>Ga0114966_10003998_pt1 | contig 12729 bp, 10 predicted proteins | sample M_130207_XF_Meta_FD_87029 | JGI IMG/M metagenome (GOLD analysis project Ga0114966, IMG submission 87029) | Freshwater microbial communities from Lake Montjoie, Canada to study carbon cycling - M_130207_XF_MetaG | ecosystem: Environmental > Aquatic > Freshwater > Lake | place: Lake Montjoie...
ACGATCCAGGCGGTGGCGACCGGAGCCGTGGCCACGAGTGACTCGGCAAGTTCGCGGGAGAGTGCGCTGCAGGTGGTCATACCGGGCCGCCCACTCCACTGACGGGGGCTGAGAGTGCGACTCCGGAGCCGTCACGCCGCGTGTCGGCCTCGGGAAGGTCGACCGGTGCGCCAGCGGGTGCGGTGGCGCGGGCGGGGCTCGGGCCGACCCACGCCAGGGTGAGGCGGTCCTCACCCCGTAGGAACCGGTGGCACCTCACGCCGCCGGTGGCACGGCCCTTGCCGGGAAACTCGCTGAACCGGGTGACCTTGGCCGAGCCCGCCTCGGTGCCGGGCAGGGCCCCGCTGAATCCGGCCACGGTGACTACCACGCACTCGCGATCGAGCGGGAGGGTGCCGAAGAAGACTGCCTCATCGCCACTGCCGAGCTTGATGCCCGCCATGCCGCCAGCGGGACGGCCCTGGGGGCGCACCGCTGAGGCCGGGAAGTGCAGCAGTTGCCCGAGCGCCGTGACAAAGACGCACTTGTCGTCGGCCGAGCCGAGCTCGACGGCACCCACCAGTCGGTCGCCGTCGTCGAGGCGGATGACCTCCCAGTCGGCCTTGGCTAGCGGCACGTCAGGCGTGATGCGCTTGACCACGCCCTGTGCCGTGCCCACCGCGAGCCCCAGTGACTCGGGGCCCAGCGTGGTGAGGCAGAGGGGTGTCTCGTCGCGCACGAGGGTGACGAACTCGCGCAGCGGTGCACCACCGCGGAGGCTCGGCGCACCCGAGGTGGGGGGGATCACCGGAAGCTCGAGGGCGCCGACCCTGATGATGCGGCCCGCCGAGGTGACGAGTCCGACCTCACCGCGCGCGGTGCTGTGAACCGCAGAGAGCAGCACGTCGTGCTTGCTTCGTGGCCCGTCGGCGGGCAGGGGGTCGGTGCTGGCCGTGCGCGCCAGTCGGCCCGTGCTCGACAGCAGCACCCAGCACGGCTCATCAGCTACCTCGAGCGGGGTGGACAGCGACGCCGGAAGGCCCGCCGACTCGAGCAGCACGGTGCGCCGAGGCGTTCCGTGGGCACGAGCCACCTCGGCGAGCTCATCGGAGACGACCCCACGCAGGCGCGCTGGGTCGTCGAGGATTTCGGTGAGTGCGGCGATCACTCCGCGCAGTTGGTCGGCCTCGCCCTCGAGTTCGATGCGGCTGAAGCGGGTGAGCCGGCGCAGCGGCATCTCGAGGATGTAGTTGGTCTGGATGTCGGTGAGGTCGAAGATGTCGATGAGCCGCTGCCGGGCCATGGCGGTGTCGTCGCTGGATCTGATGACTGCAATGACCTCATCGATGTCGATAATGGCGACGAGTAGACCCTCAACGAGGTGCAGCCGCTCATTGGCCTTGCGCCGCCGGAACTCGCTGCGCCGCCGCACCACCTCAAGTCGGTGGTCGAGGAACACGCGCAGCAGGGGAATGAGTCCGAGGGTCTGGGGTCGGCCCTCGACCAGCACCACCGCGTTAACCGCGAAGGTGTCTTCCATCGGCGTCATGCGGTAGAGCTGCTCGAGGATGGCCTCGGGGTTGAACCCCGCCTTGCACTCGATCACGAGCTGGAGCCCGCTTTCGCCGTCGGTGTAGTCGTCGACAGCCGAGATTCCGGTGAGTTTCTTGGCGTGCACGAGTTCGGTGATGCGCTCGACCACCTTCTCGGGGCCCACCGTGTAGGGAAGCTCGGTCACGATGATGGCCTGGCGACGTGCGGTCACCGAGTCGATGCGCGTGGTGGCCCGGATGCGGAAGGTACCGCGACCGGTCGCGTACGCGTCGCGGATTCCGTCGAGGCCGATGATGGTGCCGCCGGTGGGCAGGTCGGGGCCGGGAATGAACCGCATGAGATTGTCGAGTGAAGCATCGGGATGGTCGAGGAGATGGCGAGCGGCAGCGACCACCTCAGCAAGGTTGTGGGGCGCCAGGTTGGTGGCCATGCCCACGGCAATTCCGGCGGCACCATTGACCAGCAGGTTAGGAATGGCCGCGGGAAGCACCTCGGGCTCGGTCTCGCGGCCGTCGTAATTGGGCGCGAAGTCGACAACATCTTCGTCGAGAGAGTCGGTCATGAGCAGGGCTGAGGTGGCGAGTCTGGCCTCGGTGTAGCGGTAGGCGGCCGGGCCGTCGTCGAGGCTGCCAAAGTTGCCGTGGCCGTCGACGAGGGGAAGCCGCAGCGAGAACGGCTGCGCCATGCGAACTAGGGCGTCGTAGATGGCACTATCGCCATGGGGGTGGAGCTTGCCCATGACCTCGCCCACCACGCGGGCCGACTTGACGTGCCCTCGGTCGGGGCGGAGTCCCATCTCGGCCATGGTGTAAAGAATGCGGCGCTGAACCGGTTTGAGGCCGTCGCGGGCGTCGGGCAGGGCGCGACTGTAGATGACCGAGTACGCGTACTCGAGGAAGGACCCGCGCATCTCATCGGACACATCGATGTCGAGGATGCGCTCGGGAGCGTCGGGCGGGGGCGGGGTGGCGGTGCGACGGGCCATGCGGAGACAACTTTCCTCAGGTGGAAGCGGCGGGACCACTTCATTGTGTCAAGTGGCCCGGACACTGGTCGGGTGCGACTCGCCCCCGACCTCCCCGCATCGACGAGACCTTCAGCTGACGGCCCGTCGCACTACCGTGGGGAGATGGAACCCGCCGACGGACCCGCGCACTGGGAGGCCGATGTCGTGCTGCGCGATGGCCGCCCCTGCCACGTGCGCCCGATCTCTCCCGACGATGCCACGCGGCTGCGTACCTTCCACCGCGCACTGTCGCCCGAGACGGTGTACCTGAGGTACTTCGCTCCCTACCCCGAGCTCACCGAGGCCGACGTCACCCGCTTCACCACGGTCGATCACGACAGCCGGGTGGCGCTCGTGGCCACCGTGGGCAGCGACATCATCGGTGTCGCCCGCTACGACCGACTCGCCAGCGGTGACGCCGAGGTGGCCTTCACGATCCGCGACGACCATCAGGGCCGCGGGCTCGGTTCGGTGCTACTCGAGCATCTCGCCGCAGCGGCGCGCGAGCGCGGGGTCAGCCGCTTCGTGGCCGATGTCCTGCATGAAAACAGGCGGATGCAGGCGACGTTCGAAGACGCCGGCTACCGCACGCTGCGCGAGATGGGCGACGGCTACCTGATGCTCGAGTTCGACATTGAGCCCACGGCGCGCCTGCAGCAGGTCATGGAGGCGCGCGAACGAGCCAGCGAAGCCCGCTCCATTCGGAGGCTGCTGAGCCCTGGCTCGGTGGCCGTGATCGGCGCCAGTCGAACGCCGGGCACGGCGGGCCACGAGTTGCTGCGCAACCTGCGCGACGGAGGGTTCACCGGACACGTGTTCGCGATCCATCCCGAGGCCGACCAGATTCTCGGCTATCCGTGCCTTCGCTCGATCTCGCAGGCTCCGGCCGGAATCGACCTCGCCATCGTGGCGGTGCGTGCCGACCTCGTGCTGTCGATCGTCGATGAGTGCGCGTCCGCCGCGGTGCGGGGACTCGTGGTGGTGTCGATGGGGTTCGCCGAGTCCGGCTCAGACGAGGGTAGGCGACGTCAGGCCGAACTCGTCGCGCGGGCTCGCGGAAACGGCATGCGCGTGGTGGGCCCGGCTGCTCTCGGGGTGATCTCCACCGACCCGCGGGTGCTGCTGAACGCCTCGTTGGCGCCCGTGATGCCTCCTCGGGGGAGGTTGGGCTTTTTTTGCCAGTCCGGCGGTCTCGGTAGCGTCATTCTCGAGAGTCTCGTCGACCGCGGTCTCGGAGTGTCGAGCTTCGTCTCCGCGGGCAACCGCTCCGACGTCTCGGGTAACGACCTCCTTCAGTTCTGGGCCGAGGACGACGCCACCGACGCCGTGCTCCTCTACCTCGAGAGCATCGGAAACCCGCGCAAGTTCACGCGTGTGGTGCGCCGGCTCGCGCGCTCCAAGCCCGTGGTGGCGGTGCGCTCGGGCCGATCGTCGCAGGCGGTGCCGCTCGGGCATCGGGTACGACTCACCTCACTGCCTCCGGCCGCGGTCGACGCGATCTTCGAGCAGTGCGGGGTGATTCAGACCGATTCGGTGCGGGCGCTGCTCGATGTTGCCTCGATCCTGGCCCGACAGCCACTGCCCGCCGGTCCGGCCGTGTCGGTCATCGCCACCGCCGAGGCGCTGGCCGTGCTTGCCGACGACGCTGTGCGAGCGGCCGGCCTGCGCGTGGGCGGGGCCGGAGCAGTTGTTCCGCTGCCGCTTGATGCCGAGGCGCTGGAGGCGGCTGTGCGCCGTGCGGGCATCGACCCCGACACCGACACCATCCTCGTGGTGCACGTGCCGCCCCTTCCGGGTGATGTGCCCGCCTTCCGCGACGCACTCCTGAACGCTGGTGCGAGCCTCACGCGCCCACTCATTGCGGTGTCGGTGAGCTCGGCCGGTGAAGAACTTGAGAACCGCCGACTCGAACACGCCCGCTACGGCCCGTGGATCGGTGCGCCCGCACCCTCGGGAGCCGCTGGACCGGGTGCCATTCCCCTGTTCGGAACTCTGGAGGACGCCACCCGCGCCATTGCGTCGGTGGCGGCACGCAGCCGATGGCTGGAACGCGAGCTGGCCGACTCCGACGCCGTGGCGGCTGCGCTTGGCGAGGGGGAGTCGGTGCTCTCGATGGAGCATGCCGAGTTCCGGGCGGCCGATCTCATGTCGGGATATCCGCTCGGACGGCTGGTCACCGTCGACGAGGCGCGGCCCCTGCTCGAGTGCTTCGGCGTCACGACTGACCCGACCAGCAGGCGTGACCTCCCCGGCGCCGTCGCCTGTCGGGTCCGCGTACTCGTCGACGACCTCTTCGGCCCCGTCGTGGTGTTTGGGCTCGACGGCGACATCCCTGAGCTTCTGGGCGATCGCGCCTATGCTTCGCCACCCATCACCGCCGCAACCGCTGACTTCCTCATCCGCACTCCGGCGTCGGCCGTGCTCCTCGAGGGTCATCTCGGCTCTGCGCCCATCGACCATGAGGCTCTGGTGAGGGTAGTGGTCGGCGTGGGGGCACTGGCCGAACATCTGCCCGCTCTCGCGTCAGCTGATCTGCTCGTGATCGCCCACCCCGCCGGTGCACACGTGGTCGAGGGCGCGATATCGCTTCTGCCGCTAGCGGCGGTGCCGATCGATGGCGATCGGCGGGTCATGTGAGCCTGCCCCAGCAGCGCGCGACGTTCTCGCGGTCGGTCCGCGTGCTGCTCGTCGGCATGCTGCTCAGTTCGATCGGAAGTGGCCTCACCATGTCACTGCTGGTCATCTACCTCAGCAGTGTGCGCGGAATGGCGACGATCATCGCCAGCCTCGTGCTCTCGTGGGTGGCTATCGTGAGCCTCGCCCTCGGACCTGTGGGGGGCAGCCTGATTGACCGGTTTGGCGCCCGCACGATGCTCGGGTTCGCACTCGCGGTCGAAGGAGTGGGGGTCGGGCTCTACGCCTTGGTATCGACCACGGCTGGGGCCTTCGCCGTGGCGACGGTCACCGCGGTGGGAGGAGCGGTCATCTGGTCGTCGCAAAGCACCCTGCTCGCCCAGTTGAGCGGCGAGCAGTCGCGCCAGCGGGTGTTTGGTGTGCAGTTCATGCTGCTGAACCTCGGGCTGGGGGTGGGCGGTCTCATCGCGGCGTCGATCGTTGACCTGTCCGACCCAGCTACGTTCGTGCGCCTCTACCTCGTTGATGCGGTGTCGTATCTCAGCTTCCTCGTCGCGCTCCCGCTCATCCGCGTGCCGCAACGGACTCCCGAGCAGGTGGCTGCCGCCGAGGAGGCCGTGGGCGGGTACCGCGAGGTGCTCAGTGACCGCCGACTGCGCCGCCTCGTGGTCGCCTACCTGGTGCTGCTCACCTTCGGCTACGGCAGCCTCGAGGCGGGCGTCCCGCTGTACCTCACCCGGGTCGCCGGAATGCCCGTGCGCGACATCGGAGTCGTATTCGCGGTCAACACGGGGGTCATTGTGATCGCGCAGTGGTGGACCATCCGATACTCCGAGGGGCGCTCACGCGTGTCGCTGCTGGCCGCCGTGGGGGTGCTGTGGGGCGCCTCGTGGGCTGTCATGGGGGGCTCTGCCCTGCTGGCTGGAACCGTGGCCCTGGTGGCGCTCTGCGCCGGAATGGCGATCTTCGCCCTCGCCGAGACGGTGTGGTCGCCGGTGGCACCTGCGCTAGTCAACCACCTCGCGCCCGACCACCTGCGTGGGCGCTACAACGCCGTCAGCGCGTGGGGGTACAGCGTGGGAGGCGCCATCGGACCTGCACTGGCGGGTGCTCTGATCGGCGCGAGCCTGGGCGGGGTTTGGATTGCGATCGTGGTGATCGGGTCGCTCGCGGGTGCGCTGCTGTCTTTATCACTGCGCCCCCTGCTGACCAATGCGGAGGACGGCCGCACCGCAGACACCGTCGCCGTGCGAGGATCAGGGTCATGACCGAGACGTCGGCGAGAAGCCTCGAGGGAAGACTGCGGTCCGATATCGACAAGAGCGGGTACTACCCCGCACTGGTGTTCGACTCATTGTCGACGGCACTCGCGTCTGAGGCCGTGCTCGACTACGTGGTTCACCACGAGGCGACCTTCGATGGGCGCGATGAGCTTCGGCGCCATGTCACAGTGCTCGCGCTCACCCCCACCCGACTTGTGGTGGGGCACACCGATGAACACCCTCCCGATGAGACCACCGAGCGTCCGTATGCAACGTCGTCGACCGAGGCCGTGCGTCTCGAGCGGGTCGACTCGGTGGTGGTCACCCGGGTGGTGAGCGAGCCCGCCAAGTACGTCAGCGGCGGACCCGTTCACGAGGTGGTGCTCACCATCGGCTGGGGCGCGGTGAGTCGTATCGACCTCGAGCCGGCTGCCTGCTCTGACCCCGAGTGCGACGCCGACCACGGCTACACGGGAGCTGCCAGTAACGACGATCTCTCGCTGCGGGTGTCGGCGGTTGCCGATGGCGCCGAGGTGGTGGCGCAGGCACTCACCTTCGCGGCCTCCCTGTCGCAGGCCACCGCAGCCCGGCTGCGCTGACCAGTCATGCCGCGGTGGACCCCCCCAGGGGGTGGATCACTGCGCGAGGTGATGTCCAGTGCGGCGGCCGCGCTCGGGGTTCGTGGCTGTCACGACACTCTCGGCGTCGGCCGGGCCGACTCCGTGGTGGTGCTCCTAGTCGACGGGCTTGGAATGGTTCCTCTGCGCGCCGCGCTCGAGGGGGGCGGGCTGCAGCTTCCCCACCTCATGGAGGCCACAGGAGCCGGCCGCGTGATCAGCGCGCCCTTCCCCTCGACCACGCCTTCAGGCCTTGCGGCCCTGGGCACGGGGCTCACCACCGGCTGCCACGGCATCGTGGGTGCGTCGTTCCGACTGCCCGAGACCGGGCACACGCTGTGGCCGCTTGCGTGGCGCGATGAGCCGCATCCCATCGCCGTACAGCCCGAGGCGACGGTTCTTGAGCGAGCTGCTGCCGGGGGAGTGCGAGTCACCAGCGTGTCTCCTCGTGCGTTCGAGTCCAGCGGACTCACGCGGGCGGTGCTCAGAGGGGGCGACTACGCAGGCGCAGATTCCTTGGGTGAGCGAGTGGGGGCCACGGCTCGAGCGCTGGCGGCCGAGGGTCGGTCTCTGGTGTACGTGTACTGGGGGGATCTCGACAAGATCGGCCACGTGCACGGAGTTGATTCCGATGAGTGGCGGGCCGAACTCGAACTGGTCGAGGTGCTCGTCGGGCGGCTCGTCGACCAGTTGCCCACGTCGGGGCGTCTCCTACTGACGGCCGACCACGGCATGGTCGACACCGACGCTGCCGACCGATTCGAGATCGACGACGACCACGAGCTGAGAGATTCAGCGGTGATGCTGGCGGGCGAACCGCGCATGCGCCACGTGTACGTGCGCCCGGGGGCTGAACGAGAAGTGGGGGCGCTATGGGCCGAGCGTCTCGCCGACCGAGCCATGGTGCTCAGCCGCGAGCAGGCGGTTGCTGAGGGCTGGTTCGGCTCGGTTGACCCCGACATCGCTGACCGCATCGGCGACCTCGTGGTGGTGGCCAGTGGCAGTACGGTGCTGGCCAGTCAGTCTGTTGACGCGCGAACGTCGGCGCTGCGCGGTCAGCACGGGGCAGCGACCGAGGCGGAGATGGCGATTCCGCTGCTGGCCTGGGGCTGATCTGGGGCTGGCCCCCTCGCTAGTCCGAGTCAGAGACTCCGAAGAGGATCTCGTCCCAACTAGGAATGCTGGCGCGCTTGCCGCGCGCAGGCTTCGGACGTGCGGGGGCGGGGGTGGGGGCGGGACGAGCGGCCTCCGGCTCGGGCTCCTCTGCCACCGGTTCAGCTTCGAGGCTCGGGGACTCGATCGACTCGACTCGCTCGATCGCCTCGACTCGCTCGACCTGTGCATGGTCGAACACATCGTCGGGGCTCACCGGGGGCGGCACCGACATCAGGCGGGGGCGCTCGGCGGGCTGGGTCTCGTACGGGGCCGACTCGGCCTCGGGATCGAGCAGAGAGCGGGCAACGTCATCCTCAGCGAAGACCGCTCGGGCGACGAGGTCGTACGTGCAGCGCCCCGAGAGTCGGTGATCGTCGGGGCCGAACTCGATGGTCACGGTCCAGAGGCCGTCGTCTCGACGCCACGAATCCCATACGAGCGATTGGGGGTCGGCTCCGCGCGCTTTCACCGCGGCTTGCACCACGTCGTCAACCGTGCGACCGGGTGCCGAGTGACGAACCTCGGTGGAGCGGGCGCGATCAGCGATGTGTGCCCGCTCGGCGAGAACCGGCGCCTCGAACCGTTCGACCTTGTCGAGGTCCATCCCTGTGGCAGAGGCGATCTGCGCCGAACTCTGGCCCGCGCGGATGCGCGCTTGGATGTCGCGAGGGCGAAGCCCATCGTCCATCGGTGCCTCCCGCCATCTCGACTAGGTCTGATCCGCTCGTGTCTGAGGGTCCTACAGTCTCACACCCCACGCATGATTCGGCGGACCCCGGCAGTTCGCGGGGTCGTCGTTCTGGCACAGCGGCATGGTGGCAGCGTCCGATCCTCCCCCACTGCCGCGCGAGGATCCTCCTGTGCGCCTCCTAGTCGCCGCTCATCCATACGAAAGCATCAATCCCAGAGGCTCCTTGTGACGCTTTCCTATGGAGTAGCGAAATGGGGCAGGGTCAGTCGGTGAAGTCGCGGACCGAGGGATCGATTGCGGCGGGGCGGGCTTGCCAGGCCCGCTCGAGTGGGGCGAAGGTGAGCGCGCCCGCGGAGGCAGCCAGCAGGGCGCCCCCGATACACACGAGGTACCCCGCGGATCCTCCGTGCGCGTCGATGACGACTCCGGCGATGCTGGCAGCAATCGCGACCCCGAGTCCGATACCGGCGGAGACCCAGGTAATCGACTCCGTGAGCCTCGACGAGGGCACCAGGTTCTCAACGATGGTGAAGCCGCAGATCAACGACGGGGAAATCACCAAGCCCGCCACAAAGCCGGCCGCGCCGAGTACCAGGGGCGCATCGATGAAGGGAAGTGGGGCAACCACCACCACCCCCAGACCCAGCACCACAACGAGTTGCCGAGGGAGATTACGGCCGCCCACCCGGGTGCCAAAGGCCAGACCGCCAATCATGGAACCCGCGGAGAACACCGCGAGCAACACCCCGCTCGTCACCGCGATGCCACGCTCGGTGGCGAATGCGACCGTGGCCACCTCGAGGGCACCGAACACGATGCCCAGGCTGGCGAAAATCAATGCGATGACCGGCACTGCGACGCCCATTCGGTCGCGGTTCGAGCGTGCATCCTCGCGAGAAGTGTGGAGGGGCTGGGTTGAGGTTTGGGCCGCGAGGCTGAGCCCTCCGATGGTCAGCAGCACCGAGGCCACGATGAGGGCGGCGCCCGGGCTGACTCCCAGCGCGAGACCCGTGGCCAGCACCGGACCGATGATGAAAATCACCTCGTCGATGACGCTTTCGAGCGCGAAGGCCACGCCCAGCCCCGGTGTGCCCGTGAGCATGGCCGACCACCGGGCCCGCACGAGCGATCCGATATTGGGTTGCAGCGCGCCCCCGACCACAGCTAGGACGACGAGTGTTGGCACCGAGGCTCCCTCGCGCACGGCCACGACGAACCCAATGACGGCCGCGGACTGGGCCAGGGCCAGGACCGACAACACCCTGCGCTGTCCGAGGCGGTCGGTGAGACGACTCGACAGGGGGCTGAAAGCCGAGGCGCTCACGGCGAAGATGCTCGCCAGCACGCCCGCGAGCGCGTACGAGCCCTCGGTGATGCTGACGAGCAGCACCACGCCAAGGCCCTCCATGGCGATTGGAATTCGTGCGACCAACCCCGCGACGCTGAAGGCGAGCGCCCCGCGGTTGCGGAGCACACTGACGTAGGGGGTTAGCACGGTACTGACGCTACCGCCACGCGTGCGGGTGGCCTGCCATCACGCGTCGCTTCTCGTCGTTCGCGACGGGCCGGGGGAGGGGCTGCTGCCATGATGACACCATGCACACGGTCGACCACGATTCTTACCGCGACCCCTTCCATGAAGAACTGCTCACCCTCGCCGTGCGCGCTGCCGCCGACGCTGGGGCCCTGCTCCTCGAGGGTGCGCGTACCGAGTTGCTGATCGACACTAAGTCGTCGCCCACCGATGTCGTGACCCACATGGACCGTGCCGCTGAGGCGCTGCTGCACCAGCAACTGCTGGGCGCCCGCCCCGACGATGGGATTCTGGGCGAGGAGGGAGCCTCGGTCGAGGGAACGAGCGGAGTTCGCTGGGTGGTGGATCCGATCGATGGCACCGTGAACTACCTCTACGGCATTCCGATGTGGGCGGTGTCAGTGGGAGCCGAGGTCGACGGATACGCGGTGGCCGGCGTGGTGCACGTTCCCGCACTGGGGGAGACCTTTGTGGCCTCACTGGGCGGTGGGGCGCGGATGATCGACCTCGAGGGCACCCACCCTCTGCAGGTCCGCGACTGTCGTGATCTGGCGTCGTCACTGGTGGCGACCGGATTTGGGTACCGGCCTGAGCGTCGCCGCGCGCAGGCCGCGGTGGTGGCGGCACTGCTTCCGCGCATCCGTGACATCCGTCGGGCCGGGGCCTGCTCGATCGACCTGTGCTGGGTGGCTGCGGGGCGCGTCGACGCCTACTTTGAACGCGGCGCCCACAAGTGGGACCACTCGGCGGGCGGCCTCATCGCGCGCGAGGCTGGCGCCCGGGTGGAGGGGCTCAGGGGGCAGCCTGCCGGCGAGGATCTGCTGATCGGTGCGGTGCCGGGTATCTTCGACGACCTGCATGACGTGCTGCTCGAGGCGCATGCCGACTCCGACTGACTCGTCTGGCGACCTTCGCGGCCCCGCGGCCCCGCGGCCCCGCGGCCCCGAGTCCCCACGGCTCAGTCGAGTCGGCGCAGGTCGGCCCGGTACCGGTGCGAGTTGCGAACGTAGATCTCGACGGCGTAGTCGAACTCGCCCTCGGTGACAGTTCCTTCGCTGACTCGCGCAGGCACCCCTAGTGCGCGCGAGAGCGGTGGGATGATCATCCGGTTCGGCACCAGGGCCTGGGCGCCCACGAGCGATCCTCGCCCCACAACCACGTGGTGCAGCACCACGGAGCCCGACCCGATCAGGCAGTTGTCCTCGATAGTGCAGCCCTCGAGGTGCACACGGTGACCGATCACGACGCGGTTGCCCACTGTGGTGCTTGCTTCGGCCGACACGTGCAGCACCGAGCCATCCTGCACCGAGGTCTGCGATCCGATGCGGATGGGACCGTTGTCGCCGCGCAGCACCGCCGTGGGCCAGATAGTGCTCTCGGCACCAATGGTGACGTCACCGATAACTACGGCGTCAGGGTGCACGAAGGCAGAGGAATCGATAGTGGGCTCGAGTGCGCCGAGCGCGTAGATGGGCATGCTCCTATCCAAGCGGCTCCTGTCGCTGGAGCGGAGGCGGGCTGTCCTACCGTGGCCGAGCGGGTGATTCGCGTCACGTCCAAGGTAAACAGTCGGTACGAAGGGGCGAGTCGAGTTTCAGGGCGACCCGCTATGCTGCACACTCTTGTGCGACGGGCATTATTCCGAAGCCGCCGTTGTTCGCCCCAAGGTACGATCCGCCACTCTCACACCAGTTGGAGCACGACCCCATGGCTACCGATTACGACGCACCCCGCAAGACCGACGACGAGCTCGCCGAGGATTCCATTGAGGAACTCAAGGCGCGCCGGGTCGATAAGTCGGCGTCCGCTGTCGATGTCGACGAGGTGGACCTCGCTGAAAACCTTGAATTGCCCGGAGCTGACCTCTCCGACGAGTCCCTCACCGTGCGGGTGCTGCCCCGTCAGGCAGACGAGTTCACCTGCTCGCGCTGCTTCCTGGTGCACCACCGCAGCCAGTTGGCACGCGAGGTCAAGGGCGAGTCAATCTGCCGCGAGTGCGCCTGAGACCCCTCGCCTGACTCAGGCGACCCCCCGAGGTTCAGGCGGTCGCTGTCGACGCCTCGCTCGTCGCGGCCCAGCGATCGATGGCCAGTTGAATGAGCGCGTCGGTGACCGCTGTCGCGAGGGCCCACACGATGGCTTGGCGCAGCGGGGTGCTCGGATCGGAAGCCTTGGGCGCCGGATTTCCCGTGATGGCGCGGTAGCCCGCATTGAGCCCCTTCTTGACGATCCAGGTGCCGCCGATCGCCGCGATCGGCGCGATCACCTTCACCGCTGTGACGTTGGCCATGGTGTCT
>Ga0114966_10004003_pt1 | contig 12717 bp, 6 predicted proteins | sample M_130207_XF_Meta_FD_87029 | JGI IMG/M metagenome (GOLD analysis project Ga0114966, IMG submission 87029) | Freshwater microbial communities from Lake Montjoie, Canada to study carbon cycling - M_130207_XF_MetaG | ecosystem: Environmental > Aquatic > Freshwater > Lake | place: Lake Montjoie...
CTCGGCATTGGTGGTAAATAAATCTTTATTATTTGAAGACGCCTTGATATTGGTGTCGAAACGTGCAATGGCAATGCAAAAAGCCTGCGAAATTATTCCATCAACCATGGCAGCCATTACAAATCTCGAGGATAATATTATTGAAACTATTTGTTCAGAAATCACTCAATTAGGTGATATCGTAGTTCCTGCAAATTATAATTGTCAGGGGCAATTAGTAATTTCTGGAACTATTAATGGAATAAACATCGCCTGTGAAAAATTAAAATCTGCTGGTGCAAAACGAACCTTAATATTACCTGTAGGAGGAGCCTTCCATTCTCCATTAATGGAACCTGCCAGCATTGAATTAGAGGCTGCAATTAATAACACCAACTTCTACCAACCTATTTGCCCTATCTATCAAAATGTTACGGCAAATGCTGTCTCTATGCCTTCAGAAATAAAGAAAAACTTGATAGCACAACTTACGGCTCCGGTTAAATGGACTCAAACTATTCAACAAATGATTTCTGATGGCGCTTCCTCCTTCACGGAATTGGGTCCAGGAAAAGTATTGCAAGGCTTAGTTAAGAAAATAAATACTACTATTGAAGTAATTAATTTATAGAAAGAGAGAGGTATTTGCCAAAAAGTAGAGGCAAAAATCCATTAATATAATAGTGGTATAAGAATGTGTGAACGATTAAAACAAAACACTTTCATCAAGATATTATCATCATCAAAGAATAAAGTGCAACAAGGGTTTTAATTGCGAGCCTTAATCGTATTGTTTTTTTAAAAATCTACGATAAGAGCATAGGATAATTAAAAGTAGATTTATTGTAATGTGTTTTTTTCCTTGGCTTCAGCATTAAATTTAGTTTGCATGCGCAACCAAATAATAAGTAAAACGACTATTATTAACCAAAAAAATAAATTTGGGCCATTCCCTATACTTTTCATAAAAGTAAATCCCCATTGAAAAGAATTTCCAATTCCATTAAAAACATCCGTCATATTCATAATTATACTTTTTAAATTATGATTCAAAAATACAAATTATATTAATAAAAAATAATTAAAATATTTTATTAATATAATCTTATCAAAAACTGCTAGAGGATTTTAAGCGACCAAATCTATTCCTGAAAATATAATCTTTTTACTCTTCTCGAGATACTGGTCAATATTTCATAAGGTATTGTTCCTACATCCTTAGCTATTTCGGCAATAGGATAAGCCTCCCCAAAAACTATTACTTCATCATTTTCATTTGCATTTATATCGGTAATGTCAATCATACACATATCCATACATACGTTACCAATCACCGGAGCATACTTGCCTTTAACCATCATTTTGCCTTTCCCATTGCTTAGTTTTCGGCTTAACCCATCAGCATAACCTATGGGAATAGTGGCAATTTGCATATCGCGAGTAGCGAGGCCCTTTCTGCTATAACCTATTGTTTCATTAGCAGGAACATTTTTTATCTGCGAAATACTTGTTTTTAATGTACTTACATTTTGTAACTGCGATTGTTCCAATGGGCTTGTTCCTATGCCATATAATCCAATCCCCAGCCTTACCATGTCGAATTGTGCATCAGAAAAACGACTAATACCCGCTGAGTTTAGAATATGTTTCATAATTGGGTAGGCAAAATGAGTTTTTATTTTTTGACTTATCTCATTTAGTTTATTTATTTGTAGTCGCGTAAAATCGTCATGCTCTGCTTCATCACTTGCCACTAAATGTGAAAAAACAGAACTGATGACAAGGTTTTTATTGTTTTTAATACGTACAATTAACTCATTTATTTCAGACTCGTCAAATCCTAAACGGTGCATTCCAGTATCTAGCTTTATATGTATTGGAATAGGTTCTATATTATTATGCTCGCTACGTTTTAATGTTTCTTCGAATAAACTTAATACACGAAAACTGTATATTTCAGGCTCTAAATTATATTGAATCATTGAATTATAACTTTGCTCTTCAGGATTCATAACCATTATAGGCATGGTAATACCTGCTTTACGCAATTCAATTCCTTCATCAGCATATGCAACAGCTAAATAATTTATACGATGAAATTGTAAAATATTAGCAATTTCAAAACTTCCACTACCATAAGAAAAGGCTTTTACCATTGCCATAATCTTAGTATTGGCATTTAATTTTGAACGAAAATAATTTAGATTATGGACAATGGCATTTAAATTAATTTCTAAAATAGTTTCATGTGCTTTTTGCTGAATTATTTTACTAATGGCTTCAAATCCAAAGGCTCTAGCCCCTTTCAATAAAATAGTTTCATCACGAAAAAGTGAGTTATTAAACTCTCCCAAAAAATCTTCAGTCGATTTGTAAAAATATTTTTCTATATCAAATTGATTCATTTGACTTGAAATGCCTTTACCTATTCCTATTAAACGCGACACCCCTTTTTTATGTATTAACTCAGCTACCTCTTTATAAAGCACCTCCTCATTGCGGCCACTTTGCAATATATCGGAGAGTATTAATGTTTTTTTGGGGTGTTGCTTTTGCTGGTTTAAAAAATCGAGAGCGATGGACAAAGAACCTAAATCTGAGTTATAACTATCATTTATAACAGAGCAATTATTAATTCCTTCTTTTAACTCTAACCTCATGGCTATTGGGCTCAAATATCTCATGCGTAATGCTATCAAAGAGTTTTCGTAACCTAAGTAAAGCAAGGTTGCCCAGCAGTGTATAGCATTTTCTATGCTTGCCTCATCTGTAAAAGGGATAGAAACATGTATGAAATCATTTTTGTAAATACCTTGAATCTCTGTATCTACAATACTTTTATTAATACGGCCAATTATTAAATCTGCTCTATATTTTCGCGACCAGGAAAATACTTTTAATTTTAAAAGGGCTTTGTTAGATGTTATTTCATTTTGCACTTTCAAATAATCCTTGCAATAGATTAAAACTTCTGAGTTAATAAATAATTTCAGCTTCTCATTAACTTTTTTTTCTTGACTTTCAAAGTTTTCATCATGCGCTTGCCCAATATTAGTTATAAGGCCAATTGTTGGCTTAATGATATGCTCAAGATAATTCATTTCTTGTGCTTTTGAAATGCCTGCTTCAAAAATACCTAAATTGTTTTCTTCAGCTATTTGCCAAACAGAAAGCGGAACACCAACTTGAGAATTAAAACTTTTAGGGCTTCGTACAATGTTTTTTTCTTCCCGCATTAATTGAAAAAGCCACTCTTTAACTACAGTTTTCCCATTGCTACCTGTAATACCTATGATTGGAATATTAAACTGTGAACGATGGAAGGCACTTAAATCTTGCAAGGCGCGTAAAGTATCCTTTACTAAGAAAAAAATTGAATTTTCAAAATAATTAATATTTGTTGGAAGTATAGAAACTACAAAATGACGAACACCCAATTTATGTAAATCTAACAGATAGCTGTGTCCATCATGGCGCTCTCCGGTTATAGCAAAAAACAATGAAGTATCTGGATTACTTAGTTTGCGACTGTCAATTAGTAAACTTTTTATTTTAGAATCCCTATTGCCGTTGCCACTAATGCTCGCATTAATTACATCCGAAATTGATTGAATGCTATGATTCATTTTCTTAAATTGAACAGGATTGTTCTCTATTTACTTTGAATTAAGTTAAAAAACCCTTTTTCAAAATATTTTTCCCCATCAATTCCTGATGCTGAAATAATAAAATAATAAGTGCCTTCGCTAGCTAATTCCCCACTAGCCATATGCCCATCCCATCCACCATAGGGTGTATGCCATTCATAAATTTTTTGTCCCCATCGGGTATATATTTCTGCGTTCATAGTTTTTATCCCTCTTCCTTTAATAGTAAACATATCATTTACTTCATCACCATTGGGCGTAAAAACATTGGGAATTATGAATATTGAATTTATATTAACTTCTATTACAGAACAAGCAGTGTCAATACAATTAAAAGCACTTATTGCTGTTAAACATACTGTAAATTTCCCTAATGGAATATAAACATAAGTTGGATTTGCAACTGTTAATGAATCTCCTGTACCAAATTGCCAAATATAAGTTGAAGCACCTAAACTATTATTTGTAAAATCAACTGTTAGTGGCGTTTCACCTGTTAATGGATTTGCAGTAAATGCCGCTATAACAGGAGGATTATTATTAACCATTATTGGACCACAAGTAACTGAGCAACCATTAGCATCCGTAATTATTAAGGAATAGTTCCCGGGTTCTACATTATTCAAATTTGCAGTGCCCGCACCTGGTACTATAACATTTATGGAATCTTTCCATTGATATGTAAATGGTGATTGACCTGAATTAACAGTTATTCCAGCGATGGAACCTAATGTTATTCCACAGTTGCCTGGTGTTATTACCATTGCTGTACTATCAAAAACTGTTGGACTAACAATAATAGTTATATTTATAGGATCGCCACTGCAGCCATTTGCGTTTGGTGTAATAGTATAAACGGCTGTAGCTGATCCTGTTCCTTGGTTTGTTAATGTTTGATTTATAACAGCTCCTGTTCCTGGAGAAGCTCCTGTAAGGCCAGATTGCGAAACTGTCCAAACAAATGTAGTTGGTGAAACAGAACTTGATAAAGCTATGGAAACGGAAGCGATACCTGCCTCACAAAAAGCAAGTGCATTAGGTATTGCTGTAACTACAGGAGCTCCAATAATTGTTATAGCAAAGGAGGCATTTACAAAAAGGCAGGAACCACTAACAGGTATGGTATTTGTAACAGTGTATGTCCCTGGTGCGCTCTCCGACAGATCAATTTCTCCTGTATTTACATGGGTAATTATCAACCCTGAAGGAATAGCGGAAAAAACTCCAGCACTTGCGCCTATTCCAAAGGTAGGAAATATGTTAGTCCCAGAGGATTGACAGTATGGGGAGCCTACATAACTAAAGGTAGCAGAGGAAACGGTATCATTAATTGTCATTGTAATTGAACTTGAATTTGGGCAATTGCCAAATGTTGTATAAGTAAGCGTATAAGAACCAATAATACTAGTAGATAAAGTAATGGTTCCAGTTGCTGGATCAAGTGATAAACCGCTAGGCAAAGAAGAAAAGGTACCCCCTTGCAAACCTGTAATAGATGGCACTTGAGGAGTTCCTGTAGTGCAATAGGTGGCAGATGAGTATGAAAAAGAAGCGTCGTCTGCCTCTATAATCATAAGGGTTGTATTTGCATTAACGGATAGGCATATTCCACTTTGTGGAATTGTATTGGTAATAAGATAGGTTCCTGGCATACTATTTTCTAAATCTATTTCCCCTGTATTGGCATTTACTATAACTAAACCGGCAGGTGTTGCTGAAAATGTTCCTGCACTAGAACCTGGTGTAAATGTTGGATTTTGGTTTGCTGCATTCTGACAAAAAGTTGTGGCGGAATAAGAAAAGTTCGCAAAGGGGGTGCTGTCAGCTATTGTCATAATAATAAAACTAGAATTAGGACAAGAACTATTTGTTGAATAGGTAAGGGTATAAATACCAAGGGCGCTATTTGCCAAATTAATTAATCCAGTTGAAGCGTTAATTGATAAACCAGGAGGCAGAGAGGAAAAGACTCCACCAAGCAAACCTGTAATAGAGGGTGTTTGTGGAGGACCAGTGGTGCAATACGTAGCTGAAGAATAGGTAAACGATGCATCATCAGAAGCACTTATGATAACTGCATAGGTATCACTAATAGGCAAGCAAATGCCGCTTGCAGGTATTGTATTAGTTACTATATAACTCCCTGGTGTTGAATTAAGTAAATCAATTTCTCCTGTATTAACATTTGCAAATGATAGTCCTGAAGGGGTGGCAGAAAATATACCTGCACTAGCATTGGGGCTGAAAAATGGAAATGGATCAATCGCATTTTGACAGAATGGCGAGCCGATATATGAAAAAGTTGCAGAAGGAGTAATGGTATCAATTGTCATGGTAATTGAATCTGCGCTCGGACAAACACCATTTGTAGAATATACAAGTGTGTATGAACCATAGGCGCTAGCCGATAAAGTAATAGTACCTGTTGAGGGGTTTAAAGACAAGCCTGCAGGAGAAGAACTGAAAACACCTCCTGATAAGCCAGTAACTACAGGTGTTTGTGGACTTCCTGTAGTACAATAAGTTGCTGAAGTATATACGAAAGATGCGTCATCTGAAGAAATAATAACAACTGCACTAGTAGCCGTTACAGGATCACAAAAACCGCTTTGGGGAATAAAATTTGTTATGGTATAAGACCCTGGAACAGTATTTGCCAGGTCAATTTCACCGGTATTGATACTAATGAATTGCAAACCAATTGGAGATGCAGAAAAAGCACCAGCACTTGCTCCAGGGACAAAAGCAGGAACTGGGTTAAGTCCATTTTGACAAAAAGGAGAACCTGAGTAGGAGAAATCTGCAAATGGTGTAGAGTTTTCAATTGTCATTAGGATACAGCTTGAATCGGGACAAATCCCTGTAGTTGAATAACACAGATTATAGGCCCCTACAACACTTGTAGCCAATGTAATTGTACCTGTTGATGGGTCAACAGATAAACCTGGTGTATTAGTAGAAAATGTTCCGCCCGACAAACCTGTTATTACTGGAGTTGGATTAATGCCCGATTGACAATAAGTGGCGGATGAATAAACAAAAGATGCGCCATCCAAAGGATTCACAGTAATGGTTGCAATTAAAGGAGCACCCGCACAGGCATTTATAATTGGTATAATGGTATAAACAGCTGTACCTGATGATGTTCCTGAATTTGTTAAGGTTTGTTGAATAAGGGTATCTGACCCAAAAGTTGCTCCTGTAACTCCCCCTGATTGAAAAACTGTCCATGAAAATGTAGTTGCCGAATTATTGCTTGTTAATACAATAGAGGTGCTGTCGCCTGAACAAAATGTTTCTGTTAATGGAGTTGCCGTTCCAATAGGTGTTGGATTAACTGTAACTACAACATTAATAGGATTGCCAATACAGCCATTGGCATCAGAAGCTACAGAATAAGTTGCAGTTCCTGGTATTAATCCAGAATTTAACAATTGAGAAATAGTAGCACCTGTACCACCCGAACCTCCAGTTACGCCTACTTCTGATACTGTCCAGGTAAAAACAGTACCAATAGCAACACTAGACAAGGTAATTGCAGTAGATGTTCCAGAGCAAATTGTAGATATTGCAGGGCTTGCAGTAGCTGAAGTGCCTGGGTCAGGTAATAAGGTAATGGTATTAGTAATAGAGGCGGCAGGACAGCCACTAGAAGTTGTAGAAATTGTATAAACTGCCGTACCTGCAACTCCTCCTGTTGCAATCAGTGAATCAGAAATAGTTGTTCCTGAAGAATTTGTTCCTCCTGAAACACCTGTTTCAACAACAGTCCATGTAAACACTAAACCGGAAACATTACTTGTTAAAAAAATCGGTAAAATTGTACCAGCACATATTGTTTGGTTTAAAGGTGTTGCTGTTATTACTGGCACCGGATCTACTGTAATTGTTACAGTTATAGGATTACCAGCACAGGAATTTGCTGTTGGTGTTATTGTATAAACTGCTGTACCTTGCACCCCGCTTAATGAAGTTAATGTTTCAGCAATTAAGGTTCCTGAGTTATTTGTAGCTCCGGAAACTCCAGTTTGAACAACAGTCCATGCAAAAGTTGTACCTGGGGTAAGGCTAGTTAAACTAATGGACGTAGTATTTCCAGAGCAAAATGTTTGAGTAGCAGGTGTTGCGATAGCAAATGGAACAGGATTAACAGTAACAAGTACCTGAACGCAACTGGTATTATTACAGGGCCCTTCCGCTCTAACGAAATAAGTGGTTGTAGCAGTAGGATTTACGGTAATAGAAGCACCTGTTCCTTCGGCTGCTCCACCACAAGATGAAGAATACCATTTCCATGAAGCTCCCGAACCTAAAGACCCTCCTGTAACATTAAGTGTAGTAGGGCCTCCACAGGTAGTGCTAGGACTTGCTGTTGCAGCTGTAGGGTCAACTGATAGACTATTAACTGTTACAGTTACTTGGGCACATCCACTAGTGCCGCAGCCAGAACCCTCTGCACGAATAAAATATGTGGTAGTGGCCGTTGGTGTTACCGTAATAGTAGCTCCTGTACCAACAAGAGTTCCACCACAAGAGCCAGAATACCATTTCCAAACAGCACCTACCCCTAATGCCCCCCCTACTTTTGAAAGCGTAATAGCTCCTCCACAAGATGGATTGGGACTAGCTGTTGCAGCTGTTGGCGTTATCGATACAGGAGTATAGGTAATAGTAATTATTGCCCTTTGAGGACAAAATGCATCGGTAGGGCAACATTGAAAAACATTGGATCCACCATAATTATAGCTGGGCAATCCTGCTGGACAAGGGAATGTATTGCTTGTAGGGTAACTAGAGCATCCTCCACATGAACAATTCGCGTCATTGGGAGCAGCCCCTATAAAAACTCCATTAATAAAGGTAGGCTCGGATTGTGCATAACAACCTGCTCCAAAATAATTTACTGAAATCCCAGTAATAATATTACCGGCAGGTACAGGGTCGAAAAAAGTTCTGTTATCGCAAGCGGCAGTGGTACCGCAACCTCCTGTATTATTTATACACCAATAATCAATACCACAAACATTACAACACCCTTGTGATTGCGCTCCATTATAAATAATAGTTACATTAACGGTTTGTGAAAATACCGAAGGGACGGATATTATTAGAAATAAAAGGTATGTGGAAATTATTTTTTTCAATTCTATTAATTTTAGCATTATTTTACTTTAATAATTTTCAATTGAGAGGAAGAGTATCTGTTAAAATTGTTTTTATCCTCTATAAAATCTTTCATATTAATTGTGAGTTCTGGGTACTTGCCATTTAAACAATCACCAATTATTTCAGCATTTGGAGAAAGTAATATGGATTTTTTATCCTCCTTTTTATCTTTGTTAATCCATTTTAGTTCTTTTGTAAAAATAGCATCAAACCATTCTAATGATAATTGGCTAGAAGTATGATTAATAAATTTAATGTAAACAATATCCTTTCCATTGCATTTATTTACTTGGAAAGATGCTTCAACACCATCCATAACATTCCCGCCAGTTACAAGTAAATAAATAGGCTGCCAGGAGGTATTGTTTTGAGAGTTTGCTTTTTGTAATATAAAAAAAGCAAAAATAAAAATGTAAATGAACAGATATTTCATTTTATTCATGTTTTGAAAATTTCTTTACTGTAAAAATACAAAAAATATTATTGAATTAATAACTAATTCTGTTTTAATTGAAAAATTATGAAAATAATTATAATAAATATTTTTAGCCTAATTAATTTAAAAATTAACTGCTACATAAATTTATTAATCCATAGACGCAAAAAAAATGAAAAGGTTGCTTAGTGATAAAGAGAGCTGGTGTTTTAAATTTTTAATGAAAAAGAATATTATATTGAGAAAAATAAGTCAAATTTAAAATCGGCATCCCTTGTTTTTTAAACAAATATTACATTTTATATTTAATGATTAATCTTGACTTTGGCTACTGGGTGTTTCTTCTTGCATTGTTATATTTTCCAAGTCTTGTGCCTTTTTATTAGATTTATAATATAATGTAGAACAATTTTCGTTTTTAAAAATAATATTTGACTGCTCATTAATTTCTTCTGCTGTTACCGAAAGATATTTTTCAACTTCCTTATTTATCATTCCTGCATCGCCCAATAGTTCAGAAACAGCAAGGTTAGTAGCTTTATTCAAAACATCAACTTCACCAAAAACATGTGCTGCTTCCATTTTATTTTTCACTTTCGTTAGCTCATCCAAAGTTATAAACTCGGATTTTAAATTCTGAAGTTCCTCATTTATAGCATTATCTGCTTGTTCCATGCTAATACCATCAGCAAGCTTACCCGAAATAACAAACAATCCTTTATCAAAATCACTCATTACATAGGCATGAATATCACTAAATAATTTTTTATCTTTTATTAACGTATTGTGCAAGCGGGATGAATTACCCTGAGACAATACATCTGAAATTAAATCGATTGCATAATATTCTTTATCGTAACGTGAGCAGATATGGTAAACCTTATAGATAGCATCAACCGGAACATCTCTTTCAACAGTTAAACTTCGTGCTTCTTTTTGTTCGGGCTCTTGAGCCAGCTTCCGATTGTTATCCGGTCCTTTTTTTATAGGTCCGAACCATTTTTCTGACAATAGTTTTATATTTTCGAATTCTACATTTCCTGCAACTACCATTGTGGCATTATTAGGGCTATAAAAATTATTGAAAAATGTTTTCACATCCTCCATGTTTGCATTTTCAATATGTGAAATTTCTTTGCCAATGGTATCCCAGGAATAAGGGTGAACTTTATAAGCCATCGGGCGCAACAATAGCCATACATCACCATAAGGCTGATTTAAATACCGTTGTTTAAACTCTTCAATAACTACATTGCGCTGTACTTCTAAACTTTTTTCGGAAAATGCTAAACTCAGCATTCTATCTGATTCAAGCCAAAAACCGGTCTCGATATTTTCTGAAGGAAGTGTTAAATGATAGTTGGTTATATCATTTGTAGTAAATGCGTTATTTTCTCCCCCTACACGTTGCAGTGGTTCGTCATAATTTGGAATATTAATTGAGCCGCCAAACATAAGGTGTTCAAAAAGGTGTGCAAAACCTGTTTGATTGGGGTTTTCGTCACGAGAGCCTACGTCATATAAAATATTTATGCATGCCAAAGGAGTTGATTTATCCTGATGCACAATTACCTTTAAGCCATTTTCTAATTGAAATTTATCAAATTTTATCATCTGGTATATTGTTTTTCCATCCTCAATAAAATTATAAAAAGGAATGGTAATAATTTAACTTATAAATGCTTATCCTTGTTTTTAGGTTTTTTACCAATGCGTATTAATTAATTTTTTTATTGATTGTTGGTATTCAGCCACAATTTCTGTGATAATGGAAGATGCTGGCTGTATATCACGTATTAATGCTGCTACTTGACCAATTTCGAGTTCCCCTTCATCCAAATCACCCTCGAACATTCCTTTTTTTGCTCTACCACGTCCAAGCAATTGCGTTAGATCTTCCGTTGAAGCACATTTATTTTCAGCCTCTTGTAGAGCGTAAAAAAATTTATTTTTCAATAATCGTACAGGAGTTAACTGCTTTAACATTAATTTAGTATCGCCTTCGATAGAATCAACAATTAGTTGTTTAAAGTTTATATTTGCCGAAGCTTCATTGGAAGCAACAAATCGGCTACCTATCTGAACACCATCAGCTCCTAAAGCCATAACAGCATGCATTGCACAGCCCGAGCCAATACCACCAGCAGCTATTACAGGAATATTAACGACTTGTTTTATCAAAGGTATTAAACAAAGTGTTGTTGTTTCTTCGCGCCCATTATGTCCTCCCGCTTCAAAGCCTTCTGCAACTATAGCGTCAACACCTGCATCTTCGGCCTTTTTAGCAAACTTCGCATTAGAAACTACATGCACCACAGTAATTCCATTATCTTTCAATTTCTTAGTCCAAGTTTTAGGATTTCCTGCGGATACAAAAACAATTTTAACACCTTCCGAAATAATAATTTCGATATGTTTATCAATATCTGGATAAAGCAATGGAATATTAACTCCAAACGGTTTATTAGTAGCTTTTTTACATTTTTGAATATGTTCTTTCAGCACTTCTGGATACATACTGCCGCTGCCTATAAGGCCAAGTCCTCCTGAATTACTAACAGCTGAAGCCAACTTCCAACCACTGCACCATATCATACCAGCCTGAATAATGGGGTACTTTATATTAAATAGCTGCGTAACTTTATTGTTCATAAATAACAATTTATTAAAAATTTACATTACGAAGGTATGATAATATTTAATTGAATAATATTCTGTTAAAAATGCGCTAAAAAAATTTAGCGATGTGTAGAAAAAAAATAGCAGATAACCGCATTTTATTTTATTGCAATTTCTGCCAACACAGCATAATGATCGGAAAGATCTTTGTTTTTTTTGCTCCAGCGTTGTTGAAAAATTTTCACACATCTTTGAGTAAATCTAACATTAGAGCCATTATTTCTACATAAAATATAATCTATTATACGAGCTTTGTTTTTATTATTTTGTAAATCGTTCAGCCCTCCTCCACCGGAAGAAAACTGATTTTCTCCAGAAATTTCCCCATCCTCAACATCCATCAATGCGAGCATTTGCTCATATTCTTTTTTATCATCTTTAGGAATATTTAAATCACCGGCAAAAAACTGAGGCACCCCTTTTTCTTCATATGGGGTCATTAATTTATTTTTAATTTCCATATATTGAATTTGACGAATTTCCTCTCCAGTCATTTTTTTTCCATCAGCCGACTGCAAATGTGTGCCAATAATTTGAACTTTATGACCATTTTTAACAACATCAACAAGAACAGCACCCTTAACAGCATAGCAGTCGGAGCCACCACAAATTGAAAAATAAATATTATCAATAACATTGATCGGAAGTTTGCTGATAATAAAAATACCAGTACTAATTTTATAAAAATATTTGTGTTTGGGCGCACCCGATTTAAAAGGAAATTGTTTTTTTAGTCCATTCCAAATAATTTTTCTGGACTTGTTGTCAAACGCTTCTTGAAATACAATTACATCATAATTTTTATTTTTC
>Ga0114966_10004004_pt1 | contig 12713 bp, 13 predicted proteins | sample M_130207_XF_Meta_FD_87029 | JGI IMG/M metagenome (GOLD analysis project Ga0114966, IMG submission 87029) | Freshwater microbial communities from Lake Montjoie, Canada to study carbon cycling - M_130207_XF_MetaG | ecosystem: Environmental > Aquatic > Freshwater > Lake | place: Lake Montjoie...
ATGTCTTTCGCCAGCATGGCCGCGTGCGACACCGCGTAAACGCCGTCCAGCCAGCGCGGACCGCCGCTCAGATTGGTTGAGAGCGCATCGAGCAGCGCTGCGCGCTCGCCAGCGGACATGGCAGGGAAGAACATGTCGACGACTTTCTGCCGCACCCGGCGGCCCGAGGCCGCGCACTCGACGGACAGCTTGCTGGTCATGGCGTCGCCGTGCCGGCGATAACGCGTGAGCACGACCGGCAGATTTTCAAAACGCATGCCCACGCGCATCGCATCCACCCACATCGCGTAGTCGGCGGCCACCCCGATGTCGGTCGTATAGCGGATGCGCCCTTCGCGCAGCGGGGCGAGCTTCATGCAGATGGTCGGATTAGCGAGCGGGCAGACGAAGAACAGCAGTGCCGCCTTGATTTTTGCGTCGCCGGACGGCAAAAAATATTGCCCCTCTTCGTCGCCGAAGAATTCGACCGCGCCGCCAATGATGTCGGGGCCGTCCGCCGCTTCGAGCCGGGCGACCTGTTGTTCAAAGCGGCCCGCCACGGCGATGTCGTCCTGGTCGAGCAATGCCATGTAGCGGCCGTTCAGCAGGGACACGCTGCGGTCGCGCGTGGTGACGACGCCGAGGTTGGCCGCATTGCGGTAGAGCCGCAGCGCCGGATGCCTGATCGCTTCGACGACCTGCACGGTGCCGTCGTTCGAGCCGTCGTCGACGACGATCACTTCGAGGTCGGCGAAACCGTTGTCGAGCACCGATTCGATGGCTTCGCGCACGTATTTTTCGCCATTGTATAGCGGTATAAAAACAGATAGCAGCGGAGTTTTAGCGCTCATGCCCGACCGGACTCCGCTTTCCACAGGTCGCTTAAGTACTCATGACGCGCCGTGTTGACCCAGCTCGTGCGCAGTTCGACGGGTTGATCGTGGTACGTATAAGCGACGCGCTTGATGACCAGCACCGGGCTCGCTTGTTTCACGCCGAGCAGGCGCGCAACGCGTGCGTCCGGCAGCGCGGCCGACAGCCGTTCGCTGATGCGCACCACGTTGATACCGTAGCGCGACTGGTAGAAACCGTAAATGGTGCCGTCGCGAGCGCCGAATTTTTCCGCGCTCAAATCGGCAAAGCGCGCTGCTGCGATGAGCAGTTCGTCGAATATGACCGGCACGCTGTTGAGTTTCAGCACGTTCTGGATGCGGTGCACGCGTTCGCCGCGTTCAATGCCGAGTTGCAGCGCGGTCGCATGGTCGGCTTTGGCGGTTTGCAGCGACAGCAGTTCGTGGTCGGGCGGTTCCTTGCCGCCGTCCTTGCCGACCATGTGAAAGAAATAGTAGAACTGGCGGTCTTCGCTGTGCGTGGTGACGAAGGTGCCGCGACCCTGCTGGCGGACGACGATTTTCTCGGCCACCAGTTCGTCGATGGCTTTGCGGATGGTGCCCACCGAAACGCCGAAGTGCGCGGCCAGCCGCCCTTCGCTCGGGATGGCGGCGCCCGGCTTCCACTCGCCGGCAATCAGGCTGCGTGTGATGCGGTTCTTGACCTCTTTGTAGAGGGGGTGGGAGTTCAGGCTGCTGCCTGCCGGGGTGGGGACCATGTTCGATTCGCCGCGAATAGTTCGTCAGGAATCATAGCACCGGCAGTCTGGACGTCATATAGGTCATATAGTTGACTCATATTTAACGCGGCGGCTACTATCTGTGGCGGCCGATAAAAACCATAATGGCCGTAGACCAAGGGCGCTTTCATTTTTTTCCGAGTTTGAGGAGTACCTATGATTCACTTTGTATTGCACGATCCCAAGGACACCGTCGCAGTGGTCGTGGTCGAAGGCGTGAAAGCCGGCCAGGACTGCACCGGCTGGATCATGGACGAAGACCGCACCATCTCGCTCAAGACGCAGCAGGACATTCCGATCGGCCACAAGCTCGCCCTGAAAGACATCAAGAACGGCGACACCATCATCAAGTACGGGCACGACATCGGCAAGGCCATCGCCGACATCAAGACGGGCGCGCACGCCCACGTTCACAACATCAAGACCAAGCGCTGGTAGGCGCAGAGGAGCGAGCATGATTTCAAGCACAACCACTTTCCAGGGCTATCGCCGCGAAAACGGCCGCGTCGGCGTGCGCAATCACGTCATCATCCTGCCGGTCGACGATCTGTCGAACGCCGCAGCGGAGGCCGTTGCCAACAACATCAAGGGCGCCATCGCGATCCCGCACCCGTACGGCCGGCTGCAATTCGGCGCCGACCTGGATCTCCATTTCCGCACGCTGATCGGCGCGGGCTCCAACCCGAACGTTGCCGCGGTGGTGGTCATCTGCATCGAAGAAGGCTGGGCCAAGAAAGTGGTTGATGGCATCGCCAAGACCGGCAAGCCGGTCACCGGATTCGGCATCGAGTTGCACGGCGATCACGACACCATCCTGCGCGCATCCAAAGTGGCCAAGGAATACGTGCAATGGGCTTCTGAACTGCAGCGTGTCGAATGCCCGATCAGCGACCTGTGGGTATCGACGAAATGCGGCGAGTCGGACACGACTTCCGGCTGCGGCGCCAATCCGACGGTCGGCAACGCGTTCGACAAGATGGAACCATTGGGCGTCACCATGTGCTTCGGCGAAACCACCGAAATCACCGGCGGGGAAAAGATCGTCGCCGAACGCTGCGCAACGCCCGAAGTGCGCAAGCAGTTCATGGCGATGTTCGACCGCTATCAGGAAGTAGTGGAGCGCCACAAAACCAGCGACTTGTCCGATTCGCAGCCGACCAAAGGCAATATCGCGGGCGGGCTCACCACCATCGAGGAAAAAGCGCTCGGCAACATCCAGAAGATCGGCAAGAAGTGCAAGGTGATCGGCGTGCTCGACAAGGCCGAGACGCCGACCAAGCCGGGCCTGTGGTTCATGGATTCGTCGTCGGCAGCGGCCGAAATGGTGACGCTGTGCGCCGCATCCGGCTATGTCGTGCATCTCTTCCCGACCGGGCAGGGCAACGTGATCGGCAACCCGATCCTGCCGGTCGTCAAGCTGACGGCCAATCCGCGCACCGTGCGCACAATGTCGGAACACGTCGACCACGATTGCTCGGGGCTCCTGCAGCGCGAGAAGAACCTCGACCAGACCGGCGACGAACTGATCGAGGTCATGCTGCGGACCTGCAACGGACGCCTCACCGCGGCCGAAGCGCTCGGTCATAATGAGTTCGTGATGACCAGGCTGTATGAAAGTGCATAAAGCGTAAAGCTTCACCGCCAAGGACGCCAAGGACGCCAAGGAAAAACAATGCAAAAATATTGGGCGACCTGGGCGACCTGGGGCAACAGTACGAATTGGCCTCGAAGATGGCAATTTTAAAAGAGCCGGTGGATACGCCTCTCGCCCCGCGCCTCGCGCCTCTCCCGCGCACGCTCACCGTGCGCGTCTGGCGCGGCGCCGAGAACGGCGGGCTTCAGCAATTCGAAGTGCCCCGTCTCGAGAACCAGACCGTGCTCGATGTCGTCACTTACATCCAGCGCAACCTCGATGCCACCCTGTCGTATCGCTACGCGTGCCGCGTCGGCATGTGCGGCTCGTGCGCCATGAGCGTGAACGGCAAGGCACGGTGGACGTGCCGCACCCACGTCGCGAACGTCGCGACCGACGATACGCTGGAAATCGCGCCGCTCAACAACCTGCCGGTGATCAAGGACCTCGTCACCGACATGGCGCCGTTTTTCGACAAATGGGCGCAGGCCAAGGGCCAGTTCAAGGGCGCGCGCACGCGCGCCGACGAGTTCGCGCGCGTATTGCCCGATTCGCCGCAGCGCAAGGAAGTCGATGCCGCGATCGAATGCATAGGCTGCGGCGTCTGCTACAGCTCCTGCGACGTCGTGGCATGGAATCCCGCCTATCTCGGACCGGCCGCGCTCAACCGGGCGTGGACATTGGTAAACGACGTGCGCGATACCGCCAATGCGCCGCGCCTCGCCGCAGTTGCCGGCGACGCCGGCTGTCATGCCTGCCATACGCACGTGACATGCAGCGAGCGTTGTCCCAAGCATATTGCGCCGACGGCCGGCATCGCCGGCCTGAAGCGCGCGGTCGCCGTCGCGGCCATCAAGGGCGAACTGTGAGCATCCGCACGCAAGTACTGCTATGGACGGCTCAGCGGCTCAGCGCCGCCGTGCTCGCGTTGTGCGTGGTCGTGCATCTGGTGACGATGATCTACGCGGTGCGCCACGGGCTGTCGGCGGCCGACATACTCGGGCGCACGCGCGGCAATTACGCGTGGCTGATTTTTTATGCAACTTTCGTTGCTGCCGTCGCGGTACACGCGCCGATAGGCGTGCGCACGATAGTGGGCGAGACATTCGGCCTGCGCGGCGCGTTTGTCGACGTGGCGCTGGTGGTGCTCGGTGCGGCGCTGGCGCTGTGGGGCGGGCGCGCGGTGCTGGCGGTATTCGCGCCGCTATGAAAAACGATTCCCGCGCGCGCAATCATCCCGCTTACTGGGCGTTCATCGTTCATCGCGCGAGCGGCTTGCTGCTGGCGCTCTTTTTGCCGTTCCATTTCTGGGCGCTGGGCCAGGCACTGCAGGGCGCGCCTGCACTCGATGGATTTCTGCACTGGACGCAGCAGCCGCTGGTCAAATTCGGCGAGATCGGCCTCGTGATATTGCTTGCGGCGCACATGGCAGGCGGCGTGCGTATATTGATGCTGGAATTCCTGGCGTGGCGCGACTGGCAAAAGAGCCTGCTCGCCGTGGCCGCCGGATTGAGCCTCGCGGCGGGCCTCGCTTTCGCGCTGAATGTGGTTTGATTACGCGTTGATCGCGGCGGGGGGATTCCTTGCCGCGCTGGTGGTCGGCAGTGCCGGGTTCGCGTTTGCCATCGTTGTCACCGGGGTATGGATCTACGTGCTGCCGCCGGCGCAGATCGTGTTCCTCGCGGCGATCTGCGCGACGCTGCTGCACATCGCCAGCGTCTGGCAATTCCGGCGCGAAATCGAATTCGGCCTGCTGTGGCCGTTCGTGCTCGGCAGCCTGTTCGGCGTGCCGCTGGGTGTGTTGGCACTGCAGCGTCTCGATGCGGCTTTGTTTCGTCATGTGTTCGGTGCGTTCATGATCGCTTATAGTGGCTATATGCTAATGCGGCCACAAATTCGGGTGCTGCGGCTCGCGCCCGTCACGGCGCGCATCGCCGATGGCGTGGTGGGGTGGGTGAGCGGCGTGCTGGGCGGATTTTCCATGCTGCATGGCACGCTGCCGACCATCTGGTGCGGCCTGCGCGGATGGGACAAGCGAAAGAGCCGCTGCGTTTATCAGCCTTTCATACTCATCAGCGGCGTGCTCATCATGTTGTGCGTGGGGTTCACCATCGACATCGACAAGTCGCAGTTGGTGATGCCGCTGGCGGTGGGGCTGCCGGCAATGGCGCTGGGATTATGGGCGGGCATGCGCGTGTTTGACGTTATCAGCGAAGAGCGCTTCAGGCGCCTCGTGCTGTGGTTGATACTGGCGTCAGGGATTTCGTTGCAGTTCTGAATGTTTCGAAGGAATATTTATGCGTCGTAAGGAATCAGGTTCTAAAAAAGTGCCGTTCGGCTTCGTCGAGTTGCCGGCCGGGCGCAGCCAAAAGAAGCCGCGCACGACCGGGCTCACGATGGTGGCGGATTTCGGGCTGCCGTATATGCAGGTCGCTGACCTGGTGACGATGGCCGACCGCTATATCGATCTCGCCAAGATCGCGGTCGGCACTTCGCGCCTCTACGATCTCGCATATTTGCGCAAAAAGCTGGCGCTCTACCGCAAGCACCGCATACGCCCGTTCATCGGCGGCCAGTTTCAGGAATACGTGTTCGCGACCTATGGCGAAAAAATGCTGCGCCCGTTTTTGCTCGAGGCGAAGCGCGTCGGCTTCGACGTGGTGGAGGTTTCAGACAACTGCGTGGAGCTGACGCCGCGCCAGCGCCGCGCGCAAATCCGCCTGGCGGTCGATTGCGGGCTCGCGGTGTTCGGCGAAGTTGGCTCCAAGGACATGAAAAACGATTCCGGCCTGCTGGTGTCGCAGGCTGAGGATTGTTTCGCGGCCGGCGCCGAGCTAGTGCTGGTCGAGGCCGCCGAGCTGATCGCCAACGGCAAACCCAAGATGAAGCTCATCAATGGGTTGCGCAAGGGGCTCGACATGTCGCGTGTGCTGATCGAGCTGCCGGGCCCGTGGATTGCGGGCATCACTTTATCGGTCGTCGAAGATATGAAAAAATTCCTCGTCCACGAATTCGGGCCGGACGTGAATATCGCCAACGTGATGCCGACCGATATCCTGGAGACCGAAGCGCTGCGTGTGGGCTTGGGCGTGGTCGGGCCGCAGGTGTCGCGGAACGCTAAAATAAAATATTGAACCGCAAAGGACGCGAAGGGCGCGAAGGAAAACAACTCCTAAGGAAATATAAATCTGAAGAAAATATACTTCAGGGAGTTTGCTATTGAAGGTTTTCCTGCATTTGCTCTTCCTTCGCGTCCTTTGCGTCCTTCGCGGTGAAGCTTTTTTGTAGAGGTTTAAATGCCACATTCGAATTATTTTCCAGAACGCATGGGCCACGCGGAAATTTCGCCGCAAGGCGAATTCGAGGCCGGCAGCTTCCAGTCTTTCACGCTGACTTACACCGCCGGTTATTTCGGCATCGACGACACCGGGTCGCTGAAAATCGTGCACCGCTTCGCGTCCGACATGGGGCGCCCGCAGTTCACCGACCCCAAAGGTTGGAACTACACGACCGTCGAGGCCAGCAACGGCGCGATACTCGAAGTGAAGTACGACGGCAAGATGAACATACGGCCGTGGGACAAAACGCTGTTTATCCGTGTGGTGCGGGGTTTTCTGCGCGAGAACGACCAGATCATCGTGCGCTTCGGCGATACGCGCCAGGGCTCGCCCGGCATCCGCATGCAGACTTTCAACGAGCCGACTTTCGAGTTCCGGGTGCTCGCCGATGCATGGGCGACTTATAACTATGTCGAGCTGCCGGTACAGCCGATTATCTCGGTCGTGGCGGGGCCGCCGGTTTTGTACAAGGCTATCCTGCCGACTTCGCGCAAGTGGGGCCAGTCGTTCCGGCTCGGCTTCAAGGGCGAGGACAAGTGGGGCAACCCGTCGCATCTCGTGAACGGGCTGTTCAGCCTCAAGTCTAATCTGCCTGTGGACGGATTGCCCTCCAGCCTGAAAATGCAGCCCGGCGAGTACTCGAAAATCATCGACGGCCTGGGCTGTGCCGAGACGGGCGATTTGCTGATCGAAGTGCGCGATGCTGCCGGCAAGCTGGTGTGCACGAGCAATCCTTTGCGCGTGGTGGAGAGCGCGTCGCTGCTGCCGTACTGGGCCGATTTGCATGGTCAGTCGGAAGAAACCATCGGCACCAACTCGGCGCGCGAACTGATCGAATTCGCGCGTGACCGCGCATTTCTCGACGCGATGAGTCACCAGGGCAATGATTTCCAGATCACAACACCGTTCTGGAACGAGCTCAACAAACTCTCCAAGGAGTTCAACGCCGATGGCAGTTTCGTCATGTACCCGGGCTACGAATGGTCGGGCAACACGGGCCTGGGCGGCGACCGCAACGTGATGTTCATGCACGAAGGGCGGCAGATCCACCGCTCGCACCACGCGCTGATCGACGACCTGTCGGACGTCAAGACCGACGCCAACAGCGCCGACGATTTGTTCAAGATGCTCAAAGGCGAAGACTGCGTGGTGTTCGCGCACATCGGCGGCCGCTACGCCGACATCAAGATGGCGCACGACGCGCGCATCGAGCGCAGCGTCGAAGTGCATTCCGACTGGGGCACTTTCGAATGGCTGGTGCAGGACGCGTTCGAGCAGGGCTACCGCGTCGGCATCCTCGCCAACTCCGACGGGCACAAGGGCCGTCACGGCGCGAGCCACCCGGGCGCATCGATGTTCGGCGCGTACGGCGGTTTGTCGTGCTTGCTGGCGGCGGGACTCACACGCCAGGACTTGTTCGACGCGCTGCGAAAACGTCACCATTACGCAACTACCGGTTGCCGTGTGGTGCTCGATACACGCGTCAAGTTCGACGCTGACGCAGAACTCTACGCCGACGATCCCAATCTCGGGCCGACCACCAGCAGCAAGGTTAAGACTGCGATGATGGGCGACATCCTCAAGTCGGTTGCCAAAGAAGTGACTTTCAATATCGACGTCCACGCTTCAGCGCCCATCGAGCGTATCGAAATTCGTAACCGGCTGACGACGCTGGAAACCTTCCGGCCATTCGAAGAGAAGTCGCTGGGCCGCCGCATCCGCGTGATCTGGGAAGGCTCGGAATACCGCGGCCGCGGCCGCCAGACGGTGTGGGATGGCGGTTGCGCTTTGACCGGAAACAGTTTCGAGAAGGTGCAGACCATCAATTTCTGGAACCTCGACAAGAAGCTCGAGCAGACAGCACCCGGCGAATTGAAGTGGGGCGGGCTGACCACCGGCGGTTTCGCGGGATTCGATGCGTGGCTTACCGATCCCAAGGCCGGCACGCTGAAGATCGATACTGCATTAGTCAAAACCGAGATCAAGGTCGCCGACATCGGTCTGAACGATCAGGTGTTCGCGAACGGCGGCATCAAGCGCCAGTTGCGCGTGTTTCGCATGCCCGATGAGAACGGGCACCGCCGCGTAAAACTCGAGCGCCGTATCAAGCTGGACGACAAAACCGACAACGCACTCTATGTCTGTGTAACGCAGGAAGACGGACACCTGATCTGGTCGAGCCCGATCTACGTTTTCAAGTAGTATTGGTGGTCGCGGAACAATGTAAACTAGCCCGGCGTTTGATCCGGCAATTTCGAAAATCAGGAGAAATCATGCGTGTCTTGCAACTACTCGCGTTGTGCGCGGCCTCGCTGACGGCAGCATCTGCCGCGGCGCAGTCCTATCCGGGAAAGTCCGTACGGGTGATCGTGCCGTTCGCCGCGGGCGGCGCCACCGACATCGTGGCGCGCGTGGTGGCGCAGAAACTCGGCGAGACGTGGGGGCAGCAGGTGGTCGTTGACAACCGCGCCGGCGCCGGCGGCAACATCGGTGGCGAGCTCGCCGCGAAGAGCACACCCGACGGCTATACGCTGTTCATGACTTCGGGTTCCATCATTACCGCCAACCAGCATATCTATAAAAAGATGTCGTTCGATCCGGCCAAGGACCTCGTGCCGGTCATCAACGTGGCAAACGGGCCGCAGGTGTTGATCGTTACGCCAACTTTCCCGCCGAAGACGGTCAAGGAACTGATCGCCCTCGCCAAGGCGCATCCGCGCGAAATCTCCTATGGCTCAGCCGGTTTCGGCAGCCAGACGCATCTGGCGGCGGAGAATTTCCTCTACGCCGCGAAAATCGAAATCGTGCACATCCCGTACAAGGGCGAGGCGCCGGCCATCGTCGATACCATGGCCGGGCAGGTGCCGTTTTCCACGCCCAATCTCGCGGCGGCAATCAATTACGTTCAGCAGAAGAAGCTGCGCGCGCTCGGCGTGACCAGCAAGCAGCGCTCGCCCCAGCTGCCGGATGTGCCGGCCGTGGCCGAAACCGTTCCCGGATTCGAAAACTTGGGCTGGTTCGGCTTCGTGGTGCCGACCGGCACGCCGAAGGATGTAATCGACAAGATCTATCGCGATACTGCCAAGGCGCTGGAAGCGCCCGACATCAAGAGCCGGTTTGAAGGGCTGGGCATGGCGCCGGTCGGCAGCAACCCGGCCGAATTCGGCAAATACATCCGTGAAGAGACCGAGCGCTGGGCGAAGATCGTGCGCGAGCGCAAGCTGCAGGTCGATTGAAAAATCCAGGCCCTTCCAGACAAATCCGATGAGCGCAAGCAAACCTCTACTCGAAGTCAAGGGCGTCACCCTGCAGTACAAGACCAAGGAGCATTTGGTCACGGCGACGTATCGCGTCGATTTTGAAGTCTACAAATCCGACCGTTTCGTCATCCTCGGCCCTTCAGGCTGCGGCAAATCCACGCTGCTGAAGGCGGTCGGCGGTTATATGCAGCCGGTCGAAGGCAGCATGCAGCTGAACGGCGAGGTCATCACCAAGCCGGGCATCGACCGCGTATTCGTGTTCCAGGAGTTCGACCAGCTGCTGCCGTGGAAAACGGTCAAGGAGAACGTGATGTTCGCGCTGACCGCGAGCGGCCGCTTGAAGGGCAAGGCCGCGGAAGACAAGGCGATGCAGTACATCGAAAAGGTCAAGCTCACGCAGTTCGCCGACAGCTATCCACATACGCTGTCGGGCGGCATGAAGCAGCGCGTCGCGATTGCGCGCGGCATGGCGATGGAACCCGACGTTCTGCTGATGGACGAACCGTTTGCCGCGCTCGACGCGCTGACGCGCCGCAAGATGCAGGAAGAACTGCTGCAGTTGTGGGACGACACCCATTTCACGGTGCTGTTCGTCACGCACTCGATTCCCGAAGCGGTGCTGATCGGTAACCGCATCCTGTTGCTCTCGCCGCACCCGGGCCGCGTCAAGGCCGAGCTGAACAGCGACGGCACCGACCACGTCAGCGCCGACGGCAAAAAATTATCCGACAGCATTCACGACATGCTGTTTGCAGACAAGATCGAAGAGGAGGTAACCCCTCATGGCTGACAGCGTATTGGTGCAGCGCCCGGAGTTCGTGCGCGAAGTCGAGACCAGCGCATTTGGCGTCGTGCAAAAGCCGCTCACCACCTGGGAGCAGATTTTCAACAACGCGGCGGTGCGCAAGGTGATCATCCTGCTGCTGCTCGGACTGGTGTGGCAGACGTATTCGTCGTGCATGAACGTCACTTCTTTTTTCTGGAAGGATGGCTCACTTTTCCCGGCGAAATTTGCATGCGAGCAGAATCCGCTGCTGTTCCCGAAATTCAGCGAGACCCTCGACGCGTTTTACGACAACGTCAAGAACGGCGTGCTGCTGCAGCGCGGCTGGTTCTCGATCAAGGTATTGCTGATGGGTTACTTCGCCGGCATGTTCCTGGCATCGGTGCTGACGGCGCTGGCAATTACTTCGCGCGTCGGCAATGATTTTCTCGAAACGCTGACCGCGATGTTCAATCCGTTGCCGGCGATCGCGCTCCTGCCGCTGGCGCTGATCTGGTTCGGCCTCGGCAACGGCAGCCTGGTGTTCGTGCTGATCCATTCGGTGCTGTGGCCGGTCGCGCTGAACACCCATTCCGGCTTCATGTCGGTGTCGCAGACCATGCGCATGGTCGGGCGTAATTACGGACTCACCGGGCCGCGCTACGTGATGAAGATTCTGATCCCGGCAGCGTTTCCGAACATCCTCACCGGCATGAAAATCGGCTGGGCGTTCGCGTGGCGCACGCTGATCGCGGCCGAACTGGTTTTCGGCGTGTCGTCGGGCTCGGGCGGGCTCGGCTGGTTCATTTACGAAAACAAGAACCAGCTTGAGATCGCCAATGTATTCGCCGGCCTGTTCTCGGTCATCATCATCGGGCTGGTCGTCGAGAATTTTATTTTCCGCAATATCGAACTGAAGACCGTGCGCAAATGGGGCATGCAGTCGTGAGGCCAGTGAGGCGAGAGGCGAGAGGGGTGAGGAGGAAGGCGGGAAAAGCATTAGTGCTATTTCACCTCACCCCTTACGCCTCACTCCTTACCGGAGCAACGCGATGAAGATTGATTTGGGACAAGTAGAAGAAGCGTGCAAGGACTTGTATATCCGCGCGGTCAAGATATTGCCGCCGGATATCAAGGAAGGTTTCGCGCGCCTCGACAAGACCGAGACCGACGCCACCGGTAAATCGGTGCTGGGCACCATGATCATGAACATCAAGGTCGCCGAGGCCACCAACAACCTGCTGTGCCAGGACACCGGCATACCGATTTATAACGTGGTGATCGGGCGCGGCGTGGAGGTGGATGGACACGCGTTGAAGCAGGCTATCGCCGCCGGCTGTGCGCGCGCCACCAAGGAGCATCCACTGCGCTCGTCCGTCGTGCACCCGGTCACGCGCACCAACGAGCACACGTCGTGCGGGCGGCTGGTGCCGGTCATCAATATCGATTTCTCCGACGAGGCCGACACGCTGTCGATCGAAATGATTCCTAAAGGCAGCGGTTCGGAAAACAATTCCTGGCTCAAGATGGCGATCCCGGCCGATGGCGTCGATGCGGTGAAGACTTTCGTCATCGACTGCGTGCTCGACGCGGGCGGCAAGACCTGCCCGCCGACCATAGTCGGCGTCGGCGTCGGCGGCACCGCGGACCTGTGCGTGCATTTGTCTAAAGTCGCGGCGACGCGTCCGCTGGGTTCGCATTGCACCGACCCGGAAGGCGCGAAACTCGAAAAAGAATTGTCGGCGGTCGTGAACAAACTTGGCGTCGGTCCGCAGGGCTTGGGTGGCGATTCCACTTCGTTCGCCGTGCACGTCGAAACCGCCGCGACGCATATCACGATGAACCCGGTCGCGGTCAACATGCAGTGCCACTCGGCGCGCCGCGCGCGCGCGACTTTCACGCCCAACGGGCTTGCCTACGGCTTCTGATGCAATCGCCGATGCACGCCGTACACGCAGATCAAGGCGAGACCACCGAACCGCCGTGCTTCCTATCGGCGTTTATAGGCGTGCATCGGCGGTTACAAAGGATTAGTCATGGCTCATTTTGAATTCAACATGCCGGTGTCCGAAGCCGACGTGCGCAAACTGAAGGTCAACGATACCGTCAC
>Ga0114966_10004005_pt1 | contig 12711 bp, 14 predicted proteins | sample M_130207_XF_Meta_FD_87029 | JGI IMG/M metagenome (GOLD analysis project Ga0114966, IMG submission 87029) | Freshwater microbial communities from Lake Montjoie, Canada to study carbon cycling - M_130207_XF_MetaG | ecosystem: Environmental > Aquatic > Freshwater > Lake | place: Lake Montjoie...
ACACCGTCAGCGACGGCCATTTCGTGGCTGTATTCCATCACGAGGTTCTGCCGGAAAAAGCCGAATGTCTGTGTGCTGGGCGTGGCGGTGAGGCCGATCAGATAGGCGTCAAAGTATTCCAGCACCTGCGCCCACAGGTTATAGATGGAGCGGTGGCATTCGTCAGTGACGATGATATCGAAGCTTTAGATGAGAAAGGCCGGGTTGTATTCGAGCGGGTCGGGGCGGGCGAACAAACCGCCCCCATCCCCACCCCGGCCCTCCCCTTGCACCCGTCCGGGTGTCCCCATCGAAAGGGGAGGGAAAAAATCCGCGGACACTTCTTCGAGATCCTCGGGCAAGTCCTTGCCGCGCAGCATGGAATACAGGCGCTGGATGGTGCAGATGCAAACCCGCGCAGTGGTGTCAAGCGTGTTGCCCTGCAGCCGCTGGACGATGTATTCCTCGGTGAACTTGAAGTTGTTGTAGGGTGAATCGTATTGCTGGAATTCCTTCAGCGTCTGGCCGGCGAGATTGCCGCGATCCACCAGAAACAGGATGCGCCGCGCGCCGGCGAACTTGATCAGTCGATAGATGAACGAAATCGCGGTGAAGGTTTTGCCGGAGCCGGTGGCCATCTGGATCAGGGCGCGCGGCTTGTTGGCGGCGAGCGAAGCTTCCAGATTGTTGATGGCTTTGCCCTGCGCCGGCCACAGGCCGGTCTCGATGAGTGGCGGCATGTGTGCCATGCGCGCCAAAAAGGTTGGGCCGCGCCGCTCGGCGGCGGCATCCGCCGCAATCAACACCGGCGCATCGCCCGTGCCCAGCGGCTGTGCGGCATCAAAGGATTGCGCCTCATCCAGCAAGCGCGCCAGATATTGGGGCTTGTGAAAGGCGAATACCGGACGCGAGCGCGGGTCGGGGGCGAGTCCGTTCCTAAACCGGGTTTCAACGCCGGTGGACTGATATGAAAACGGCAGCGGCTTGCGCCATGCGGGCAGGCCCGCAGGCAGGCCTTTGGTGTATTTGGCGGACTGTGTTTCAACGCCGGACAGCGTGACGCCTTCTTTCTTGGCCTCGATCACGCCCGCGGCTTTGCCATCCACATACAGCAGGTAATCGGCAAAACCGTGGCCGGGCAAGGGAAATTCGCGGATGGCGACGCCGCGCGCCGCATGAATATTGGCAGCGGCCGCGTCGCACACGTGCCAGCCGGCGCTCGCCAGCAAAGCGTCGATCTTTTCACGTGCCGCGGCTTCTACTGACAACAAATCTCTCCCGGCTTTTGTTGTTGATTTTACGGTTCATTGTAACGCCTGGTTTCAGCAAGGGGAGGGTTTTCGCGGAGGCAGCGCATGGTGCTGGCGTTCAAGTCCGCGCACGACACACACCCATATGCAATCGGTTTCCTGCACGCGATTTGACCAGATGGAACTTCCCCCGCCCCGCGAACATATGAACTAACATATCCCTGAGTCACCGCAATCGTGCGGAGTCCAATCATTTGCCGGTAACAAAAGGAGCAACCCACCATGACAAAACTGTTGATCGTGCACGGCGCGGGCATGAACATGCGCGGCAAGGCGCAGATCGATGTCTTCGGCCCGATGACGCTGGCGCAGTACGACGAACACATTCGCAAGTACGCGTCCGAACTGGGCGTGGAGGTCGACATCTTTCACTCCAACATTGAAGGCGAAGTCATCAACAAGTTTTACGCCGCGCATGACGCCGGCGTGGACGCGGCGATCATCAATCCGGCGGGCTATTCGACCGGACATCCGGCGCTGATGAGCGCGATTTCGCAGGTGCGCTTTCCGACCATAGAGCTGCACATCTCGAATCCGGCGCGGCGCGGCCGCGAGTCGGAGGCCTCGCGCGTGTGCCGCGGCACGATTACCGGGTTCGGCGTATTCGGCTACTGCGTGGCGATGCGCGGCATCAAGGACATGCTGGCGTCCAAATGAGCCGGAGACACGCTATGCAACCCTGGAGTGCGAGGAACCCAGCGTGACGTTGCACAGATCACTGGCCGTGATATTCACCACGGCAAGCATGTGGCACGCAGGCATGGCCATGTCCGCGCAGCGCGCCGATGACACCGCAAGCTATCCGATCCGGCCGATCCGCATCGTGGTCGGCTTCACACCGGGCGGGCAGCCGGATATCTACGCGCGGCTGATCGCGCCCAAACTCGCCGAAGCGCTGCATCAGCAAGTGGTGGTCGAGAACCGGCCCGGCGCGGGCAGCACCATAGGCACCAAGATCGTGGTCGACGCGACGCCCGACGGGCACACGCTCTTGTCGGTGTCGTCTGCGCACCTGACATCGCCCGCGGTATTCGCAAACCTGCCTTACGATACCATCAGGGATCTTTCCGCTATAACAACGACCGCGATGGCCACCTACCTGCTGGTGGTGACGCCGTCGCTGGGTGTAGCCACCGTGCAGGAGTTCATCGCGCTCGCGAAATCCAAACCGGGGCAGTTCAATTTTTCATCGGCGGGCACTGGCAGCGGCACACATTTCGCCGGCGAGATGTTCAAGCAAAGCGCCAACATCGACGTCGTGCATGTCCCCTACAAGGGCATACCCGAGTCGCTCACCGATGCGATCACCGGCCGCGTGCAGTTCACCATGGCGCCGGTGGCGAGCTCGGTGGCATTGGTGAAAGACGGCAAGCTGCGCGCGCTGGGGACCACCTCAAAAAAACGTTCCGCGATTTATCCCGAGATTCCGACGATCGCTGAATCCGGCCTGCCCGGATTTGAATGGGATTCGTGGGGCGGCATGCTCGCGCCATCCAAGACGCCGCGCGCCATCATCAACCGCCTCAATCGCGAAATCTCGCGCATACTCGTGCTGCCCGAGATCGAACAACGCCTGCGCACGCTGGGCGCGCAACCGGCGCCGTCGTTGCCAGCACAGACCGACGCTTATATTGCCGCGCAGTTGCGCGTCGCGGCGCAGCTGGCGAAGAAGGCAGGGATAGTGGGGCAATAGATGCAGGGACGATGAGGGATGAGGGATGAGGGATGAGGGATGAGGGATGAGGACAGAATTGGAGTGCGGTGTCATTGGATGGTTCGCGGTGACCTTGAGAAAATGATCGGCGAACGGGAGGGAAAATGAATGTAACAAATTGTTTTAAAAGTGTATTTATTTTTTTCTTGGCGGCCTTGCATGCGGGCGCGGTGGTCGCTCAGGATTACCCTAACAAACCGGTTCGTATCGTTACCGGTTCGCCGGGGAGCGCTGCGGAGTATCCGGTGCGTATCATTGCGCCGGCGCTCACCAGTGCCATGGGGCAGCCGTTCATCGTGGACAATCGTCCGAGCGGGGTGATACCGGGCGACACCGTCGCCAAGTCGAAGCCCGATGGTTACACGCTGCTGATGTATGGCGGCACGTTCTGGATCGGGCCGTTGATGGAGAAAACGCCGTACGATCCGGTCGCGGATTTTTCACCGGTCACGATGGTCGTCAGATCGCCGGCGGTATTGGTCATACATCCGTCGTTGCCGGTGAAAACCGTCAGGGACCTTATTGCGCTGGCCAAGGCAAGACCGGGGGAACTGAATTACGCGTCATCGGCGTTTGGCGCCTCGACGCATCTGGCCATGGAGTTGTTCAATTCCATGGCCGGAGTCAATATTGTACGCATTCCCTACAAGGGCGGCGGTGCGGCGCTGACCGCGCTGCTCGCCGGCGAAGTGCAGTTGACATTCAACACCGGGGCGTCGGTAACGCCGCAACTGAGATCGGGCCGACTGAAAGGTCTCGCAATTACCACCGCTCAACCGTCGGCACTGTTTCCCGGCCTGCCAACCGTGGCCGCAACGCTGCCCGGATATGAAGCGTCCGCCACCTACGCGATGTTCGCGCCCGTGAAAACGCCGGCGGCGATTATCGCCCGATTGCATCAGGAGGTTGTGCGGGCAATCAATACGGCGGAGATCAGGGAAAAACTGCTGGACGTGGGTCTTGAGATCGTCGGCAGCTCGCCCGACGAACTCGCGTCGGTTATGAAATCCGAAATGGTGCGGTTGGGCAAGGTCATCAAGGACGCCGGCATTAGAACCAATTGATGGCCGGCGACAATCTGAAAAAATCTTCACTGAAGAGGGCGACACGTGAGTGCAAACTTTTTTGTTGAGACAGCGGCCGTTTTTTTCTCGCTGGCACTTAGCGCGGGCGCGGTGTCCGGACAGGACTACCCCGCCAAACCCCTGCGTCTTATCACCTCCAATCCCGGCGGCGGAAACGACTTCACGGCGCGCCTGATCGCGCAAGGCCTGTCGGGCGCTTCGTTCGGTCAACCCGTGATCGTGGACAATCGGGGTTCCGGCGTGCTGCCTGGACAGGCTATGCTTCAGGCGCCGCCTGACGGCTATACGTTGCTCGTCGCCGGCAGTTCCTTCATGATTGGTCACCTGCTCCAGGACTCGCCATTCGATCCGGAAACCGATTTCGCGCCGGTGTGTCTCGCTGCGACGACGCCCAATATTGTCCTCGTGCATCCCTCGGTGCCCGCCAAATCCGTCAGGGAACTGATCGCGCTGGCGAAAACGCGGCCTGGTGAGCTCAACTATTCGTCTTCCTCCGCAGGCGCCACCCAGCATCTGTCGGCGGAATTATTTAATGCAATGGCCAATGTCAAGATCGTCCGTGTTGCCTACAAGGGCTCGGCGCAGGGCTTGGTCGGACTGGCGGGCGGCGAAACTCACATGATGATCAGTACCGCATCGTCATCGGTACCGCATATGAAATCGGGCAAGGTACGTGCTCTGGCGGTAACGAGCGCACAGCCATCGGCGCTGGCGCCCGGTCTGCCCACCGTATCCGCGACGGGATTGCCCGGCTACGAAGTGATATCGGTGGATGCGGTGTTCGCGCGCGCGAAAACGTCTTCCGCCATCGTAAATCGATTGAATCAGGAGATTGCCCGTGCGCTGGCAAGGGAAGATCTGAAACTGAAATTCTTCAGTGCCGGTTCAGAGGTTGCCGCCGGTCCGGCGCACGAACTGGGCGCGTTCGTAAAATCCGAGATTGCAAAATGGGGAAAAGTCATCCGGCAGGCGGGCATCAGGGTTGACTGATGCAAACCGGCGTTTTTTGGCTTACTCTTCTCGTATGCCGGCGTCCTTGATGACCTTGCCCAGACGCGAGCGCTCACTTTGCATCGCAGCTGCGAGTTCCGCAGGCGTGCCGCCCACCGCTTCAACCCCGTTGTTGAACAGGCGCTCCCGAACTTCGGCTGTCCTGAGCACCGCAACCGCTTCTTCATTCAGGCGCCTGATTATGGCCGCGGGCGTCCTTGCAGGAGCAAACAGGCCAAACGGCGACACCGCTTCAAATCCCGGCAGTCCCGACGCCGCAATAGTCGGCAGTCCGGGCGCCAGCGCCGACGGTTGTGCACTTGTCACGGCCAGCCCCCGCAGTCTGCCGGACCTTACATGGGGAGATATTGCGCTGGCCGTCGGCATCATCATCTGCACCTGACCAGCGACCAGATCTATGTGCGCGGAGCCGCCGCTCTTGTAGGCGACGCGCACTATATTCACTTCCGCCATGGCCTTGAACAGTTCCATCGACAGGTGGGATGACGCGCCGGTGCCGACCGAACCGTAGTTGAGTCCGCCCGGCTTCTCCTTCGCCATCGCGATGAGTTCCTTCACGGTCTTTACCGGCAGCGAAGGCGGCACGACCAGAATATTGGGCGTGCTGATGCCCATGGTCACAGGCGCGAAGTCACGTACCGGGTCGTAAGGCGCGGCGCGCATCAGAGGACCTATCCACAACGTACTGCCGGCGAACAACAGCGTATAACCGTCGGGCGACGCCTGGGATACGATCTGGCCCGGAATCACACCGCTCGGACGGTTGTCGACGACGACCTGCTGCCCCATGCGGGACAGCAGACCCTGCGCAATCAGCCGCGCAGCGAAATCTCCGCCGCCGCCCGCGCCCGACGTGACGATGCGTATTGGCTTATTTGGAAAATCCTGCGCGCATGCAGTCAACACGCCGAATGCCAGCGTCAGAAAAACGAGCGCCCATGCGCCGTTGCGGCTATGCGACATGTTTCCTCCGGGAATATAGGCGGATGATTATAGCGCGGAGGGGATGAGGCAAAAGTGCGGAGTGATGCGTGCAGAGTACGAAATGGTGCACGCAGGTGCTCGATTCGATCGATAATTGCAGCGCGCGCTACCGTGCCGAAAATTCGCGAATTGTGATGGAAGACTGCCATGAAAAGCTATCGCAAAGAACTCTGGTTCAATATTGCTTCCCGCCGTGCCTTCATCAACATCACGCCGCAGGTACAAGCGTGCCTGCTGGAAAGCGGAATTCATGAAGGGCTCGTGCTCGTTAACGCGATGCACATCAGCGCCTCGGTATTCATCAATGACGACGAGCGAGGGTTGCACCACGACTTGGAGGTGTGGCTGGAAAAACTCGCGCCGCACGCACCCGTCGACCAGTACCGCCACAACGATACCGGCGAAGACAATGCCGACGCTCACATCAAGCGCCAGGTCATGGGGCGCGAAGTAGTCGTGGCAATTACGGCAGGAGAGCTGGACTTTGGTCCGTGGGAACAGATTTTTTACGGTGAGTTTGACGGCAAGCGCAAGAAACGCGTACTGGTCAAAATCATCGGGGAATGAACGCTTACTACTCCGCGGCTGCGCTAATCCCCAGTTCCTTGACGAGTTTGCGCCATAACGGCACTTCCTGCGCAATGAAGCGTTGGAACTCATCGGGCCGGCTGCCCAGCGCCTCGGCGCCCTCGTCCTTGTATTTGTCCGCAATCGCTGCTGATTTCGCGGCTCGGGCAGCTTCGGTGCTCAGTTTGTTCAGTATCAGAACCGGCGTCTTCGCAGGCGCGGCCCAGCCTTCGAATGCTGTTGCTTCATAGCCAGGGACACCCTGTTCCGCGATGGTAGGCAAATCGGGCAATAGCGCCGACCGCTTTGCGCTGGTCACGCCCAGCGCCCGCAGTTTTCCCGTCTTGACCAACGGACCGGCGCTGATCATGCCCGCCATCGATGCATCGATGCGGCCTGCCATGAGGTCGAGCAGCGCCGGGCCCACGCCCTTGTAAGGAATATAGGTGGACTCGCCGCGTATGCCGGCCGCAGTCAGGAAGCGCATGGTCACGAGATGTGTGCCGCTGCCAACGTTGGTCGCGCCTACGTTCAGTTTGCCGGGCTGGGATTTTGCGTAAGCCACGAGATCCCTCACGGATCTGAGCGCGGACCCCGGAAAGCCCACCAACAGATAGGGGGAGCGCGTCAACTGCGTGACCGCGGCAAAGTCCTTCACCGGATCGATCACAAGATCTTTGACGAGGGCCGGCGCAAAAGTGAAACTGGGCGTAACTGCAAGCAACGTATAACCATCGGGCGTGGCTTTCGCCACGGTGGTCAATGTAGTCACGCTGCCCACGCCGCCGCTGGCACGATTATCGACGACGATCTGCTGACCTAGTTGTTCGCTGACCTTCTGTGCGAACAAACGCATCGTGATATCCGTCGATCCGCCCGGCGGTTGTGCGACGATAAGCCTGATCGGTCTTGTCGGATAACTCGACAACATCTGTGCATGCAGCGGCAACGACACCGAAAGCGCAACTACCAATACCAGAACTCCGTGCATGCGACGCGTGTTCACGATCTTTTTCAGCGATGCCGGTTCAGAAAGTCCAGAGTGGCACGCGCGCTGTTGTCGGGATCAGCGCCCGCGGCGTGATAGCCGTCTGTCGACATTATCTTCAGCTCCAGATTGCCGATGTGTTTCTGATAAGCCTCAACTTCGGCCTTTTGACGATAAGGTGATTCAGTGGTCAGAACCAGAACCGGACACTTGATGTGCTCAAGGTCGGGCCTGACATCAATGCCGCTCACCCATTTCAGATACGCCTGCATGGTGGACAGCGCCGTGCTCCCCATGAGATCTACCCACCAGTCTATGCCGCGCTCGGGCATGTTGCTGCCAAGGCGGCCGCGCATGGTGCTGCGCACCCAGCTGCGCATGCCCTGATTCGCCATGTGATCGACCCAGCCTTTGGCCTTGGGCGGCAATATCGGCGTTGACGCCAGTGTCAGCGTCCTCACCAGATCGGGCCGTGTCGCGGCGAGCTTGATGACATTGATGCCGCCGCTCTTGCCGCCGATGACATGCACCGGCTCATCCGACAGATGATTGATGACGCGCACAAAGTCGTCGACAAAAAGCTCGGTCGTATATTCGAATCCGTCGGGAACAGCCCCCGACAGGCCGAATCCCCGCTGATCGATGCGTATCAGCCGGTAGTAGCGCGAGAGGTGCGGCATCCACGGCCGCCATGCCTCAGTATTTTCGTTGGCGCCATGTACTAAAAGCACGGTTTGCGGCCGCGCCCAAGGATCCGTGTAGTCGTCAACCTTGTAATGGAGTTTCAGGTCCGGCGGCAAATCAAGATACGGCATTGAGTTTCCCGTTGCATAAAAGGCATAAGCGCAGTAATCCGCGCTGCAATTTTCAGATCAGTTCTTGTCGTCGCTGAAAGCCGAATTCTTGTGCGCGCCATCGCAAAACGGCTTGTTCTGCGACAGGCCGCACCGGCACAGCGAATAACGCGCAGGATCGGCCGGTGCCTTGGCGCATACCAGATCCGGCACGCCGGTCACGCCCAACGGACCGTTCTTTCTGATGTCGATGCGTGATTCACCAGCCTGTTGCGAGGTCGCCGCCGGTGACGCTGGTTTTCCACACTCGGACTTGAATTCCGTTTTCTTGTGCGAACCGTCACAGAACGGTTTGTTGGCCGAAGCGCCGCAACGGCAAAGGAATGCCGTGTCCTCAATCGCAATGGCTACGCCGCGCGAATTCAGAAACTGCTTTACCCCAGTGACTTTCAGCGGACCGTCGTTCAGGACTTCTATTGTTGCCATGGAAAACTCCTGTTGAGTTGGTTTGTGACCGCGATTTTACCCGCGATTGGATTGATCAAGTGGCAATCAAAACCTGCCCCAGATGACGCGAACAGCACTCAGCCGCTCACTTGACCTGCGGCGCCCTGCTGCAGCAACCTTAACATCGCGGCCGCTTTATCAAAGGTTTCCTGATACTCCGCATCGAGCGTCGAATCGGCAACGATGCCGCCGCCGGCCCAGAATCGTATGCTGCCGTTCGCATAAACCATGGTGCGTATCGCAATGTTGAGGTCCATATTGCCGTCGTAACCGACATAGCCGATCGCACCGCAATACACGCCGCGCCGGTGCGGTTCGAGTTCCTCGATGATCTGCATGGCGCGCAGTTTGGGCGCACCGGTAATTGAACCGCCGGGGAAACAGCCGCCCAGCAGATCCAGCGCATCGCGGTCGCGGCGCAACCTGCCGTTGACGGTGCTGACAAGATGATGCACGGTTGCGAAGCTCTCCACATCAAAAAGCTTGCTGACCTTGACCGAACCCAGTTCGCAGTTCTTGGACAGATCATTGCGCAGCAGATCGACAATCATGAGATTCTCGGCGCGGTCTTTGGCGCTCGCCTGCAGCGCGGCGATCTGCTCGGCGTCCAACCGCGGATGTCCGGCGCGGGGCCGCGTGCCCTTGATCGGCCGCGTTTCAACAACGCCGTCGCGCAGGGTAAGGAAACACTCGGGGGACGCCGAAAGTATGGCACCGTACGGAAAGTTCAGATACGCAGAATAGGGCGCCGGGTTCATGATGCGCATCGCCTGATAAGCGAGCCATGCGTCCCCGGTCGCTGGCGCAGAAAAGCGTTGTGCAAGATTGATCTGGTAGCAGTCGCCTTCACGTATATATTTGATTACACTATTAAATTTTTCAGCGTACGCATCGCGCGACAAATTCGAATTGAGTGCTGCGGTAATATGAAACGGCAACCGGGCACGCGCCGCGGACGTGACGCTGAATCGCGTTTTCAGCTGCGCCCATTTTCGTTCGGTTTCAGGATCGCGCCCATGGCCTGACAGCCACGTGCGTCGTTCGACATGATCGACCACCACCGCCCAGTCATAAATGCCGATCGCCATTTCCGGCATTTTCTCGGCGTCTTCCGCCAGCACTGGCAGGAGCTCATAGCGACGCGCGAGGTCGTACGAAAAATATCCGATTGCGCCGCCACTGAATGGCAAGTCACCGTACGCCGCAGGGTCGATCGCGAGATGACGACGCACCAGCGCGAGCGGATCCTCACGCGACAATTCCGACGTTGCCCCGCGCATCTCGGTCAGACTTCCGCGTGTCGTGAGCGTGATATACGGCTCGGCGCTGATGATGTCGTAGCGCGACTGCGCCAGATGATGGCGGCCGCTATCGAGGAATACCGCCCACGGCAGATCGGCAACCGACTCGAACAGCGCGGCGCTGTCTTCACGATAGGGCAACTCCGCGCGCAGTCTGGTCATCATTGCTTCATGACGCCCGTAAGATCGCTGAACGCGCTCAAATCGCTGTTGCGGTCGAAACAGCGGATCAGAAAACCACCACACTGCGTATCGACTTCCCGGCGTGCATCAGGTCAAAACCCTGATTGATGTCTTCCAGCTTCAGCTGGTGCGTGATCAGATCATCAATGTTGATCTTGCCATCCATGTACCAGTCGACTATCTTGGGCACATCGCGCCGCCCCTTGGCGCCGCCGAATGCCGTGCCTTTCCACACGCGGCCGGTGACGAGCTGAAATGGGCGCGTCTTTATCTCCTGCCCGGCGCCGGCCACGCCTATGATCACCGACACGCCCCAACCCTTGTGACAGCATTCAAGCGCCTGGCGCATGACATCGACATTGCCTATGCACTCAAAACTGTAATCGGCGCCGCCCTTGGTAAGATTGACGAGATACGGCACGAGATCACCTTCCACTTCCTTGGGATTGACAAAGTGCGTCATGCCGAATTTTTCCGCCAAAGCCTTACGGGACGGATTGATGTCGACGCCGACGATCATGTGAGCGCCAGCCAGCCGTGCGCCCTGTATGACGTTAAGACCGATACCGCCCAAGCCGAATACGACGACGTTGGCGCCCGGCTCGACTTTGGCGGTATTGATCACCGCGCCTATGCCGGTGGTGACACCACAGCCGATATAACAAACCTTGTCGAAAGGCGCGTCCTCGCGAATCTTCGCCAGGGCGATCTCCGGCACAACGGTGTAGTTGGCAAATGTCGAGGTGCCCATGTAGTGCAGCAGCGGTTTGCCCCCAAGCGAAAAACGGCTGCTGCCATCGGGCATCAGGCCCTGCCCCTGCATCACGCGAATTGCCTGGCACAGGTTGGTCTTGTCCGACACGCAATACTCGCATTCGCGGCACTCGGGCACATACAACGGTATTACGTGATCCCCCTTCCTGAGGCTCTTCACGCCCGCGCCCGTATCAACCACCACACCCGCGCCCTCGTGCCCCAGTATGGCCGGGAACAGCCCCTCGGGATCAGCGCCCGAGAGCGTGAATTCATCGGTGTGGCATATGCCGGTCGCCTTGATCTCGACCAGCACTTCTCCCGCGCGCGGCCCATCCAGATCGACGGATTCTATGGACAACGGCGCACCGGCGCGGTGTGCTACTGCGGCCCTGACCTTCATGCTTGCCTCCCGAAATGATGTGAAACGACCGTCATCTTATCAAACGATCACGAAGAAACTTTGGCGCTGGAACTTCGTGCCGGCAAAAGCGGCCAGCGCGCGCGCACCTGATAAGTCGGACCTTTTGCGCCACGCACCGACTCGATGAGTGCGAAGTCGTTGACGTGCCAGTGAAAGGACAAGGCCGCCAGGGCTGATGGCGGGCGCGCATTGCGCAGCAATGTCACGTGCGGGACGTAATTGTTGCCGCGGCTCTGCCGGTCAAAGGAGAAATCCGCCTGCCCCAGTCCTTGTTCCAATTCATGGACCAAGCCGCGCAGCGCTTCAGGGACCGAATGGGGCGCGGCCCAAACGATGCGATTGTGGCGCCAATAACCCGTGACACCGAATTCAAGATCAAAATCCGCTCTGCTCAACCGAGCCGCCAACTCAATGAGCGTGCTCATGCGATCAGCAGCCACGTTGCCGAGGAAAAACAGCGTTAGGTGCAGATTGCCAAACGAAGTCACGCGGCCGTGACAATCCGGCGCGTATGCTTCCGCGCAACGGTGCAATTCGCGCCGCACCCTTTCGTCCGGCCATAGAGCAAAAAACAGCCGTGAAAATCGCGGAGTCAGTCGCGACTCTCCACGGGTTCGGGTAACAGCGGCGCAATCAGCACGACCGCTTCTGCGGCTATACCCTCGCCGCGCCCGGTAAATCCCAGATGTTCAGTCGTCTTTGCCTTGACATTCACATCCCCCGGCGGCACGCCCAGATCCCCGGCGATATTGGATACCATGGCCGGGATATGCGGCGCCATGCGCGGCGCCTGCGCAATGATGGTCGCATCGAGATTAATCACGCGCCAGCCATGTTTCGCGAGTAAAGCAGCGCTTGCACGCAGCAGCTTGCGGCTGTCTATACCTTTGTATTGTGGATCACTATCCGGGAAATGACGGCCGATATCGCCCAGCGCCGCGGCACCGATCAGCGCATCGCATATGGCGTGCAGCAACACGTCCGCATCCGAATGCCCGTCGAGGCCCTTGTCGTGGGGTATGGTTACCCCGCCGATCACGAGCCGGCGCCCCGCCTTCAGCGCGTGCGTGTCAAATCCTTGGCCGATTCTCATTTTTTATTAACCCAAGCT
>Ga0114966_10004007_pt1 | contig 12708 bp, 7 predicted proteins | sample M_130207_XF_Meta_FD_87029 | JGI IMG/M metagenome (GOLD analysis project Ga0114966, IMG submission 87029) | Freshwater microbial communities from Lake Montjoie, Canada to study carbon cycling - M_130207_XF_MetaG | ecosystem: Environmental > Aquatic > Freshwater > Lake | place: Lake Montjoie...
AGACCGTCTTGTGCCATAATCACGGATATGCCTAGTGCACGAATAAAACTTGTTTTACCCACGGCATTTGTGCCGTATAGAAGAATCCCGTTAAGACTATTATTTTCATTAAAACCTAAGCTAATATCATTCGCAACATAGAGTTCAGATTGCTGTATCTTCTCAATTAAACAATGACGTAACTTGGTCGCATTTATATACGATTTTTTAGATTTTGTACAAGAAACAATCGATGGTTTGCAATAGTTGTATTTGGCTGCAATATAGGTCTTTGTAAAAGCTAAATCCACATAAGTAATGAAATCACAAATATGATTAATACGGTCCTGAAATGCCTCAATATTGTTAATAATTTTACTATAAACCATTGCAACCTTTTCAATGAGATTTATTTTGATTGAACTAACAGATTTACATAATTTGGTAATTTGTGCACTAGTAATGAACCGATTTGTGGTAGATTGCTTGCTAAAATCAATCACATTCTTGCCTAGCTCTAAAACAAATTCCCTTTCCCCTTTGTAAAAAGAAGAATGATATTTCAAACTAACACTTGTCGATTTATTTAACGATAAGACTTCCTCCAATATCTTGCATCGACGATCCGTTGCAACTAGACTGAAATTATTTTTCTCGGTTTCGTGAATTTTTACAAAGGTGTCTTTGGACCCAGACTCTTCATCTAATGTAACATTCGCAGTTTTGACTTTGCTTCTCTTTTTGCCACCACTCGTCTCGTAATTAGCAATTATAGAACTGAAATAGGCACGACAGCATTCCAACTGGTCATCTGATTCCATCAACGTCATTATGTTCTTATCCAAATCTGCATCTACGCCGTTCTTTATAAAACTCTTTTCAATCTTATGAATATTATCAATATCTTTGCAGTCTTCCATTATTAGAACATTGTCCAAAAAAGTAGAAATTTCATCTATATGAACTAACAAATTGTTGAATAGTTCGGAGCCTAATTTGTCTTTTATATATTCTGTAATGTCGTTGTTTCCTGCAACAAAATTAAACAATATTTTCGAAACTAATACGCTATTATAGAGATGATATATATATTTAGGTGACACCTTCTTCAGCATAATTTGCCGGTTAATTTTGGCCATATCTTTGATGCCAGTTAATATCTGTTTGACTACTGTATATTCGTCAGGATTCGACAACAACTTTTCTACAATGTCGTACTCTTTTTGCAAATATTCAATATCAGTCGTCGGGTTCAAGAAGCAATATGTGAACTTGCGCTTACCCATTGGTGTAATACACTCATTCAACATTTTTACTACCGATGAATATTTGCCACTATAATTATCATCATCAATAATATTGAGTTGCTTCAATGAGTGGTTTGCTAAAACCAGTTTGCTGTCGTCATTTTCAATTGTCGGCTCTTCTATTTTATAGACCAGATTCGGATTATGCTGGTAAATGAAATCTAACAAATAACAGAATGATTGGGTTGCATAAACACGCTCACCAAAAATGGTGATAAATGCACCAATATCATTGAATTTATAAAACTTGGCCAACAATTGTGTCTGATATATTTGCTTTTCACAATTTAACGCTCGTTTCACATTTTTATTGGTTTCAGCCGCAGCATCTAACAAATTCACATAATGGACCGAGCGACTTTTCAAATTAATATAACTAACAACATCAGTGACGTCGACGACGGATAAATTTGAAATAATTATCGCCTCACTCGGGCAATGAATGGATATAAAGCGCTCCAACTCGTCAAATGTAGTAGGGTTCTTAATATATTGCTCCCAGTATTCCATAATGCTCGTTTTACCAGTGTAAATATCAATAATGGAGACGCCAATATAAACAACATTGTCGTTCGTAATATTTGCATTTGAATTTTTACTCTTTAACAAACTATACAAGGATTTCTTCTTTCTTTCAATCCAAATACAACAAGTTTTGTTAGTTATATTGTCTGGCTCTGGTGAAAAATAGGTGCCGGGTGAAAACACGCCGATTAAACTGCGAGTAATTACACCTTCACTTGGGTCATTCTGTGCGTAAACGGCAATTGTGTAGCCGCTGTCTTGCAGTTTCTTCACGTACTTATCGACAAGATGATCTTTGAAGCCACTCAACACGACACTATCAGTACCAACACACACTTTTTTATCGACCACATTTAGGTCGCAAATACGAGCAAAGTCAATAATATTGCTGCCGTAAATTAAATCGCTCTTGTCTTTCAGACCATAGACTTCAAAAAAAGCACCACATTGCATTAATAATATTGTATTTGTTCCATATTCATCAATGTATTGATTTGTTAAAACAAAATAATCTTTTATAAATGACATTAATGATAATATATAAATATAATATCATTTCTTTAATTGGGTATTACAATTACATTTTATAAATGTATATAATTCATATTTGTTTTTGATGATTTTTCATTAAAGTGTTGTATTCTTCTTTTGTTATTACAATGTATTCTCCGTCTCCGTCTTTAAAATTATCTATTATTTTATCTTTAATCAGTGAGCCTGGTCTAATATATTTATATAAATAATACAAACTATTTGCGGATTTACATATTACCCAGGAGCCACAATTTATAATTACATTGACGGTTACATTAGTTATTACACTAGTTATTAAATTTATTGCGAGCATAAAAACCATTATTTATATAAATAAATATAACAAATCTATAAAATTATAAAGGCTATAAAACAATAAAAACTATAAGTTAGAACGAATCCAAAACTATAAATTTATCTAGGTCCTCGCCAATACCACGTGATAACAACCATCGTTTAATGTCTTGGTATGTTTTCTTTGGAAGAATTGGAACTGTGTAATAAAAGAATTTAACTATATATAAGATTATTGAAATGTAAAATGGTAATACAAATTTCTTAGTATGTTCTCTAATAATCATATCCTTAAACTTATCATTATATATAGAAAATTCGGCAACAATGTTTTCCTCTGGATTTTTATACATTAATTTGTATCCGTGCGCAGGTACATCATTAATTACCCATACAATTGACTTGAAATCAGATTTAGGACAGCCTAAAAAGTGCTGCATTTTAGACATAATACTGTGTTCATTATCAGTAAATATATCAATGTCAATATCACTCTTTCCTGGTATATAATCTGAACGTTGAACACTACCATAATATAACAATTTTGTATCTAAAAAATCACTCAAATTATAAAAGAATTTTTTTATATTTGGAGGAAGGTCATTTTTAGTTGTTTCCATTTAAAATAGATGAAGATAAATTTATTTTGTAAGTTTGTAAAAGCAAAGCTAAGAAACCTGTTCTTCATTTAAAAAATTATGTAACAAAACGTCTTTATTCAAGTTGGTGATTTCACCGGCTAACATTGCAGCTTCAAACGTCTTTCGTAATATATCGGCTGGTGCAGTGCTTCCCACTTTTATGATTCCGTGTTGCCTTAAATACTTGCGAATGTCTGTCATATTAGTTTTCTTTAATTCTTTTTGCGCCTCAATTACATTACGTCTTGTTTGCTTATCTTTCAATAATACACCCACTTTGCGCAACTTTTCAGACCGTCCCAAAGTAAATTTGCGCCGAATTGTTCTCTTAATATAGTTTTTTAATTCAGGTCCCTTTGGTATTTTCGCCTCTTCCTTTAATGTAGGTACGTCTATAATTTCTGTTTTCATATCATCAAATGGGACTAATGGGTCTAGTGTCATTTTTGTTGCTTCAAGTGCCATTGTTTTGCCAAGATTGAATGGCTCTAATACGTCTAAAGTTGACTTTATCTCTTGATATTCTGGTTTGGAACCATTTTCCTTCTCTTGGATACGTTTTAATTTATTTTTAATTTGTTCGAGCCGTTGTTCTCGTTCATTTGTTACACTTGTTGCACTTATCGCAGAAATAGTATTGGTTGCCAAATTTGTATCTACAAATGTATTTCGTTTTGGTGGCGTTGGAGGTCTAATATTATTTATTGGTTGTGATTGTAATTCATCATAATTTTTTCTAGTTTGTATCCAAGAACGATAGGATGGTTTTGTACCTCCTTTTAAACAACCATAAGGTACATCCTCTGCTGGTTTGTATTTCATACTCATTACGTTATTGTCTGATGGTGTGAAAAATGCTGATTTTAATGGTGAAGGTTCTTGTAAATCAAATGGTAGATCTAGTTCAACGTGAGGAGATGCAATATTAGATAATAATGGAATATATTCACTATTGGGTATTACAGGAGATAAAGGCATAGATGAAGTAATATTGTTAATTGGCTGCACAACCTGTGAATAATTTTTTAATGTTCTGTTGTTTAAAACCCTTTGATTATTTTCCTTCTCTACGTCTTTTTTTTTCTTTTGCAAAAATTCAAGCGCCCCATAAAATTCATCATTGGCTGCTGCTTTACTATTGTTAGTTGATGTTGTTGATGACTTATCACTTGTAGTTCGTTTATCACTTGTAGTTCGTTTATCACTTGTTGTCCGTTTATCACTTGTTGTCCGTTTATCACTTGCACTTTTTACTTCATTTTTTTTGAAATCCTGAATACGCTTTAATAATTTGGTTTTTAATTTATTTGGACTAACAATTGGTGTCAACGTGAGTTCCTTTTTCTCACGATTTTTCCGAGTTTTATTGCCATTACTTGATAACCTAAATAACTCTGGATTTATTTGAATCGTTTTTTTAGTAGACATATGTATACTAATAAAAAAACAATTTTACAAAAACAACACAAAAGACAAACAAACTAACAATAACTACAATTATAAAAAGGTCAGATTACGTATACATACTTGACACAACTTGCTTAAAATTTTCTGCACGTTTTGCTTCACTATTCTCATTCTTTTTAAACATTTCTAGGCCTTTTTCCATATCTTTTAATGTCAATTTCTTCTTAATACTCTCGTCTAAACAAAATACTCGACGACTATGTGCGATCTTGACCTTGGCAAATAGAGTTTCAATATCTCGGCCATAGAATTTGAAATAACGCTTATTCTTCTCAAACCATTTTATATTGATGTCGGATTGCTCCAAAAATGACCAATTATCATCATTGACCTTTTTAACGAAGATATTATACAAATCCTCTGCTGAATAGTCATCAGTTTTAAAACGCCAAGTGAAACGTGAATTTAATCCCTGATTCGAATTGAAAAAACAGTCATTCAAATCTGTCTCGTAACCTGCAATAATAACCATCAGATTATCTTTGTGATTGCTTAGTGCTTCGCACAGGGTATCAATGCATTCCTTTGAAAAACTGTCACGTTTGTCTGCACAGCCTAGCGCATAGGCTTCATCAATAAATAGAACACCACCCAAACACTCCTTAATAACCTCTGTCGTTTTAATTGCCGTTTGTCCTAAAAACCCAGCCACCAAATCTGTTCTTGTGACTTTTTTAAAAGTACCCTTCTCCAATATGCCCACTTTTGAGAATATTTGCCCCATAATTTTGGCGATTTCAGTTTTACCTGTACCGGGTGGTCCATAAATGACCGTATGCATAAAATCATTGCTTGCTCTCTTGGTACCATCTTTAGTCTTGTGCAGATTTTGAATATAAAACAGTATTTGGTCAACAATATTTTCTTTTAGACTCTTCATTCCTACCATATTATTTAAATCAGTTAATGGTTCCTTGATTTTATGTAGGGCCTTCATATTAATATTATATTTGGTTTCTTTAATATCAGGGTATTGGTCAATTAGTGCCAATAAGTCGCCAATATCACCAATTTCAGTGTTAATATTTACACTGTGTTTGAAAATAGGCTCTATTTCTTTTTCTATTACCTTTTTGATAATTTTTTTATCAACCTTTTGTTCCGTTTTTAAAGTCATTTTTTCCCTATTAAAAGTCTTACGGTGGACATCTGTCTTACCTTCAGCACAAGGAGTCATACTTTCATGACAACATTTTTCTTTTTCTTTTTCTTTTTCTTTTTCTTTTTCATCTTCTTGTTCATACAAGTTAGGGTCTACTTTTTTCAAAAGATTTATAATACGGTCCCAATTATTCACTCCTGTAAAATTATTGCTACTGTATTGCAAAGTATGATATGTTTTATTGATGTCATCTACTAAATCCGTAAGAGTTTTGGGTTTATCAGACGTATTAATTTCATCCTTGCATTGTTTCTTGTCTAAATCTAATAAAAAATTATTGTAATTATTGATGTCTGTAAATGATTTAAACTTGGTTCTCATATGGCTGTTCTAAGATATATTGGTTATTGTAAATAATGTTTATACCTTTATAACAAATAAAATATTATGTTTTATAATTGATAAATACATTTTAAATACATTTGTAAAAACAATTTAAAAATAAAATTGAAACGTAGAATAACTGCTAGAATGAACTTATTAATATCACAAACCCCGAATACAAATCGTAATAAAATGTCAAGTAATACTACTGATACTAAGAAATCATCTAGAGTTAAGAAAGGAAAAATAATTAAAGAGCTGGTCATAAGTGAAGCTGTGACTGAACCTGTCACTGAAATAGTAAAGGAAAAAGAAGCGACTATAATTGAAAACGTGAGTGACGCATTCGACATAAAAATCAGCCAATATATTGAAGAGCCCTGGAATGTCATTGATTCTTACTTCAGAGACAAGCATTTAGAACGTCTTGTTCGTCACCAGCTTGAATCCTACAACAATTTTGTTGGGTACCAGATAATAAAGACGATTGAAATGTTCAACCCTGTGCATATCAAGTCGGAAAATGATTATGACCCAGTTTCGGGCAAATATTCGCTTGAAATGTTCGTGACATTTGAAAACTTTCATATTTATCGTCCACAAATCCACGAAAACAATGGTGCAACTAAATTGATGTTCCCTCAAGAGGCGAGAGCACGTAATTTCACCTATGCATCGGCAATGACAATTGATATAAATATTAAATATATTGTAAGAACTGGCGAAGGTCTTGCAAATATGAACACATTCTATAAAACTTTGCCCAAAATCCATATTGGAAAGTTGCCTATTATGTTGAAGTCAAATATTTGCGTTTTAAATCAATACAAATATGTTGATAATCATCATACTGGTGAGTGCCGATATGACACTGGCGGATACTTCATTATCAATGGTTCAGAGAAAACTGTTCTAGGTCAGGAACGTGCTGCAGAGAACCGTGTATATTGTTTCAATGTATCCAAGAACAACACCAAATATAATTGGAGCGCTGAAATCAAGTCAGTTCCTGATTTCAAATGCATTTCACCAAAACAGATTAATTTGATGATTTCATCTAAGAATAATGGATTTGGTCAGCCAATATGCGTTCAAATTCCAAGAGTCAAGCAACCAATTCCTCTGTTCATCGTGTTCCGTGCTTTGGGCGTCATTTCCGACAAAGAAGCGTGCGAATATATATTGCTCAATATTGAGAGTGATAGGCACCAAATAATGCTTGCCAATTTACAGGCGTCTATCATTGAAGCAAACAAATATATGACGAAGGAAGAGGCAACTCGCTACATAACTAGCTATGTCATTTACACGCCAATTAATATGGACAGAGAAACTGGTATCCGAAAGAAGCACGAATTCACACTAGATGTTCTTCAGAATGATTTATATCCTCATTGTCAGACAACTATGCAAAAGGTCTACTTCTTGGGTTATATGGCAAACAAATTAATGCAGGCAAATTTTGAGTGGATAAAGGTGGATGACAGAGATTCGTATATTAATAAACGTGTCGACTTAACTGGCACCTCGCTGAATAATTTATTCAGAAACTACTTCAATAAGCTAGTTAAGGATATGGAGAAACAAATAGTCAAGGAAATCAATACCGGCTCTTGGCGTTCAACTGAAGATTATCTCAATATTGTGAATCAGACGAACATTTATAAAATTGTCAAATCGACTACTATTGAGAATGGGTTTAAGCGTGCCTTAGCTACGGGTGATTTTGGCATCAAGCACACGAACTCAAACAAGGTTGGTGTTGCACAGGTGCTTGGTCGTCTAACTTATGTAGCTAGTTTGAGCCATTTACGGCGAATTTCGACGCCTACTGATAAAAGTGGCAAATTAATTCCGCCTCGTAAGCTGCATAACACGTCTTGGGGGTTCTTGTGTCCTGCAGAAACTCCTGAGGGTCAATCTGTTGGTATTGTAAAAAATCTGAGTTATATGACACATATTACGATTCATTCCAACAGTCTGTCGCTTTATGAATATATCAATCCGCATATTCAAAAAGTTGACAATTTGAGACCAGTTGATTTGTTTAATAAAGTCAAAGTGTTTATTAATGGCTGCTGGGTTGGTATTTCAGATGAGCCATTGAGTCTTTACACAATGCTCAAGACAATGAAACACAAGGGCATCATTAATATTTACACGTCAATTGTATTCGATTACAAGCTTCAAGAAATTCGTATATGCAATGACAGTGGTCGTGTCACTAGACCTTTGTTACGAGTGAAAGACAAGAACATTTTGCTGACTAAAACAGTTATTGAAGGACTTAAAAATCACGAATTGACTTGGGATGACTTATTTACGGATTGCAAAATTGAAGACGCTGTTTTAGAGTACGTTGATCCTGAAGAACAGAGTTTCTCAATGATTGCGACGAAACCAGTCGACTTGATTAGCGGTACTGAATTCAAGAAATATACGCATTGTGAAATTCATCCAAGTACATTGTTTGGAGTTGTTGCTTCTTGTATTCCATTCCCAGACCATAACCAGTCTCCTAGAAATACATATCAGTCGGCACAGGCAAAACAGGCGATGGGAGTCTATGCAACCAATTACAACGAGCGAATGGATAAGACGGCGTATGTACTAAATTATCCGTCTAGACCTCTAGTTGACACTCGTGTTATGAATCTGATAAAAATGAACCAGATACCGTCTGGCTGCAACATTAATGTTGCAATTATGACACACACAGGTTACAATCAGGAAGATTCAGTGTTAATCAATAAGGGCTCTATTGATAGAGGATTGTTTCAGACAAACATTTATCATACAGAGAAGGATGAAGATAAGCAGAAGATTAATGGTGATGAAGAAATTCGTTGCAAACCGGATTCATCCAAGACTAAGGGAATGAAGTTCGGTAATTATAACAAGGTGAATTCAAAGGGTGTTATGCCTGAGAATTCGCTGGTTGAAAATCGTGACGTTATCATTGCCAAAGTGACGCCAATCAAAGAGAATAAGAACGACCATACCAAAGTAATTAAGTATGAAGACCAGAGCAAAATTTATAGGACGGTTGAGGAGACATATATTGATAAGAATTATATCGACCGAAATGGTGACGGTTATACTTTTGCAAAGGTGCGTCTACGTGCTCTAAGAAAGCCAGTAATTGGCGACAAGTTCTCGTCTCGCCACGGTCAGAAGGGCACTGTTGGTAACATTATTCCTGAAGCCGATATGCCATTCAATAGTGCTGGAGTTAGACCAGATATTATTATTAATCCTCACGCTATTCCGTCTCGTATGACGATTGGACAGCTCAAAGAAACACTGCTAGGAAAAGTTCTGGTTGAATTAGGACTATTTGGCGATGGAACCAGTTTTGGAGATTTGGACATTGGAAATATTTCAGAGAAATTGCAATCACTTGGTTACGAGTCGAACGGCGAAGAATTGTTGTACAGTGGTCTCACTGGCGAGCAAATTGAATGCTCTGTATTTATGGGTCCAGTGTTTTACCAGAGACTGAAGCATATGGTTAATGATAAGCAACACAGCAGATCGATTGGACCAATGGTGAATCTAACTAGACAGCCTGCTGAGGGTCGTAGTAGAGATGGTGGTCTTCGTTTTGGTGAGATGGAACGTGATGCGATGATTTCACACGGCGCTGCTAGATTTACAAGAGGAAGAATGTATGATGCTTCGGATAAATATTCAGTATATATTTGCAAGAAATGTGGTCTAGTTGCGTCGTATAATGATAAGTTGCATATACATTTGTGTAAGACTTGCGACAACCGAACCGACTTCTCTTATGTAGAAATACCCTATGCGTGCAAACTGCTCTTCCAGGAACTCACGACAATGAACGTTGCGCCACGAGTGATGACTGACCACTAAATCTACTTTTAAGAAAAGTAGAGCAAAATATTGAGTGGGTAATATTTTTTTTATTATTTTTAGTAAATTAAAAATAATAGAATTTCAAAAAAAAAATTGAATAGAAAGATAGCTATTTAAAAATAAGTATTATATTATTTTATACAATGAGTGAATTAAACACAATGATGAATATTTCGAAGAAAGCACAGGCTGCGGCCGATAAGAAGATGAAAAAGGAGCAGGATGCTCTTGCAAAGAAGGCGCAAAAAGAGCAGGATGTTCTTGCAAAGAAGGCCCAAATCGCCGCTGAAAAACAGGTAAAAAAAGAACAAAAAGAGCAGGAAGCTGCCGCAAAGAAGGCATTGATTGCAGTTGAGAAACAAGCTAAAAAAGAACAAAAAGAACAAGCTGCTGCAGCAGTTGCAGCCGACGCAAATACAAGCGTTGAATTGTCTGTAAAATCAGACATAAATATTGATGAAGTACTAGAGGTTATAAAAAAAAATACAGATTCCAGAATCATTCTGATGAGAGAGCGAGAAGTAATTATGTGGTTGTGTGGTGACCTATCGTTCCTGCCTCAAATTAATAAAAAAAACAAAACAACCGACGACCCCCAATATAAGGTCCTTGAAGATAAATGGGGACAAGAAACACTTAAAAAAAAGAGACCAGATTTGAAATTAGACAAACAATGGACTAACAAGTTTGGGGAGCACCTTGTTGAAGAATTCAATTACATACTCGGAAAAGAAGTATCAAAACCAATAAATAAGGAGCACTATCAACCCGATTGCGAAGTAGATGATGCTATATTAGAAGCAAAAGCGCAGACATTCTATACCAGTGGAACCGCCGGTGAAAAAATTCTAGGTTGCCCTTTTAAATACGCCGAAATCCCTGAACTATATTCTAAACCCCTTAAGATTATATGTATGGGAGGAGCCGAACGAATTTGCCGGGAACAATATGGTAATCTGCCCGGGGCAAAATGCAGCCCTCAAAAAAAGCAGTTCCTCGATTTCTTCAAAGAAAATAATATTGAGTATATTGGAGCAACTGATATATTGAGAGGTCTAGTTTAATAATTCTTTATAATCACCTCCTTGGCCTTTGCCTCTGGATTTTTAGAATTAATGGACCGTTTGCATAAAATTGACGATGTGTTGTAGTTATCAACTGTAAAGTTTTGCCGCACTAAACTTACATCGGCATTGCTCATCATTATTTTTTTGTTTGTATCTGTCAAAACTTGTATTAACTTAAATAAACTATTATGATTATCTATATTGAACCCATTTTCGGTATATCCGACAAACGACGTGTCTGTTTCCGGCGCATATGGTGGGTCCAAATACACAAAATCATTGGCCTCAACCGTTGTTAGCGACGTATTGAAATCGCTGCATTCAAATATCACATTTTGTATTAAATTATGTATCTCATCTAGATGCTCCTTATTTATAATTTCTGGATTATTATAATGTCCATACGGAACGTTGAACCCCCTTGGCCCGACTCTAAATACACCTCTAAAACAGGTCTTATTCAAGAATATAAACATAGCAGAACCCAATACATTCCTTTTATCAGCCAAACATAATTTATTATATTCACTTCTTATCCAATAATAGTAGTTTTCCTTTGCTATTTTTGCCTCTGTTATATTTGCCGGTGCTCTGTTAATTACTCCTTCGCCAGATTCATTGAATTCTGAAATAATATTTTGCAGCGCATCGTACAATTCATTATGATGTGATTGTATATTTTTGTAAATATAAATCAATGGTTCATTCAAATCATATGCATATATATTACCGTGTACCTTTATACTACCGCTTTTTACATAAGACAATAACGTTAGCAATACGCTCCCGCCTCCCAAAAATATCTCTCGATAGTTATTTATTTCGATTGGAAAATCAACAATCAATTTATCTATTATTTGTGTTTTTCCACCGACCCACTTCAAAATCGGCTTTGGAATATGTATTTTTTTAGCAGGCATATCCTTAACAAGTTTGCCATCATAATTAATTTCAAGATTTTCATTTGTCGTTGTTGCTTCTATAGTTGCTCCTCCAGTTTTATTGATTTCTATTAACTTTTCCTTGACTGCATTATCTATCATCTCCTGCAATTTACCCTCAATAATACACGGATTCTTTTTATTAATATGTGTCGTATAATGAGACTTCTGATTAAACTCTTTTCCGCACTTTTCGCAATTGTATTTACCCATTTTTAGTTATATATATGACTAAATACAATTATTTCTAAATCAATTTTTAATATTTAACTAAATTTAGGTAAAGCGAACAAACTATAGGTGGACAAGGTGCACTATAAATGTTGTTAGTCCAAACAATGTAGCTCCCCATAACGTATCTATTATAACTGTAATTGCCGACCATTTTTCAAACAAAGCCCAATTTGTTGTTTCAGATACACCATAAATAACTAAACCTAATAAAAAAGCATCCTGCACACTGCGTCTAGGCTTTATAATAAAGTAATTCAATGCTAAAATTAGGAAAATATAACAAATGGCAGTTGCTAAAAAATTCATTTTTAAAGGCGTCCCTTGGACATTCTTTACCTGATTCGCAAAGTAGCC
>Ga0114966_10004008_pt1 | contig 12707 bp, 9 predicted proteins | sample M_130207_XF_Meta_FD_87029 | JGI IMG/M metagenome (GOLD analysis project Ga0114966, IMG submission 87029) | Freshwater microbial communities from Lake Montjoie, Canada to study carbon cycling - M_130207_XF_MetaG | ecosystem: Environmental > Aquatic > Freshwater > Lake | place: Lake Montjoie...
AAGATCGCCGCGCGCGTCGTCACCACCTGGCAGGACACCCACACGTTTCGCGATTGGGAACGCACGCAGCGCAAAGGCGTCTCGCCCTCGTTCACCGTTGAGCCCACGCGCACCACCCGCGTTTCGCTCATCGGCGACTATTACGAACAGAAAGTCACCGCGGGCATGAACGCTCTCAACGACTCCTTCACCGGCTGGGACGGCCGGACCGTTTACTCGGGTCTCCAGTCCGCCACGCTCCCGAGCCAGTCCGCCTTCGGTGCCTCGCGCGTCGGCACCAATAGCTGGATCGTCTCGCCCGCCTCTGGCCGCGGCTTCGACACCGCGCTCAGCTACACGGGCATGATGCAGACGACGTTTTTCGGCGGCAACCGCCCCGTCAACGGCCTCACCGCGGCCAGCGGCGGCAACCTCGGCTTCAACGGCGGACCGCTCATCGACACGCCCATGATCACGCCCGGCATCTACGACGCGGCGATCCAAGGCTCCGCGTTCCGCGTACCGAGCCGCTCGTTCACCAACATCGGGCCGAATCCCACCGCGATTAACCGCTTCCGCGACGCCACGATGTTCATCGACCAGCGCGTCGGCGAATCCCTCAACGTCCAGCTCTCCGGCGGCGTTAACAAGCTCTTCAGCTACGGCCTCATCGATTACTACACCAACCAGGGCTACCAAAACACGTTCATCGACATCAACCGTCTCCTCCCCGACGGCGCCGCGAACCCGAACGTCCTCCAGCCTTACAACGAATTCAGCCGCCCCGAGCGCCAGAAAGTCGACACCACCAACAAGGCTCTGCGCTTCGCCGCCGCCTACGCCAAGAGCACCCGCTGGTTCGATGTTCGCGCCAATCTCATCGGCGCTCACGAAAACCAGCAGCTCTTCCGCTCCCGCGAATACTACATGATTCCCTTCGACGCCGATCCCCGCGCTTGGGGCCTCGTCAGCAGCACGCGCACGCAGACGCTGCGTTACCGTTACTATTGGAACCAGCGCGAGCGCGAACTCACCGAGATGAAGTCCATCGCCCTCGTCGATCCGGCCGCCGGCACTGCGCGCACCTACAATCCGCTCTGGGTTCTCGGCTCCGACCGCAACGACGCTACGGTCTTCAGCGACGCCACCACGAAATATTACCAAGCCTCCGCCAACGTTTCCTTCTGGCAAAAACGCCTCATCGTCCTCGGCGCCTTCCGCGCCGACCAAGTCGACCGCAGCCAGCGCCTCTTCCTCCGCCCGCTCGATCATCCTGCGAGCTACGGCGCGCTCACGCGCGACCACTTCATCTACCGCCCAGACGCGCCCGCCGATTATTTCAAATTCACCTACGTCCCGAAAAATACCGCCGGTGTCGCGAGCGGCCCTTCGCAACTCGCGCCCGCCACACGCCCGCGCGACGCGACGACGGGCGTCGCCCTCCCGCAATACGCCAAAGACCGTTTCCAAGACGATTTCAACCCGCCGCCCACGCAGACGAAGAAACCCACCAAATCCGTCGGCGGCATCTTCAACGTCGGCCGCGGCGTTTCGGTCTGGGCGAATTTCGCGCAGACCTTCAACCCCACCGATTTCACCAAAACGACGATCGACTACGGCACGCCACCGCCCTCGGTCTCCGAGGGGAAGGACTACGGCCTCCGCGTCTCCCTCGGTCCAAAGCTTTACGTCACCCTCAGCCGCTACGAGTCGAAGGAGAACGATGCCTCCATCACGCAGCCCTCCGGTTTCAGTAATCTGCAGGCACTCATCAACGCCAACGTCGTCGGCGATCTCAGCGCCGACGGCCGCAACCGCCGCGGCCTCGGCGATGTGCCCATCGCGTGGAACGACACGCTCGACCGCAAGAGCCGCGGCTACGAACTCGAGACGGTCGCCAATCTCGCTGCTAACTGGCGCCTCACCCTCAACGTCGGCCTCGCCGACGCTTCGCAGACCGATGCCTACCGCCAGACGCGCGCGTGGGTCGACGCCCAGACGCCTGCCTTCAAACAGATCCTCGACGATTCCGGCGTTCAGCTCGATGCCGGCGGCCTCGCCTCCGCGAAGCCCGGCGTCACCACCGCAAACTCGCTCGACCTCAACAGCACCGTCAATGCGTGGAACAGTCTTCAAGCCAGTCGCGCGAATTGGGTCAGCGGCACCCAGCTCCTCAATCGTCTCACGAAATACACGGCCAACGCCTACAGCGACTACCGCTTCAGCCGCGGCAAACTCACCGGCCTGCGCCTCGGCTACGGCATGCAATTCCGCGGCCCGCAAGTGATCGGCTACCGCGGCGCCGATACCATCGTGAGTGCGACCAACCCGCTCCTCGCCATCGACGATCCGAAAGTCGATGCTTACACGGTCGTCTGGCAAAAAGCCTACTTCCTCGGCACCGCCACCATCGGCTATCCGGTCAAGCTCTTCGGCCGCCAGAAGGTCGATCTGAACCTCTCGATCACGAATCTCTTTAACTACGACACCCCGCTTTACAACACGATCGGCCTGCGCGCTGCCAACGGCGACCTCACCTCGTCGGCGCGCGTGAGTTACCCGCGCTACTTCAGCTACACCACACCCCGCAGCTTCCGCCTCTCGGCCACGAGGACGTTCTGATGGGCCCCTCGGCGCACCTGACCACGCCACCTAACCGCCGGGAATTCATCCGCCTCGGCGGCGTGGTCGCGGTGGGTGCGCTGCTGCCGCTTCGTGCTGCCGAACGTCGCGCCCTCACCGCCGATGTCTGCGTCTACGCCGGCAACGCCGCGGGGATCGCCGCCGCCGTCGCCGCCGCCCGCGAGGGCCGCCGTGTCCTCGTGATCGAGCCCAGCCGCTGGCTCGGTGGCATGACCGGCAGCGGACTCGTTCATATCGACTGGGGCCGCTCCGAGGCGGCGGGCGGCTCCGCGAAAAAAATCCTCAAAGACGGGCTCAACGATCCGCAATACCGCCGCATGTTCGCCGACCTCGCGAAGGAGCACGGCGTCGAAATCCTCTACGAACATCGGCTTGCCTCCGTCACGAAAGACGGCGCCACGATCACCTCCCTCGTCCTCGATCACGCTCCGCCCGACCGCTTCGGCTGTCCCATCGCGGAACCGAAAATCGCCGGCGCCGTCACCGTGAGCGCGCGGATGTTCATCGACTGCTCCTACGAGGGCGACCTCATGGCCAAGGCCGGCGTGAGCTACACCTACGGCCGCGAGTCGCGCGACCACTACGGCGAATCCCTCGCCGGCGTCCGGCCCCCGCTCGCCGTCTACGACCTCGATCCCTACGTGAAGCCTGGCGATCCGCGCAGTGGGCTCCTCCCGCTGCTCCAGGACCACACCCCCGGCCCCATCGGCAGCGCCGATAAACTCACGATGGGCTACGGTTTCCGCTGGAAATTTACGCTCGATAAAAACCAAATCCCCATCGAGCCGCTGGCCGACTACGACCCGTTTACGTTCGAAATCTACCGCCGCGCCTTCACGCAAAAAATTAAGATCGAGGGACGCCGCATGAGGAAACTCGGCGTTTACGAGGAGGCCGCCGGCGGCGTCCACACCCCGGAGACCGGCAACCTCACCCGTAGCCTCGTCGCACCCACGGTCTATGGCTGCAATGCCGCCTATCCCGACGGCGACTGGCCGACGCGCGCGCGCATCTGGAAATTCCATCAGGATTTTATGCGCGGCATGACGCATTTTCTCCGCACCGATCCCTCCGTGCCGGAGAAACTGAAAATCCGAGCGGCCACGGTCGGCTTCGCGCCCGGCCAGTTCGACGACACTGCCGGCTGGCCACACCAGCTTTACGTCCGCGAAGCGCGCCGCATGGTGTCGAGCTACGTCGTGACGCAAAAAGACATGGAGGGAACGACCGACCCCAGCGACTCCATCGGCCTCGCCTCCTACGGCGTTGATGACTGGCCTTACGCGATGCATCCGCTCGCGGGCAAAGTCGCGCTGCAAGGCGGCGACTACTCGATGCTCTACCTCGAAGAAACGCACCGCGGCATCTACAAAATTCCCTACCGGGCAATCACGCCGCATGAGCGCGAGTGCCGCAACGTGTTCGTTCCGGTGTGCTGCTCCGCGAGCCACATCGCGATGACTTCGATCCGGATGGAGCCCGTGTGGATGACCCTCGCCGAAGCCGCCGGCGTCGCCGCCTCGATGGCGATCACCGGTGAATGCGCCGTGCAACGCGTGGACTACGCAACGTTGCGCGCGAAGTTGTCCACGCTCGGGGCGCGGGTTGAGCGGCCGATTGCGGCCCGATAGAATTGCAATGAAGCGGCGAGGTCTTGCCTGCTGGAGTGTCGGCCGTCGCCTGCAGTACGCGGCGGTGAACGTCCACCGACGAGCGCCAACGGATTTTTTCCAGTCGGCGTCGAGCGCGGAGAGTTCGTCGGGAGTTGAGGCGGCCGTTTGGGTTGCGATCGTATTTCGCGAGCGTGGCGGCGTCGCGGGCGAGGTCCACGTTGAGTGCGGCGTGCCGCGCGATCTGGCTTTGCACGATCTAGCGCGTGCCGAAACCGGATTCGTAGGCGTAGGACTCCGGGCTGCCGCTGTCGCGGCCCGACCAGCCGCCATAGGTGCGGCTCGAGAGATAGACGACGCGGAGGTTTGGGTAATGATGCCGCGCGATCTGGAGCATCGCGGTCATGTCGGCCCGGAGCGCGCGGGCGTGCGCGGAGGATACCAGTAACGATGTGACGCAAAGTGCGATTATGAGCGCGCGGAGTGAGCGTGGGCGAGGAGAGAGGTGCCGGTTCATCGGCTCGGAAAAAAGAAGCGACCTGCTGCCCAGAAACAACGCTCATCCTTGCCGCCACGATCCCGCCGAACGATGGTGGCAGGGTCGGCGAGTCATGGTTCGGCACCATCGCGCGCGGAAACAGCAAGGTTTGCAGCCGCTTCGAAATCTCCTGCCCGGGGGAGCGAGCGAGGCACCGTGCTCTGCCGCCCAGGTGCCTTCCCGCATCTACAACCAACGAGGTGAGTCGCCTCGTCCACGCTAGGAACACGAGGTTTCCGGAAAAAGTCGTCGCTTGCGCCGCAGCGTATCGCGGCTTTTATCGCTGCATATGAAGACGCTGACTATTACGCAGGCGCGAAAAAATCTTGGCCAACTTTGCAACGAGGCCGGCCGCGGCAAGATGGTCGGCATTATCAGCGGGCATCAGATTTTCCAGCTCAAGCCCGTGCAGGTGGTCGCGTGGGACGACACCTACGTAGCCAAGGAATACGGGGTCACTCCCGACGAGATGGACAAGTTCGTCGCACACGCCGACGGCGAGCTGGCCCAAAAGGAAAAGCGCGGGGCCTACACTCGTTTCAAGGGCAAGTTTGACCCGAAGGCGCTCAAGTGAAGGACGTCCGCATCGACGACCGGCTGCTCGCCGCGATTCGTAAGCTCGCCGCCGCCGAACGTCGCGAAATCGGAGGAGCCATCGCTGCCGCGCAGGAAAATTTCGGCGCGCCGCACGCCCACACGGGCGCCGGCGTGAGAAAACTGCAAGGCCGCTGGTATGAAGTGCGTGCAGGACTAGACCGGCGGATCGTTTTTCGCGACTGCGTGGACTGCCTCTCGATCGAGTTCATGGGGAATCACGACGACGTGAGGCGATTCCTCAAGACCGCGAAATAACATCAATCAACCGTCGGTGTTGAATGGCCGCTTTGTTGTAGAACCGGCGGTTGGCCGGTTGAGCGCGGCCAGCGGCCGAGGCAAGTGCGGAGCGGGATAATGAGGAGGCGCACACCAAGAGAAGAGAGACCGGTTCCCATGGCGCGCGGAACATGGCGGACAAACCAGAAGATGGATTTGAAACGCGGAGGGCGCGGGGCAGGAAATTGAATGGGGATTTCTGGACGGTGGTCCTCAGCGCGGCAGGTGCTGCGAGGGCATCAACCACCGAGTAATTTCTCCGCGTCCTCCGCGCTTCAAATTCTGATTCCGAGTTCATGTTTGTTTGGGGCGCGTGGCTCTCATTCAATATACGGCGCGAGCTCCGGGACGGCGCGCTTCAATTCGGCGGCGACCACCTTGCCCATCGCGCGGCTGTCGTCGGCGTTGAAATGCGTCTTGTCGAGGATGGTGACCTTCGGATCCTTCGGGTTGGGTTTGGGGAGACCCCAGGTTTCGCTGACTTTTCTCCCGACCTTCAGGTAGAGGTCCACGGCGCGCTCGTTCACGTCCACGAGGAGCTGGCGCGACTGGCCGTTTTGGTTGAGCTCGCCGAGGGTATGACGCGAGTAGCGCAGCGAATCCTCACGCATGAAGCTGAGCTGGAGCGCGAGGGTGTGGCGCTAGGTGTTGAGGAAAATCTGGTCGAGGTTGACCGAGCCGGTGAGGCTGCGGTCGCGCACGCGGCTGATCGAGGTGAGGTTGATCGTGGTGTGGTCGTAGATCGCGCGGTCGCGCTCGACCGAGGTCGTGGTGAAGAGCGGCTGCCCGGTGAAGCGGCCGGCCGCGACTCCGCCGCCGGCGCTGACGGACATGAGGCGGAGCGTGCCGGAGCCGTTGCCGGGATTGGCGGTGAGCGTCGAGGCGCCCGTGCTCACATATTCGATACCGGTCTGGTCAACATAGTCTTGAGGGGCCGACGCGGGGGTGGAGCGCATCCTTGGTGGCAGGCGTGCGTCTTCATGAGCGCGAGCTGCAGCGCCACTTTCGTTGTTGGTTCGTGCCCCCGCTCAGCTCGGGAATTTCACGCCTTCGCGCCATGACCCACCTCATTTTGCCTCGTAAACGGATACTCGCTGTCACGGTCGCCGTGGTCGCGTCCGCGTTCACCGTCCTCCGCGCCGCTGAGCCGATTCTGCCCCGCCCCGATCCGCGGCAGGTTCCGCTGCCGAAGATCAAGACCTCGCTCGGCGATCTGCCGGGCGTCGAGGCGCTGACGGTCCGCAAGGAAATGCCTGATGTGATGACGATGAACGATGGCACGAAGGTCACCACGCCTGCGCAGTGGCAGCAGCGGCGCGCAGAAATCCGGCAGACGCTGGAGTATTACCATGTCGGCCGGATGCCGCCGCCGCCGGGCAACGTGAAAGGCACGGAGATTTCGTCCGAGCTGCTCCAAGGCGGCCAAGTGAAGTATCGTCTGATCAAGCTCACGTTTGGCCCCGACGAAAAACTCAGCCTGCACGTCGGCATCTTCGCGCCGACCGCAGGCGGTCCCGTGCCGGCGGTGATTCAGCCCGGCTCCGCGCCCGGCGCACCACGGTTGCCGAGCCTCGGCCAAGGCATCGGTCAGGGGCGCGGGCTCGATATTCTTTTGCCCGCCGAGATTCTCACCGCGCAAATCGCCGCCGCCGACGCCTCCAAGGGCGGTGGTGCGGCCAAGGGCGCGGGCGCACGCGGGGCGCGCGGCGGCACTCCACCTCCAGCCGTCGCTACAGCGGGCGATGCCGCTCCCGCGGTGGGCGACGCGGCAACCACCGCATCGGCTTCAGCGGCCCGTGGCGGTCGTGGCGGATTTGGCGGCGGTGCCACCGCCGAGGCGATGGCCGCGAGCGGCAGCGCGGCCACGGTGCTCAAGCACGGCTTCGCCTACGTCACGTTCTCTACCAGCGAATGCGCCGAGGACACGACGCTGCGGATGCCTGACGGCAGTTTTGCGTTTCGCACCACGCGCTTTTTCCCCGCGTATCCCGGTTACGACTGGGGCATCCTCGGCGGCTGGGCCTGGGGCACGATGAGGGTCGTCGATTACCTCCAGAACGACGCGATGGTGGACAAGACCAAACTCATCATCACAGGAACGTCGCGCGTCGGTAAGGCCGCGATGATCACCGGGGCCTTCGACGATCGCATCGCGCTGGTGGCGCCCGGTGCGAGCTCGGGGCTCGGCACGCCGGCGTATCGATTTAGTGGTGATGGCCGCGGCGGACGCGAGGGGCTCACGATGATGGTGCGCAAATACGGCAATCAGTTTTCGCCGAATCTCCACCAGTTCTGGGGCCAGGAGGACAAACTGCCGTTCGACGCGCATTGGTTCCCCGCGCTCACCGCGCCGCGTCCGTGGATCGCGCTCGAAGGCACGCACGACGCCAACGTCGTCCACCACGCCGTGAAGCAGACCTGGCTCGCCGCGCGCCCGGCGTATGCGTTCCTTGGCGCTGTGGATAAGCTTGGCGTCTATTGGGCGGATCGCCCGCACGGTTTCGGCGAAACAGATTGGGACGGGCTGCTCGCCTTCGCGGACAAACACCTCCTCGGCAAACGCGTGTCGCGCGCCTTCGATCTTTTTCCGGCGACGGACGAGGTGGCGCCGGCCAGCTCGTACAGATAAGTTCGGGCCGGACGATGCTCAGAAATTTGCGGCCTACATTTTATAGTAGCCGCGAAACCACTCGACGAATTTACCCAGCCCGTCTTCGAGCGAAACTTTCGGCACGAAGCCGATCGCGGCGTGGATGCGCGTGAGATCGGCGCAGGTTTCAAACATATCGCCGGTCTGCGGCGGGAGGAGTTCGATCTGCGCGGGCTTGCCGAGCAATTGTTCGAGCATTTTCACGAAGAGCACGGTCTCGACGGGACGATGATGGCCGAGGTTGAAGATGCGGACCGGTGGAGTGGAGCGCTCGGCGGGCGGGTAGAGCAGCACCTTCACGACGCCGTCCACGATGTCGTCGATGTAGGTGAAATCGCGAAGATTTTTCCCCTCGTTGAAAAGCTTCAGCGGCTGCCCCGCGCAGATCGCGCGCGCAAAGAGCGTCGGTGCCATGTCGGGGCGACCCCACGGGCCATAGACGGTGAAAAAGCGCAGGCCAGTGATGTTGAGGCCGTGCACGTGCGCGTAACTGTGCGCGATGACCTCGTTGGCCTTCTTCGTCGCGCCGTAGAACGAGACGGGCTGGTCGGTGTTGTCGTCCTCGCGAAACGGCGCCTTCGCCCCCGCGCCGTAGACGCTGCTGCTGGAGGCGAACACGAGGTGTTTCGGCGGCGTGCGGCGGCAAGCTTCGAGCACGCTGGCGAAACCGTCGAGGTTGCTGTGCGTGTAAGCGGCGGGCTTTTCGATGCTGTAGCGCACGCCCGGCTGCGCGCCGAGGTGGACGACGTAGGCTGGTTTGAAATGCGCCACGAGCGCGGAAAATTTTTCCGCGTCGGCGAAATCTCCCTGCACAAAACGAAACTCATCCGTCGTGGTGTTAGCGGCGAGCTGATCGAGCCGCGCACGTTTGAGTGCCGGATCATAGTAGTCGCCGATCACGTCCACGCCGAGCACTTCGCAGCGTTTGCTCTCGGCGAGGCGGCGCGCGACGTGATAACCGATGAAGCCGGCGGCGCCGGTCACGAGGACTTTCATCCTGCGCGTGATACGCGAGCGCACGTGACGCGGCTAGCGGAAACTTTTTCCGAGGTGGCGGGCGGCGGCCCGTCGGCAGGCCGCTGGCCTCGCGGGAGGCTCGGCGCAGGCGGGTCGCGGTTATAGCGGGTCCGTCGAGTGACGGCCCGGCGTGGGGGTTAAATGGTGAGGGTTCCGCGTCTCGTGGCGCGGTTCCTATGACAAGGAACCTCCGAAAATATCCGAAACGCGGGCTTGATTGCCGGAAATCGCGCCCTTTACCTTGCCCCTCTTCTGTCCACGCACACGCTCACCACATGATCATCAAAGCCTACCTCAAGCCCTCCTGTGGCTGGTCCAATGGTGTCCGCGCGATTATGCGGAAGCACAGCCTGCCGTTCCAAGACATTGATATCATCAACGACCGCGCGAATTACGCCGAGATGGTGCAAAAGTCCGGTCAGCCTCTTTCCCCTTGTGTTGAGATCGACGGCGTCATGCTCGCCGACATTTCGGGCGAGGAAGTGGAAAATTACCTGCTCAGCAACGATCTCGTGAAATCCAGCGATGCCTCCGCCGGCGCCCCCACTAATGCGGGCTGCTCCGATGAGGAGCACGCTAAAATGGCCACTAAAACGATCCGCTTTTTTTGACCACACTGAGAGCTCACCGCACATAACGCACACCGGGCCGCTCTCGCACAGGACGAGACGGCCTTTTTTATGCGCATCCGGCACAAGACCGCCGCCGATCACCACCACCACCGACACCCGAACCTTTTTTCAAGCCCGTGAATATCGACACCACCTCCTCTCCTCACTCCCTCGACGCGTCTCAGGCTCCGGCCACTCGTGCCCCGGGAAAACAGGGCCTCTACGATCCCGCGTTCGAACACGATGCCTGCGGCGTCGGCTTCGTTGTCGATATGAAGGGACGGAAATCGCACAAAATCGTCGCCGATGCGCTCCAGGTTCTCACCAACCTCGACCACCGTGGTGCCGCTGGCAGCGAGCCCAATACCGGTGACGGCGCGGGCATCCTCATCCAGATGCCGCACAAGTTTTTCGCCGAAGTTTCCAAGGCCGCGCGCATCACGCTCCCCGAAGCCGGCCAGTACGGCGCCGGTCTCGTCTATCTCCCGCGGAACCGCACCATCCGCCGCAAGGTGGAAGAAGTCTTCGAGCAGGTCGTCCAATCCGAAGGGCAGCTCTTCCTCGGCTGGCGCACGGTGCCGACGGATAACAAAACCCTCGGCAACACCGCCATCTCCTGCGAGCCGTTTATGCGCCAGGTCTTCATCGGCCGCGGAGCAGACGTCACCACCGATCTCGATTTCGAGCGGAAGCTCTACGTGATCCGTAAGCGCGCCTACAACGACATCCGCACCTCCACGATCCCCGGAGCCGAAGCGTGGTATGTCGCGAGCCTCTCGATGAAGACGTTCGTTTACAAAGGCATGCTCCTCACCGAGCAGGTCGCGCAGTATTTTCCCGACCTCGTCCACCCCGCGATGGAGTCCGCCCTCGCGATCGTCCACTCGCGTTTCTCGACGAACACGTTTCCCAGCTGGGAGCGCGCGCATCCTTACCGCTACATCGCCCACAACGGCGAAATCAACACCCTCCGCGGCAACATCAATTGGATGCACGCCCGCCAAGCGCTCTTCGACAGCCCGGCCTTCGGCGACGATATCAAGAAAATCCTGCCGATCATCAACCCGAACGGCTCCGATTCGTCGATGTTCGACAATACGCTCGAGCTCCTCGTCCTCGCCGGACGCCCGCTCGCGCACGCCGTGATGATGATGATCCCCGAGCCTTGGTCCAACCATGAGACCATGGCCGACGACCGCCGCGCGTTTTACCAGTATCACTCCTGCCTGATGGAGCCGTGGGACGGCCCCGCCGCGATCGCGTTCACCGACGGCATCCAAATCGGCGGCGTCCTCGACCGCAACGGCCTGCGTCCTTCGCGTTACTACGTCACCAAGGACGGTTTTGTCGTCGTCGCTTCCGAGGCCGGCGTGTTGCCGATCCCTGCTGAAGAGATCGTCGAAAAAGGCCGCGTCCAACCCGGCAAGATGTTTCTCGTGGACACTGCGCAGGGCCGGATCATCCCCGACGAAGAACTCAAGCACGAGATCTGCAACGCCCGTCCCTACCGCGAGTGGCTCAACGAGCATCTCGTGCACCTCAGCGACCTGCCCGAGGCACCGAAGCACGACCAGCCCGACCACGTCACGCTGCTCCAGCGCCAGATCGCCTTCGGTTACACCAACGAAGACGAGCGCATCATTCTCATGCCGATGGCCAAGGATGGCGTCGAAGCCATCGGCTCGATGGGCAACGACGCGGCGCTCGCCGTGCTCTCCAATAAGCCGCGCCTGCTCTACGATTACTTCAAACAACTCTTTGCGCAGGTCACTAATCCCCCGATCGACGCCATTCGCGAAGAAATCGTCACGTCCTCCGAGACCCGTCTCGGTTCCGAAGGCAATCTCCTCAACCCGCAGCCGACCGCCTGCCGTCGCGTGGAGTTGAAGTATCCGATTCTCACCAACGAGGAGTTCGCCAAGATCCGCCGCACCGATTTGCCCGGTCTCAAGACGGCCGTGTTGCCCATCCTCTTCCGCGTCGCCCGCGGCGAGAAGGGCCTCGCGAAGTCGATGGAAGAATTGTGCGTGATGGCCCGCCGCCACATCGAGGAAGACGAGGCCAACGTCCTCATCCTCTCCGACCGCGGCGTGACGAAGGAATTCGCACCCGTGCCTGCGCTGCTCGCCGTCGCCGGCTTGCACCACTATCTGATCCGCGAGGGTCTCCGCACCCGCGTCTCCATCGTCGTCGAGACCGGTGACGCGCGCGAAGTGCACCACTTCTCGCTCCTCATCGGCTACGGCGCCTCCGCGATTAATCCCTACGTGGCGTTCGAGACGATCGATGGCATGATCCGGGAAGCGTTGCTCACCGGCATCGATCACAAGACGGCCTGTAAGAACTTGGTGAAGGCTGCGTCCAAGGGCGTCGTCAAGGTCATGTCCAAGATGGGCATCTCCGCGATCCAGAGTTACCGCGGCGCCCAAGTGTTCGAAGCCCTCGGTCTCAACCAATCCGTCATCGACCACTACTTCACGTGGACTGCCACGCGCGTCGGCGGCATCGGCCTCGATATCGTCGCGCAGGAAGTCCTCGCCCGCCACCGCGCCGCCTATCCCGACCGCACGGCCAACCTCGCCGTCTTGCCGTCCGGCGGTCAATACCAGTGGCGCAACGACGGCGAAGCCCATCTCTTTACGCCCGAGTCCATTCATCATCTGCAAAAAGCCGTGCGCACGACGAGCTTCGCGGCCTTCCGCGGCTATTCGAAAATCGTCAACGAACAGGGTACCAAGCTCTGCACGTTGCGCAGTCTGCTTGAGTTCAAGTCTTCGACCGCTATC
>Ga0114966_10004009_pt1 | contig 12706 bp, 12 predicted proteins | sample M_130207_XF_Meta_FD_87029 | JGI IMG/M metagenome (GOLD analysis project Ga0114966, IMG submission 87029) | Freshwater microbial communities from Lake Montjoie, Canada to study carbon cycling - M_130207_XF_MetaG | ecosystem: Environmental > Aquatic > Freshwater > Lake | place: Lake Montjoie...
GGTATTTTATATCGAGTATATCTGTTTGTATCATCGATATGTGATTTTATAACGCCATATATTGGTGGGTCAATTGTAATTGATGGGTCATTATTTCTATAATTACATATATTTATATTAGGCTCTAAATATATTTTAGGTATATGTTGTATATTATCATTTATAAATTTTTGCAATTCAATATGTACCATTGTTTGTTGAATATAATCAATTCCTTTATAAAAATGTCCGATAAATCTTTTTTCTCCTTTGTGCAAAACCATTTGTTCTATACATAACCTCCAGAACCCCATATCACTTACTGATTGATACGCATAAAAAAATTCTGTATTATCTGTACCTAAATTTTTACTTGAACATTTAATAACATCTCTATTAGAATATGCTTGTAAATAATATTCTTGTAATTCAAATTCAAAATTATTTATTATTTTAGTTAATTTGCTCAATTTACTCTTATAATATATATATATAAATAATTTTAATCTTTTATTTAACTAATTTTTTTTGATTCTTCTAAAATCAACTCAAATTTTTGAGTTAATTTATCAAAACATTCATTCATTGAAACAATTATTGATGAAGATTCTTCTGCAACAATTTTAAATGTAATACTTTTAATAAGGAGGTCTGGTTTGGATACCCCACTTGATAAATTTGGATGTGATTGAAACTCATAATTTATAATCTCTCCCATCGTATGATCTTCCCCATCTATAATAAATAGTAATTGAGGTTCATCATTTATTAATCCTTCTTTTACTTTTGAATTGAAATATGTTTTAATATTGGATAATCGTTTTAGGATATGTTCAGATGCCTTAATAAGAATATCTATTTCAGATAATTGACCTCGACTATTCACAGTTAAATTATATTTAGAATCATCATACAATGCATAGGCATTTGATGCGGCTCTCCATATAGTATGAACTTCACCCGTTCCAAGTGCAGCAGTCATTGTGCATTTAAAACTGTCATTGGGTCTTAATTTAGTTATTAATATAGGATAATTCTTATCGTACGGTTGAGATTGTTCTCCATCAATATAATATCTAATATTATTTGTCGATACATATGATATTTGATTTGTTGTATTATGTTCATTAATATATAATTTGATATCTTTTTCTAAAGGGTGCTTTGAACGATTAGGGTCTTCATATATAATATCTTTAACATATGAATCATCTATATGAGATAGATTTAGGTCAATGTCATATATTGGTAATTGGGATAACCGTAATTGTAAATATTGAGAGTCAAATGCAGCAGAAGTATTAGATTCGATATTAATTAGTTGAGGTGGGAAAGCATAGGTTGGAATATTATTAGAGCATACTCTACTAAGAGTATTAATTATTTTAAAATTTAAATCTTCTCCAGAAAATTCTACTTCTAGACTTGAACTCTTCCATTCAGAACGTTTTGTATGGGATATTAGTTTTAGACTGATATCTAAGTTAGATGTTTTAGAAGAGACTTTAGAAGAGACTTTAGAAGAGACTTTAGAAGAGACTTTAGAAGAGGTTCCTTTAGATTTGCTCATTTTAGTATTATATTATATAAAATATATTATTTAATTAAGTATGATTATTTATTTAAATCAATTTTTTATATAAATAAACTTAATTAAATCTAATATTTTTCACATTCATTAATCCATTTGGTTAAGATTTTATAATCGATTGGATTTTCTTTTTCACATATTTTAATTTTTGTTTTATTTGAAATATCTCCTGTTCCAAAAAATAAAAAGTCATTCGTACCCGAAATCGTATGTATTTCATATTTGTTCTTTTCAATAAGAATTTTATTTATATGTGAAGAATTTATAACTAGGGAACTTAATTTGATAAAACGAGACATTTCTTATATTTAGGATATTTAATATATGAAGATATGAACATATAAAAGATAAAAAATCAATTTTTTCGTTTGAACAATATTATAATAATATAAATTTATTATAATATGATTAATTATTTATTTTATAGTTCTCGTTGTGAAAGTTCAAATCAATTTATAAGAATTATTCAAAATAAAGGATTAAAAAATATGTTTAATTTACTAACAATTGATACAATGCCACGAGAACAATTAATTAATTTAGGTATAAAATTTACACCAATGGTTGTTATTAAAGATACTAATACAAATTCACGTTATGAAGGATCTCAAGCTTTTGAATGGTTAGAAAATATTATTAGATTTAGAGAACAAAATTTAGCAAAAATTGCTGATGAAAATAGACGTAAACTTATTAAATCAAATCAAACCCAAGCGAAAGCTAATAATCAACCTCCTATAATTGCACATAGACCATTAGAAACAACCGGAGTATCTGATAATTTCTCATATGTTTCTGATGAATTACAAGATATGGCTCAACCAAAATCTTTTATGCCATATGGTTCAGATGCAGAATTTAAGATTATTACAGTTAATTCTAATGAAAATAAATTACAACCTCATGAATTAAATTCTAAATTGAAAGAATATAAAACAAAACACGAAGCTCAAACAAATCTTATTAAACAGAATGTTGAAGATCAATTAAAACAATCTTTGATAAATAATATACAAAATAAATAAATAATTTTATATAAATAATTTCATACATATATAAATAATTATTAAGATTATTACTTAATAATTATGGGACTTGGTCAAAGTGTATATTCGTCCGATGCAGTAGAAGCAGTTGATGCAGTTGATGCAGTAGAAGCAGTAGAAGCAGTAGAAGCAGTAGAAGCAGTTGATGCAGTAGAAGCAGTTGATGCAGTAGAAGCAGTAGAAGCAGAATCTCTAACCGATGAAATCATTGAAATAACTCAAAAAGATATCTCAGATAAAGAAGTCGAAGTCGAAGATAAAGAAGTCGAAGATAAAGAAGTAGAAGAAATAGTCGAAGAAAGAGTCGAAGAAGTAGTCGAAGAAGCATCCCAGTTTGAACATTTATCGTTAATTCAACAGTTAAATGTATTAATAAGTAGTGCTAATCTAAATTTATCACCACCATCCGCAACTATTTTAGATGATATACTTGAAGTTGGTCTTGATGCAATGTCCGAATATATACAATATCAAATGCCGAAGAATCATATCCACACTTTAACAATGGAACTTTGTAAAAAAATGTATAATCCATATATTGATGAACTTATAAAATATCAATCTTTGATAAACGATTACTTAAGAAGATTTGATGAAGTTTTGGTTCCCTCTTCAAGGGAAGAGATATTGAATTATATGTGGGCGAGATACGGGTACATATCTTTACGATGTAATATTCGTCATCTCGAAAATTATACTAAATCTGATAGGAATGCTTTAAAATTCCTAACACGCGTATATAAACGTATGTCCAAAATAGTAAATAATTCTTTCGATATGTCTAATTCTGAATTATTTACAACAATTACTGATTTTTTTGATTCTAAGGAAAAATATTTTGATTAGTCTTTTGCAAATTTAATTATAAATAAATCTAAATCTAAATCTAAATCTAAATCTAAATCTAAATACGATATCATAGCAATCATTATGTTAATCTAATTTTCTTAATATACATATATTGTTTAATTATTATTTTAATTGAAATAAAAATTAATATACATAATAAGCATATTGTAAAACATTTTGTATTGAGTGAATATTCAGGACTTAATATAATTGACTGAAAAATATGCGGAATAAATCTGAATATTCTGTCATATATGAAAGAACCAAAGTATAATATATTTAAATTTAATAATTGTATCTTTGATAGATTATAATTATCTAATTTTTGTAACAGAAAAGATAAATTAGATAGGATATTAGCTCGTTCTAAATACACTATACATAAATTCATAAAATATTGATTTGAATTGAAAGTGTTTAGTGACCATATAATAATAATTATTGAAATTATATGGTGAAGTACTAATTGATACGAATATAACTTTGTTTCGATTAGATTTATATATATGAGGTCCCATAGAAAGTAATATAATAGGATATATAGTGGATATGTATTCGAACTATCAAACAATATTATTACGTTCATTAATATCTGAATCAATATAGTGTATATATAATTAGCACATTCTAAATATTTACTTTGAGTATTAAAAATTAATATGAGGCTAATAATCATACTATTTAATAAAAATATTGGGACAACTGCAATACTCGAACATATTAATTCAATAAACATTTTTAATATTAAGAATATTGTATTATAATACGATAATACTAAGCTAATTAATATAATATTTTATTAAAAAATCAATTTTTTTAATAAAATTAAAATATCTTTATTAAAATACATAAACAAACATTAATAAATATATTTTAATATAAAATGTCATCTCAACCAGATCTAAAACAATTATTACAATCTAAAGAAGAACTTAAAGATTCGTTTAATAAAATATCATTAACATTATTTAATCATTTAGGTCGAAAATATCCTCATAGTTATTTTAATCAATATAATACAACTATAAATAAATTTTTTATAGAAAGATCATATGAACCAATTGCTCTATATATTAAATATGTATATTGTAATGATGCTTATCGAACTAAAATTTTAGCTGGAGATGAAACATTCTTTTTATATGAATCGTATAATGAAATAACGAATGCTGCGGATGTTGATCAGATGAAAATTTTTAATTTAAAAGATCTTTGGGGGACAATGGATGATTCTAACAGAAAAATTACCAAACAAACTTTTAAAACAATCACTGAACGTACCGAATTATATATTGAGGTATTAGCTCAGATTAATGAATTAAAAAATAAATAAAATTATATTTTTATGAAACCCCCCATTATATATCTTTTTTTTATTTGACTTAACACAGTTGCAATCATTGCAATAATATTTTTGTTCAGAACTTTCTTCATTTTTTTGGATTATAATTATAATAATTATAAATTAATATTTTTTTTTAAATTTCATTTTACATATATGTTAAATACAAGTAATGGAGCCATATATCAATTATGTGCGAATAATTCAGGTATATTTGAAGTAAATTTGAAATAAATAATCCAAATAATAATAAAATTATAAAAATAAAATTATAAAAATAAAATTATAAAAATAATATAATATAATATTATTCTATTATAATGTCATTCCAAACAAATATTGAAGATTCACGAATTAAAAAAATTATTACTTTATCTGATATACATTCAGATATTGATTCGTTAATTATTTCATTAAGAGATTGTGCAAAAGTTATTAAATATAAAAATAGAAATGCTAGACATAATTTATATAAATTTTTAAGATCGGATATTAGTCTGACAGAACAAGTAAATCTAAAGTCAGGATTAACTGCATATGACGATTCTTTGGGTTTTGAATGGATTGGTGAATCATCACACGTTGTTATTTGTGGAGATATACTTGATGGATACAGACCACCTAATAACCCATCTCAATCTAAAAATAATATAGATGATCTTGATTATCCACAAGTAGAAATAAAAATTTTAAGATTTATAAATGCATTAAATAGATTAGCCCAATCCCAACAATATGAACCCAAAGGACGTATTATTAAATTATTAGGAAATCATGAATTAATGAATATGGATATATCATTTTACAATCCAAAAAATCAACAAATTCTATCAAAAACATTTCAAACAAACTATATTTCAGAAAAAGCAAAATTGATGGATCCGTATTATACAGATTTTGCAGTAAATCCGCCAAGACTTTACAAACGAGAAAATATATTTAAGATTGGAAATTATGGTTTTAATTTATTATTTGAAGGTGGCTGTGGTTTATTAGTTAAAATAAATAATACAATATGTGTACATGGAAGATTAACACATAAACCATATTCATATTTTGATAGATGTAATCAATTTATTATGTCAAATAGAAATTATATGGAATGGGGTGCACATCCCGAATTAATAGATTTTTTTTATGATACTTCAAGTTTTAATACTATAAGAGATTATCCAGTACGTGCAAATTTTACTCCAGAACAAAAAAAGGATATCGTATTTAGCCCCTTATGGGATAGAATAAATGATGATACTGAAATTGATAAGAGAATAAGTGGTCAAAAAGATAAACATGGTTTTACTAAGGATACATATTGTGAGGATAGAAAAGCAAATTTAACTGTATTTCTTTCTGATTTAAAAGTACAATTCCCTGCAATTTATCCATCTGATGTATCAGAACTCGTTGAAAAATCCCGTATTGTTGTTGGTCATTGTCCTCAAAATTATTCATCGTGGTTTGCTACAAGTAATACTACTTTTAAAACGCAAATAGCAGAAGATGCTGAATCAAATACATTTGGTCAAACTATATATACAGGTAAAGCAAATTTCGATGTAAATGTTTCAAATGACCCATTGAACCCAGGTCAAGATAAAAATATTGTATTTGGCATCTCAATGGAATGTCCTAAACCAAATAATATACCAGACTCGTATATGTATCACGTAGATGTTGGAGCGTCAAGAGCATTCGACCAAGATGATGCAATGAATCAGGTTCGTGATAAAAAAACCGAACAACAATTGTTTGGTTCACGAACACCACAAGTATTGGTCGTTAATAGAAATCCAGACATGACTGAAACAGTCACCATTATAAAATCAAAAATTAAAAATACTAGAAAATTCCAACGAAGAAATAGGTATGAAAAATATATTGATGTTAATAATTTGAATGAACTATCGTATGATGCACCTGCTAATACTGAATATTATGAATATGCATTAAAATATTTGAAATATAAAAATAAATATCTTAATCTTAAAAAATATTTTAATTAAATATATATTTAAATATAATCTACATATTTAAATATATTATAAAATGAGTGATAATCCTAATCAAAATACGATGACAGAAATGACAGATACTACAGATACTACTAAAACTACTAAAACTACTAAAACTGCATCTGACCAATTTTTATTTCTCAATCAAAGTTATTTTGTATATGCTGTAGTAAATATTGTTACGATGCTCAAAGCAAAATCACTCTCTATGCAAGAGGAAAATAAAGTCCCTCCTGCTAAAACAGACCTTTATAAAAAGTTAGTTGCAACCTGCACTGATATTATCGCCGAATATAAAACAACACCCGATGCAAATACTACGTCGAATACTACGTCGAATACTCCTTCTCAATCCGATACAAGTTCAGTAGATCAGGTTAAGATTATTAAAAAATGTTTCTATGTATTAAAAGATAATTTAGAGTTAATCAAATCAAAGAGTCCTGATTTATTCAAAGTACGCAATGAATTAAATAAGATTACTACAATTATCCCCGGAGTAAATATTAATCTTCTCTATGAGTTTCTTGATGAACTTGAACAAAAATTATTATGGACAAATATTTATACCCTCTTCATTAGTTCAGTCTCAATGGTTTATGCTAATACCCCCGAATCCAGACATAAAGTAGAAATTACTGAGATGGTTGAATATTGCCGTAAAGATATTGCATCATCATCTTCTATAACGAATGTATTCATGGGATTATGCACGAACAATGCAGAAATTAATATGGATAGTCTTATGTCGAATGATATTATTATTCCAGGAACTGAAGCAAATAGTGGTTTATTAGGTTCTTTAGGAATTGATAAATTAATGAATCTAAATAATTTATCGGAGGAAATTAAAAAGTTCTCTGATGATGATGTGACGGAGACAGTTAATACTCTGGGAGAGTTATTAGGAAATGATTCAGATGTTAAGGATGTTTGTGCGACAATGGTCAAGTCAGTAATTGATGATCTTAAAGTGAATGGGATTGAAAATATGTTCGACATTGCCCAACGTGTTAGTTCAAAACTTGGAGGATTAATTGATCCTGCAAAAATGGCAAAAACCGCACACAAAATGGGAGACCTTATGACGAATAATAGTGATAAGATTAAAGAATTAAAAGATGAAAATGGAAATCCGATTGGGGATCAATTTTTGAAACAATTCCAATCGACATTAGATGCAGCTAAGAGGATGTCCGGAGCAAAGGCATAAGATATAAGATAAAGTATTAAGCTTTTTATTGTGATTAAATATTATTTATACAAATATTCTCATCTAGATGTTTTTCTATTTTACAAGCTGGTGCTTTGCAAGACTGATTATTCTTTAAGAACGGTTGATTCTGATCCAAACAATTTGTCAAATATAATAATCTATTTTTAGAATCTATTGATATAAAAATGTATTGTACCTCATTAGGTTTGACACCTTCATCTTGAAGTATTTCAAATTTATAATTCATTTTATCATTATAAGTTTCAATACCTATATATTTGACTAAGGTATTAATTCTATTGTGTTTTCTTCCTTTATAATAATAAATACGATTTTTTTCTAAGTTAGAATAATCTATAAATGAAGATAGAAATTCAGGTTTATTCACACATTTATTACTAATCCATGAACACTCTTTATTTACACATTGATTCTGTTTATTTATTTTACTACATGGGGCATATGGGGCATATGGATTTGGAAATAAAGGTTCATACAATGGATTTGGAGATAAAGTTTCATACAATGGATTTGGAAATAAAGTAAGGGGTGAAGTAGGTTGGGGTAAAGTAGATTGACTTGTAGGGTTAATTTGATCCCAATTTATATTTGTAATATCTGTAGTTGGATTTGTACATATTTCTTTAATAGTATTATTATTATTATTTCTTTGTGAAAAATATTTACAAGGGGATTTACACTTAGTTTCAATATCATTTGGAAAAATATTATTAATATCGACACAATTTGGCTCACATGTATTATTATTAACTATACAATTATTTTGTATGCATTCTTCTGTCCATTTGTTTTTTCTAAATATATTTAAGGTTTTAGGTTTTATAATCAAATTACAATGTCTGAAACATTTTTTTTCAGAAGGATCCCATTTACATATTTTTGGGTTTCGATTACACTCTATCAATTTACTATCCGGATTTTTATCTATTTTTGAACATGAAACCTCTACTTCCTCTACCCCTCCCGTTAAATAATACATAACCTTATCTAAATATCTTTCTTCAGATGTTGCTTTGTACTTTCCAAGATATTTTTGTAATTTATATGAATTATTTTTAATACTCATTATATATTATAATTTTATAAAAAAATAAATTATTGCGATTTAAAGTTTATAATATAATAATTTTATATTATAAATATGAATATATGGGAAGTTGTATGTGTAAAAGACTTATCAAAGATTTTAAAAGAATCGTCCAATAAATTTGTAATTGTAGGATTAGTCTTAGATTCAACTGAAAAAAAATTACAATCTTTTATTAAAAAATTTCTCAAAGAAAAATCTCAATCATATCCAAATATGACATTTGTTTTTTATAAAGTATCCAAAAAAGATTTTAATAAAATCTCCCTAATAAGCGATGTTCCCGATGAATATCCAATTATGTATTCGATATTTGATTCAGAGAATGTATTTGTAAAAGTTAATCACGCTGAACCATCAACTATATTAGAGGCATATAATGCAGTAAAATCATATTATGATGATGACCTTGTCAAATATCAAGAAGCAAAATTGGAGACAAAAAAATCTGATTCAGATGCAGAAGTTGCTAAACAATCTATGCAATCTAAACAATCTATGCAATCTACGCAACCTTCGCAATCTACGCAACCTGATATATCAGAAATTGCTGCTCCTTCAATGTCTCAAGCAGAATTAATGGAAGCTCAACAAAAACTTATGGAAAAAATATTATGCCTGGAAACCAAAACAAAAGAATATAATCTATCTTTATTAGAAGATATCAAACAACGTAAAAAAAGCGAATCCCTGCTTAAAAATAAATCTTAATCAAACTTAAATCAATCTTAAATCAATCTTAAATCAAACTTAAATCAATCTTAAATCAAAATGAAAAAAAATATTATTTATATAATATATAATGAATAATCAAAAAATATGGATTGAAAATCCAAAAATATTAATAAATAATTATCTAACATTTATTCCTACTCGTACAATGTCAAGAGTTACACAAATAAATGTGATTACTCAATTATTAATATATATATTTATAATAACATTAATTTTTGGTATAAATACAACATTAATAAATATAATAATATTTGGTCTAATATTTGTTCTCATTATTATATACTATGCTAAATATGCAGCTGACTCAGAATCAGGATCTGGGTCTGAGGATATGATTCCTGATATAACGTTAGAGGGTGGGTATTATGATTCAGATAATCAATTACATATGGGAGGATTTTATTCAGAAAAAAATAAACCACCTAATCATATTTCAAGGACTGCAAAAGAAATGGCACAATATTATAAAGATTCGCAAAGAAAACCAACCCCAGATAATCCATTTATGAATCCGATATTTTCAGACTATAATACGGAAAATATTCCCACTCCGTCAAATGCAGATGATGAAGATATAAAAGAAGAAATAACCAAAACATTTGATGAAAATTTATTTAAAGATTTAGATGATGTTTTTTCTGTTAAGAATTCTCAAAGAATATTCTATTCAGTTCCAGGTGGCGCCGTACCAAATGATCAGGATAAATTTGCTAAATGGTGTTTTGCCTTACCAACAACTTGTAAAGAAGATTCTCTAAGTTGTTATAAAAATATTCATGAAGATCTTAGATATTCTTCTCAATACAAATATAATTAAATATGTTTTATCAAAGTTTATCCAACTGAGTAAAATTTTTCTAACTGAGTAAAATTTTTCTAACTGAGTAAAATTTTTCTAACTGAGTAAAATTTTTCTAACTGAGTAAAATTTATATAATAAATAACGATTATTTATTATATATGTGGAGTAATATTGGTGCAGAAAATATTGATAAAATAGATACAATCAAATATCGTACTGAAAAAAATAAATTACATTCAGATTCAAATATTCGATTAAAGACAAGGGAGGCTACTAATTATGAAATAAAAAATAATCCTAATACCCTTGTGAATCGTTTATCCATTGATCGGGATGAATTTTTTAAACAATCTAAATTTGATGATGATGATGATGGTCCAATGTGTACAACATCATTTTCTAAGGAAGATACTATGTTTAGAGGATTACCCGCTAGGTCTGAATTTAATATCAAACAAAATAGATTTAAACAAAATGTTCCTATTGATCTGAACGTATCTGCATCGAATAATGGCGTAACTAGTATTGCAGAATATGATCCAACGTTATCAAGGGGAGGTTTTTCAACATTATCTGAATCAACGCTCCTAACACACTCATTACAAGATGATGTGATATGTGCAAATTTAGTAAATGATAATAGTTTAAAAATATTTACTAGTTTATTACAAACAATTAGAATGCCTTTCGTAATAAATGGATTGAGTCTAGTACAAATATTTGCATCCCTATATATCGGTTCAAATGGGAATACTACAATTGAATTAAAAAATTATTTTAATCTCCCTCATAAAAATATCTTAATGAATGGCTTTGAAAAAATTTCTCAGTGTACTCCGCCGAGCCTTGGGAATTGTACATTATTTAATCAAGAGATAACGTTCAATCAGGATTATTGTAAAAAAGTTTCTTTCTTATCAAAATTTAGAAAAATTAATTGTAATAATGTTTTAAGTGAAACTATTAATCTTAATAAAATTATATCTACATCAAATCCAAATATTAAAAAAATAATATCTTCATCAAAATTAAAAAATCTTAATGTATTATTATTAACATTTGGTATATTAAATCCAACATTATTATTAAATACATATCTTATTGAACAAAGTACGTTTAAAAGTGTATTCTATGGAGATATCCTACACAAATATTTATCGATATCTAATCAATTATTCGGGTACGTTCAAAATAAATCATTTGAGATATTAGAAATGATGACCGAGGAAAAAACAATTGTTGGATTTGTTAAAACTAATTTTAATGCAGAATTAAATAAACAAGCCTTGCTAGAATCTATCTCAGAATTAAAGCCAACCCTATTTAAATCGGTTAAAATACCTATTTTTAATGTTAGAACTAAATTAAAATTAAAAAATCTATTAATCCAATCAAATGTACAAACTATTTTTAAAGATCTTAATGTGCCTGAATTGTTTAGGACTAGAACTTCTTTGGATGATATTTTACAAAATTTTGAATTTGATATCGGAACTAAAATCGGAGTACAAACTTCAAAGCACGAGGCTTTTACAAATTCAAAAAATTTCATTATTGATTCATCATTTTTATATTATGTTAAGATTCCTAAAATAAATCTTATTATTATGGTGGGTATCTATTAAAAAGTTGAAATATATATTATATGATAATCTATATTATATGATAATCTATATTATATGATAATCTATATTATATGATAATCTATATTATATGATAATCTATATTATATGATATAAGTTTAATCTATATTAGAATCTTCTTCATAAGATGTTGCCAACTGAAGATATTATTGCGTTCATGTCTCATGTATTATCAGCCGGATTTATTGGATTTTGGGTATTACTTACGATGTCTTGGATCATACATATCGGCGAACAAAATCAAGCAATGGCGAATCCCCAAGTTCCAACTGAAAATCTAACTGAAAATCTAACTGAAAATCTAACTGAAAATCTAACTGAAAATCTAACTGAAAATCTAACTGAAAATCTAACTGAAAATCTAACTGAAAATCTAACTGAAA
>Ga0114966_10004012_pt1 | contig 12704 bp, 15 predicted proteins | sample M_130207_XF_Meta_FD_87029 | JGI IMG/M metagenome (GOLD analysis project Ga0114966, IMG submission 87029) | Freshwater microbial communities from Lake Montjoie, Canada to study carbon cycling - M_130207_XF_MetaG | ecosystem: Environmental > Aquatic > Freshwater > Lake | place: Lake Montjoie...
ATAAAAATAATATTAATTCATAAGTGATATGTCTAACGAAGTAAATCAAGTACCTAAAATTATATTTATTGTTCCATATAGAAATCGGCCTCAACATAAATTCTTTTTTTCAAATTATTTGAAAACTATTATGGATGATAGAAATGATTACGAATTATATTTTTCTCATCAATGTGATAACCGACCTTTTAATAGAGGTGGTACAAAAAATATCGGATTTTTAGCTGTTAAAAATAAATATCCTGAATCATATAAAGATATTACCTTTGTATTCAATGATATAGACACAATACCATTTTCCACAATATTTGATTTTGAAACGGTTCATGGTATTGTAAAACATTTTTATGGTTTTGAATATGCTCTTGGAGGAATAGTATCCATAAAAGGGTCTGATTTTGAAGCAACTAATGGATATCCTAATTTTTGGGGTTGGGGGATGGAAGATACTGTGTTACAAAACCGTTGTCAAAGAATTGGTTTAAAGATTGATAGAAGTCAATTCTATCCAATTGGAAGTCCAAATATAATTCATTTGTTTGACGGAGTTTCTAGAACAATCAATCGTGATGATTCATTTAGAGCAAAAAATGACAATGGAATTGATGGGCTAAGAACTATACATAATCTAAATTATGAAATTGGAAGTGATTCTACAAATCCAATTGATAATATAAATATTGTTGATTCTCCTAATTTTTTTATAATAAATATAACAGAATTTATAACTGGAGTAAATTCTGAAAATGAAAATTATTTTAAATATGATTTGAGAGAATCGCCTCAAAAAATGAATAGCTTTGACAGAATGAATCCTAATAATGTTACAAACCATCTTGAAAATGATTGGACTAATATACCATATTATCCAAATGTTAAACAGAGAAATAAATTGATTGAAAAATATGGTGTCAAAAAAGCAGCTGAAATAATTAAATATAATTACAATAAATCTTATAATCTTGAAAGAAATAATACTAATGAAACAAACAATTCTTATCAAATAGTTAATGAAAATCCAGTTTCCTTAAATGAAATTCAAAAATATAATGAATTTTTAAGACAAAATAATTATGATCAAAGAATTATACCGCCTAATATTAATAAATTTTCACCGGCTTATTCAAGGATAATTGCTTCTAAACCAAAGGCAAGTGCGTCTGTTAATATTAGAATGGGAGGTGTTTATTAATTTTTTATTTCATTTATTTACACAGTAAAAAAAATGTTTATTCGTAATCATAATAAAAATAATTTATATATATGTTTTATTATGAGTAGCATAAATGGTATTGAAGACATAAAACACGCTTTCTACATTAATTTGGAGCATCGCACAGATCGTAAAGAACATGTTCAAAAAGAATTAAATACTATTGGTATAAAAGCTGAAAGATTCAACGCAATTAAAATGGAAAATGGTGCTATTGGGTGTAGTATGAGTCATCTGAAATTATTACAAGAAGCGGTAAAAAATAACTTGGAACATATTTTAATTGTTGAAGATGATATAAAGTTTTTAAAACCTGATTTATTTAAAAGTCAATTTAATAAATTTATTGAAAACCATGGTAACAATTGGGATGCAATATTGTTCGCAGGTAATAATATGCCTCCATATGAAAATATAGATGATTCATGTATTAAAGTATCTCGTTGTCAAACTACAACTGGATATTTAGTAAATGGTCATTATATAAAAGTTTTAGTACAAAATGTGAAAATGGGATTAACACATTTATTACAAAAACCAGTTGAAGCAAATAAATTTGCTATTGATAAATTTTGGTTTATTCTACAAAATAATAGTAGATGGTTTTTAATAACACCTCCAACTGTTGTTCAAAGAGAAGATTATAGTGATATTGAAAAGAAAATAACAAATTATGAAAAAATAATGGTAGATTTGGACAAGGCAGAAATGTTTAAAGCAATTAAACAAATGAGAGAAAAAAACTTTATACACCCTTGAATAAGCCAGAAGACCATCTCAATAGAGATTTTACACCAATAAATGAATTAAAAATTCATCGGTGTAATAATCATTACATAATTCATAATACTTAATAATTTATAAAAAATCTACAAAATATTTGTTAGTTTGAATATTTAACATGTTCTTTTTTAAAACAGGATCTAAATTGTAACCTATAGCATAATCCTCTAAATATTCCTTTCCTATTTCTTCCATTTTTCTAATTAATTGTTCAACGGCTAAATCAGATAAAAAATAGAAACGCCCACTACAATATTGGGTTTTTAAAACAGGAATATTTTCTGGTAATTCAGGATGAATTTTATGATATTGACTTAAATAAGGTTTATCAACATCTACTAAATATCCTCCGTAATGACTTTTAGGTATTTTACTTAATAATAAATTTTGGATTGTTGATAAAAAATTAGGAAAAACTAATTCTTGATCATCATCAGTTTTAAATATATATTTAAATATATATTCGTTATTTACAGCTGAATAAGCCGCTATAACTTTTTTTGGTAAAGAATTATAATCATCTTCAATCTTAACATATAAAACTTTGTTAGTTGTATCAAATTTATAATCTGAATCTAAATTTGTTTCACCAATTACATGAAAATAAGGCATTAAATTAAAATCTTTTAGCCATGTTTCTTTTTGTTTTAAAGCTTTATAATTATATTTTTTACAATTAAAAATAAGCAATATGAAATCACTTGTATTTTGTAAATTTTTCAAGTTCATATTTAATTAGTTTATAATATACTAATAATTTTAAGTTTTAAAAATCAAAAGATAATAAATTTATTTAATAATATGAAATTGGTTTATAATATACCTCCCAATCCATATTTTTCTAATATAAAAAGTTTTAGAAATAGAAAGATTATAACATTTTCAACATGTTTCTATATATTAAAATCTAAATTTTCTATTGGACGATATTTAAAATGGATTAAAAACTTTTTATCAATAGTTAATAATTTTTATTTGGTTATATATACTAACAAAGAATCTTTTGTATTTTTATCACCATTAATAGATAAAAGAAACAAAAATATAAAAATAATTATCAAACCAATAGAAGAATTTTATACATATAAATTCAAAGAATTATGGATAAAGAATCATGGAAAGAGTCATATGGATTTACATAAAAAAACTGATTGGGAATTAAATATGTTATGGAATGAAAAAGTATTTTTTGTTCAAGAAACTATAAATAATAAATATTTTTCAACAATATATTATGGATGGTGTGATATTGGATATTTCAGGAATAGACCGAATGATTTATATAGCGCTTATTTAAATAATTGGCCAAATAATGAAAAATTATTAAGTAAAAATTTTAAAAATATTTGTATTCATTATGGTTGTGTAGAAAATGATACTTTAAAATATTGTAAACATATTCAAGATATAAAATCTCATTATGATACAAATATTAATTCTGAACCTAGTGTAGATTATAATGAATCATGTTTCGCAGGTGGATTTTTTATAATGCCAATATTTTTGTCAAATTATTACGCCAAATTATATGATGATAAATTGAATTATTATTTTTCTAACGATTATTTTATAAAAGATGACCAAACAATAGTTAAAGATATTATTTTTACAAATGAAAAAATGTTTGATATACATAGAGAATATGATAACAGATTTGATAATTGGTTCATGTTTCAAAGATTGCTTCTTTAGAGCAATTTGTATTTTATTTAGATCCTATTTCAAACCAATCATTTGGAAATAAATCTGATGTATCATGTTCTGCTTTTGGTCCAAACCAATCTTCAGGATAGCATACTATTTTTTCTAAATTATTATTTAAATAAGCTGCCCACCAACTAAATGTACTATTTGCTATTATATTATGATTACATAAACTCATTAATAACATTTGTTCCCAATCTTCTAAAATTGGATTAGCTCTATTAAATTTTAAAGACGGAAACAATAGTTTTAAATTTTTTATTGTTTTATCTACATCTTCTACATCTTGATCCTCACAAAAATATATTATTTCTGTTTGTTTATTAGAAGATAGCTTATCCAAAATAAAAGAAATACTATTGCTATAATATTTTTCTGATAAAATTGGATGAAAATCGGATAAATTTTTATAATCTCCTAATCTAAAATGAAGCGAAATTGTAGTTACATTATCAACATCAATTTTAACCTTATTTTTCACTACTATTTTTTTTTGATCTAATTTTATTAATTTACATATCATATTTTTATATTTTTCAAAATATAATGGACTTTGAAAGTAACCAACTAACATAATTCCAGAATTCGTTGAAAAATATTCACTAATATCTTCATAAATAAAACTTTTTTCTTTTACAAACATTAATTGTGGAATTTGATCTATATTTTTTAAAAATGGTTTTAAATTTGATAAAAATGATTCCCAATAAGTATATCTTATTGTTGATCCATTTTCACCATTTCCTAATTGATGATTATATAAAAAGAAAAATGGCTTATTATATTTTAAGGCATAAGACATTGTAGTAAATATTTGGAATAATTGATTTCCTAATCCACCCTGTAACTTACAAGTTAACATAGTAAATATATAAATTATAATTTTATATATCTAAATTATAATTTTAATAAAAAATTTATTAGATTTTACAAATATACTGGTATTTCTATATTTATAGATATTTTATACAAATGTAATATTGTTGTTAAATGAGAATCTATTAAATAATTTATTATATCAAAATTATTTTTAACCACATAATTTATTAAATCAATATCTATTGTTTCTATTTCTTTGCCAATTAAACCCATGCTAAATATATCACCCGATGTTCTATAATTTTTTATATTCTGAGACGGTTTATCAAGAACTAAAAACGGATTATATGTATAGCAATTATATTTCGTATTATTTAAATTTTTATTAATTATATAGCCTCCTAATGAATGACCTATAAAAATAATATTATATTCATTATATTTATCTATTATTTTTTTAATATTCATTTCTCCATTTTTTACCATGGTTATAGATTCGTTTACTATATTTTGTATTTTAAAAATATTGAAATCTTTTAAAAAATTATCTAAACCTTTAACTATAACTATTACACTTTTTATTCTCTCATCTTTATATACAAATATTTTATCTCCTTGTATTAAATCAGTATCTAAACTATAACCAATTTCTTCTAATAATTTTGATTTTGATTCAATATAAAAATTTCTTAATATTTCAATGAAATCAATATTGACTGTTTTCATCTATTTTATACTATGTATATATATTTTTTTTACATATTTAATTATTTAAAATTCTTCGTCAAAATCAAACGCAGTGTCAGGATTTGATTTATTAGCAAGAGCATATGCGTCAGTTCTCTTTTCAAAGAAATTTGTTTTGGATTCCAAACTAATTAATTCCATCCAATCAAATGGATTTAACACATTATAAATCTTTTTATATCCTAATTGAAGACATAAACGGTCCGCTACAAATTGTATATATTGTGTCATCATTTCACTATTCATACCAATTAGTTTACATGGTAAAGCATTACAAATAAACTCGGTTTCAATTTCTACTGCCTCCTTAATTATATCATGAATACGATTTTTATCAACTTTTTTCAATAATTTTGAATATAATAAAATAGCAAATTCACAATGTAAAGCTTCATCTCTAGAGATCAATTCATTACTAAATGTTAAACCTGGCAACAAACCACGTTTCTTTAACCAAAATATACTACAAAACGCACCTGAAAAAAAGATGCCTTCAATACAAGCAAATGCTACTAAACGGGTAGCAAAACTTGAACGATTATCATGTATCCATTTTTGCGCCCAATCTGATTTCTTTTTTATACATGGATAATTTTGTATCGCATTAAAAAACTTGTGCTTTTCATCCTTATCTTTTATATATGTTTCAATTAAATTACTATAGGTATGACTATGAATATTTTCCATTGCTATTTGAAAACCATAAAATGCTCTTGCTTCTGATACTTGTACATCGGACATAAATCTTTGTGCTAAATTTTCTAAAACTATACCATCTGAAGCAGCAAAAAAAGCTAATATCATTGAAATAAAAAATTTCTCATCTTTATTCAAACCTTCCCAATGGGATAAATCTTTTGATAAATCAATTTCTTCTGGTCTCCAAAAACAATCCACTTGTTTCTGATACATTTGCCATATGTCTTCATGTACGATTGGAAACATTACAAATCTATTATCGTCTGGTGTTAACAATGGTTCTAAAATAATCTTTGACATCCTAAATAATATATATCATAGATTTTAAATTTTTTTTTATTATATTCTTTTTTAAAATTTAAAGTATTTTAAAAAAAAAAATTTAATAACTTTATAAAATAAGAATATGAACTTCCAGATTCCATTAGCCCAAAGAGACTTACATTTAATTCAAATTGAACAAGAAATTAGAAATAAAAAAAATTTACTTATTAAAAAAAAGAAAGACTTGGATAAAAAACAAAATTTGAATAATTATTTAGATACAGTAAAAGATGATTATACAAAATATTATCAATATATTGTTCAAGAAAAACAACAACAATATGATTCTTTGATGCTACTTAAGGAATATATGAATGATCTTATTAAAACTGAACATTTAGTTGATGATCAAATAAGAACCGCAAAATATGATCAAAAAGATATCATAGGTGAGATTGACAAAGTTAAGGCTGAATTAGATGAATTGATAAAATAAATAAAAAATAAAATTATATTATATAAATGGCATCAAATCCAAATAGCCCGTTGAATGCGGCATTAATAGAATTGGGAACAACAGTAAATTCTATAACAGAAAAAATTACAGATGGTAAAACAAAAGTCAATGAATATAAACAACAAATAAAAAATAAATTATCCCAAGTAAATACTCAACTTGATTCATTAAAAAATAGCAATCATTTTCAACAAATTCCACAATTAAAAAGACAATTAGAAGAAAGTCAAGCCGCTTTACAAGATAAAACATCTCAGTTACAGAACACTCAAAGTCAATTATCATCGGTTACTCAAGAATTAAATCAACTTCAAAATAGATTAAATTCAATTAATCAGGAATTGGAACAAAAAAATAGTCAAATTAGAGATTTGACTATAAATGGACAACAAAAGGACAGTCAAATTCAACAATTAACTACTCAGGTTACTCAATTAACAGATGAAAAAGCGACAATTGAAAGGAATTTAGCTCAGTCTCAACAAGATTCTGCCCAATTAGTAAATCAAATTAGTCAAATAAATGATGCTTTGAAAAATCAAATTAATTTAATTCAAACAATATCTAATGAATTAGGAGATATCAATAATGGTGAAATAGGTCAACAATTTCAAGCAGTTCAAGACAATATTACAGCCATAATGGGCCTGTTAAATGAACAGGGTCAAGGACAAGGACAACGTGGCGGTAAAAATAAAAAATCAAAAAGGAATAAAAAATCTATTAAAAAAAGGAATAAAAAGTCTATTAAAAAAAGAAAGCAGCGAGGTGGGTATATGTATTCATTAAAGGGAAATAGAGATTTAGAAAAATCTAGTAAAGTAATAACCTAACAATAATTATTGTTTTTTAATTGATATAACATACCTTTCAAACCTGGTAAATTATAAGTGTATAACCAAATATGTAATATTTCTCTTTCATACAATGAATATGGTAAATTACGTTTTTTTAAAATAATTTGTCGCTCTTTTAAAATATTTTTCCATTTTTTTTGAATTATACGCAACCAAAATGTTTTTAATATAGCAATTGTTTCTTGTGTAGGAAGAACAATACATTCTCCTATTTCTTTTCTAATATAATCTTTTTTTGAAATTATATTATGATAATTTCTTATTGTAGGATGCTTTTCATAAAAATTAATTTTTTTTACAAATTTTTTATAGTGCTTCCTTAGAAAATTTATAGTATCATCTATTCTTCCAATTCTATTTTCATTATCTTCATCTACATCTTCATCTGTATCATATTCTGGATCTGTATCATATTCTTCATTATCATCTATACAAGCAAGAGATATGCCTGTTTTTCCATCAAATTTATCATATACTAAGTAATGTGTTTCTATATTTGAACAACTATTATCCGTCTTTCCATGAATTACAGGATTATATAATTCACAAATAATAAGATCGTTTTTATTTTTTATAGACATTTAATAATATTATTAACTTTTAATATATATAATTTTATATCAATTTTTTTTAAAATCATATTATATATAAATATGAGTTTCGCAAAAGAAGCCTCAAAATTACTAACTAACAAATACTTTTTGTATTTTATGGTATTTTTAGCAGCAACCAATATGTTAGGTTATTTAGTTACTAATAAATTAAATGCTTTAATTTTCTTTGCTTTAGTTGCTTTAATTACATTTCAATTTAGTAAAAATATGGCTGTTGTTTTGTTAGTTGCTATCATTGCTACAAACTTTTTAATGTCAACTAGTTTAATACGTGAAGGTTTAGAAAATCAATTAGATTCTGCTTCTGCTACAAATAATTCTACTAGCGATACAAATAATTCTACTAGCGATACAAATAATTCTACCTCCAATACATCAATCAATAATGGTAAAAAAGAAATGGTTAAAAATAAAATAGATGATGCGGTAAAACAAGCACTTGAAACATCTGATAGTTCATCTAAAATTATAGATACTAATAATTCAGATCTAAATAAAAATGTATCAAAGGATGAACCTGAAGGTGTTGTTCAATCAGCTAATGTAAAAAGTAAAACTGATGAACATTTTGGACCACGTTTAGATTATGCGGCTACAATAGAACAATCATATCAAAACTTAGATGAACTTTTAGGAAGTGATTCTATTAAACAACTAACAAATGATACACAAAAATTAATGTCACAACAACAAAATTTATTTAATACAATGAATCAAATGGCTCCTGTTTTAGAAGGTGCTACAACTTTGTTAAAAACTTTTGATATTAAGGGTCTAACTGAATCCCTTAAAAATATTTCACCTTTAAAAAATGCTCCCACTGTGTCATTACCAAAAAAATAATTAAAGTATTATAAATTTTTCACAATTAATATATTTTTAATAATATAATATATTAATGAAAAAGTGTCCTCCTGGCGTAATTTGTATTGAAAATATAACATTGTTTCTACTTTTTATAATTATAGGCATATTAGGATTTTTAATTTATTCTAATACAAAAACTAATATCAACATTAATGAACATCAAAGTATTCATATCAAAGATAAATCAGTACCTAATGTTAAGTCTAGTTGGGTTACATCATTAGTTCCTAGTTGGCCTTATAATAATTTACCAAAAGATGTATTATTAAATCCATATGATGCTCCTTATAGTGATGAACGATATTTAATTCCTGAAATAAGATCTATTCCTATTAATATTTCAACTAATATTGGAGCAACCCCATCTGATACAACTTATCGCCAAATGGGAATAATTACTCCTTTAAATGGTATTTCCAAAGATAATATATTACCATTAATGGGAAGACCATTATTTACTAGTAGAGATAAATGGCAATATTATACTATTTCAAACCAACATAATAATGTAAAATTACCTATATCTTTTAAAGGAAGGAGTGCTTTGAATGATTACGGCGTAGATCAAATTTTTTCAGGAGATACAGTTTATGTTGAAGGTTATGATGACGCTTTTAAAGTTACAGTCTATGAAAATGATACAATTAAATATTTACCTTTTGTGTAGATTTTTAATCATAATTTTATAACGATTTTTACCATCGTTTTATAACGATTTTTTACCATCGTTTTAGAGTTTTATTACATAAATTAAATTGCTTTTTGTTTCTAACCGTGTTAGTATGATGTAAAACTTTATGATGTTTTTTAAATTTTTTTCTTGTTTGAATATTAGATCGTACAATTATCTTTTGTAAACGTGATTTTGTTATTTTCATAACTTTTTTATTTATATTTAGAAAAGGTTTGGAAATAGAAAACACAAATATATTTTAATAAAAAATTTGCTAAATTTCTAAGAAAAGTTTATATTTGTATAATATAATGAGTTGTCCAAATTCTACATCACCTATAAATATAAATTTATCAGATATAACAGGTAAATGTGATTATAAATGTGCTTATAATTTTAATTATAATAATAGTTCTTGTCTTGCTACAAATAGAGGTGATTATTTATCATTATCTTATGATAATTCTTCATCTCATCCAGTGGTTTATAATGCTTCAAATTATGATGTTAAAGAAATTAGATTATATACACCATCATTACATTCTTATTCAGGTACTAAAACAGATGGAGAATTAATTATTATACATAATCCTATAACAGGAGCAGTTCCATTGTTAGTATGTATACCAATTAATAGTAATAATAGTAGCAGTATTTCAAGTTTATTATTTCAAACAATAGTTGATACTGTTGCTAATAGTGCTCCTGCTGATGGTGAATCTACAACAGTTGCTTTAGGAAATCAACAATTTAACTTAAATGATTTCGTTCCTAAGAAACCTTTTTTTTCCTATTCAGCTACAGAACCATATCAACCATGTTCAACAAATGTTAATTTAATTGTTTATGATTCATTAACAGTTTCATTAGACATAATGCCTGACACATTGATAAAATTACAATCTATCATTCAACAAAATCAATATGATATTAAAACTGGCCCCAATTTGTTTTATAATGAAAAAGGACCTAATATAAGTTCAGGCGGAGATATTTATATAGATTGTCAACCAGTAGGTGAATCTGAAGAAACTGTTGAAATAATAACTGATACGGGTTCAACTTATTCTTTTAAAGATTTTTTAAATAGCCCATATTTAAAATTTATTTTATTTATGTTATTATTTATTATAGTTTTATATGGACTAAAATTATTATTAAATATGTTTAATGTAAAAAAAGGAGGTGCTTTAAATATAATTAATAATGTTATCCCTCCTCATTAATAATCTTCTTCATTTACATCATTATATTCTTCTATAATTTCATTTGCTATTCCTCTCGTTAAATAATTACCCCAACTTTTAATATGTTCAGAGGTTTCTCTAACTTCTATAACTTCTCTATAATTAGAAGTATAATTGTCTAAACCTCTTGCTAAATAATTACCCCAACCATGTTTATTATCGTTATCTTGACTTACAATTATGGGTTCTCTAGTTTGTTCTTGTTCTTGATCTCTAGTTTGTTCTTGTTCTTGATCTCTAGTTTGTTCTTCAATATCTGAAACAATTTTATCTGGATCAACATCATTGTATTGTATTTTTCCCTTCAAATAAGCTGAATAAAATATATTTTTTTCTGTATTTACTGTTATATAAACGTCACTTAATTTTGTAACCATAAATAATATGTTAGTTATAATAGTTGTTGTAGTTTGATTACCTAATGAATAATCATATACTACAATTCCACTAATAATAGAATTGATTATAAAACTACACATAGCAACATATGCGGCTTTTTGATAATATCTATCTAATAATATTAAATTATTTTTCTTTTCAAAAGGTAATTTTTTAAGAACTTCACCAACAGACTCGTTATCGGCAGCCATTGATTTATTAACATCTAAATATGTAATTAATCTGTTTTCACGTTTTATTTCTAATGAATACATCGCTAAAAAAACAAACATTGTTAAAAAATTAAAAAATAATCCTGTTGTATAAATTTGAGAATTTGTTTCCATATTTTCAGTTAATGTACATAAATGACCATCACAATTTTGTGGAACAAATAATATTAATAATGAAGATGCTAAAACTCTATATAATTCAAAAACAACTGAAATAGATACATTTATTTTTTGATTATTATCCTGATCTGAAACGATATCTTTAATTCTGGAAACTAAATTTGTAGATTCTGGTTTTTTATCCATATTCATAATAATATATATAAGTATATTATTATTATCAACTTTGTAAATTAATAAATTTTATAATGAAATAAGATTTATTATTTAATTTTGACTTAAAGGCGCAGCGTCATATGTGTCATCTAAAACTGGACTAAAAGATGGTTTTACATAGGTTGTATTAAATTTTTGTGTTGTCATATTCTTGACTACTTCTTGTTCTAAAGTATATGGAAATTGATGTGTAGCAGTAAATGGACTCCATTTCTTTTGTTCTGTAGGATAATATGCCTCTAAACCAGCCATACCAGTTATAATCGCTGAACCTTTAATTAATTGATAAGCAACTAACAAACCTAAAACACCTAAAATTGGATTAGTATATGCGAATAACATTAAGGCAACTAATGCTACAATAATTTTACCAATTGTTGAATCAATCATTGTTGCGATTCCTTGTGGCATTTTGTAACCCATTACTAAATATATTACAAATAATACACTTAATAATAATTCTGGCATATGTTTTTTTGTGAATAAGCTACTCAAATAATTCATCTTATATATTATATTATTACAAAATAATTATATTTAGACAAATTTTTATACAATTTTTTGTGTATAAATTTAAATATTATTATATTGTATAATGAGTATCAATCGTTGTTCTGGGCATACTGGAAGGGTAGATCCTGAATTAATGAACCATTTTTTAAATAATGGAAATAGTAGTTCAGAATTAGAATGTAAATTGAAATTATCTTTTGAAACTATCTTTGATAATAAAAAAAATCCTTTAGAAAAAAT
>Ga0114966_10004016_pt1 | contig 12699 bp, 10 predicted proteins | sample M_130207_XF_Meta_FD_87029 | JGI IMG/M metagenome (GOLD analysis project Ga0114966, IMG submission 87029) | Freshwater microbial communities from Lake Montjoie, Canada to study carbon cycling - M_130207_XF_MetaG | ecosystem: Environmental > Aquatic > Freshwater > Lake | place: Lake Montjoie...
CACAATTCGAGGGGCAGACCAAGACCAAGCTCGGCAACAGCGAAGTGAAGGGACTCGTCGAAGCGCTCGTGAACGAGCGCTTCGCGACCTATTTCGAGGAGCATCCGAGCGAGGCCCGCAAGATCGTCGGCAAGGGAATCGAGGCGGCTCGCGTCCGCGAGGCGACGCGTAAGGCGAAGGAACTCGCCCGGCGCAAGGGCGCCCTCGACTCCGGGTCCCTGCCCGGAAAGCTCGCCGACTGCCAGGAGCGCGACCCGAAGCTCTCCGAACTCTTCATCGTCGAGGGCGACTCCGCCGGCGGCTCGGCGAAACAGGGGCGCGACCGTCGCAACCAGGCGATCCTCCCGCTGCGCGGCAAGATCCTGAACGTCGAGAAGGCGCGTTTCGACAAGATGCTGTCCTCGCAGGAAATCCGACTCCTCATCACCGCGCTCGGGATGGGCATCGGCAAGGAGGACAAGGATATTGCCAAGCTGCGATATCACACGCTGATCATCATGACCGACGCGGACGTGGACGGCAGCCATATCCGCACGCTCCTGCTGACCTTCTTTTATCGGCAGTTCCCGGAGTTGATCGAGAACGGCCACGTGCTGATCGCGCAGCCGCCGCTCTACAAGGTGAAGAAGGGGAAGAACGAGCAGTACCTGCGCGACGAGGCAGCTCTCGAGGGTTACCTGATCCAGGCGGGGAGCGAACAGACCTCGGTTGTCGGCACGGGAAGCACCGTCGGACTCGCCGGCGATGCGTTGGCGAACGTTCTGCGACGCTCCTCGGCGCTCGACCGGGTACTCGCGATTACCGAGCGGGCTCGCCGCAATCGCGAGGTGGTTCAAGCTGCGGCGCTGGTCCCGAAGCTCGGGGCCGAGGCTTTCCGCGACCGCGCCGTCCTCGAGGAAGTCGCCGACATCCTCCGGGCGGCCCTCGCTCCGCGCAAGGAGGAGATCGGCGACGCGATGGTGTCGATCGAGCAGTCCGGTGAACTCCCTACGCTCATCGTCCATACGCGGCGCAACACGTCGGCGGCCGCTGAGCGCACCACGCTCGGTTTCGAGTTCTGCACCTCGCCCGAGTTCGAGGAAGTGCGTCGCCTGAGCCGCGACCTCGTCGACGCCGGTCGCGCACCCTTCACCGTGGTTTCCGGCGCCGAGAAGATCGTGATGCCCACCCTCGGAGCTGCCGTTCGCCTCATCATGGCGGGCGCACGCAAGGGCCTCGAGATCCAGCGCTACAAGGGTCTCGGCGAGATGAACCCGGAGCAACTCTGGGCGACCACGATGGATCCGGAGAAGCGCACGCTCCTGCAGGTACGAGTCGACGACATGCCCGAGGCCGATCACATGTTCTCGATGCTCATGGGCGACGAGGTCGAACCCCGACGCCGTTTCATCGAGGCGCACGCGCTGAACGTCCGCAACCTCGACGTCTGACCCGACGCCAACGGAAGAGCCATGGCCGAGTCGAACGCACGCGTCCCGGTGAGCATCGAAGACGAGATGCGCCAGTCCTACATGGACTACGCTATGAGCGTCATTATCGGGCGCGCTCTTCCCGATGCGCGTGACGGGCTGAAGCCCGTCCACCGTCGAGTCTTGTTCGCGATGAACGAGCTCGGCGTCGACTGGAACAAGGCTTACAAGAAGTCGGCCCGCATCGTCGGTGACGTGATCGGCAAGTACCACCCACACGGCGACTCAGCCGTCTACGACACGATCGTGCGGCTCGCCCAGGATTTCTCGATGCGCTACCCGCTCGTCGACGGGCAGGGCAACTTCGGTTCGATCGACGGCGACTCCGCCGCAGCGATGCGCTATACGGAGATCCGCCTCTCGCGCATCGCGAGCGAACTCCTCGGGGAGATCGACCGCGAGACGGTATCCTTCGCGCCGAACTACGACGACAGCGAGCGCGAACCTACGGTTCTGCCCGCGAAGATCCCGAACCTACTGCTGAACGGGGCGGCCGGCATTGCCGTCGGCATGGCGACGAACGTTCCCCCGCACAACCTCGGTGAGCTGGTGGACGGGTGCGTCGCGCTCATCGACGACCCGACGTTGGGGCCGCTCGACCTGATGCGCCACATCCCCGGCCCGGACTTTCCGACGGGAGCGTTCATCTGCGGAACGGGGCCGATCCGCGAGGCGTATACGACCGGGCGCGGCATCATCCAGATGAAGGCCAGCGCCGAGATCGAGGAGGATGAACGCACCGGGCGATCGAAGATCATCGTCGACGCGATCCCGTACCAGGTGAACAAGGCAAGGCTCATCGAGCGGATCGCCGAACTGGTCAACGAGAAGAAGATCGAGGGCATCTCCGACTTGCGCGACGAGTCGGACCGGTCGGGCATGCGGATCGTGGTCGAGCTGAAGAAGGACGCCTCGGCCCAGGTGATCCTGAACCAGCTATTCAAGCTGACGCCGATGCAGGAGTCCTTCGGTGTGAACCTGCTCGCGATCGTCGAGGGCCGGCCGAGGCTTCTGAACCTGCGCGACGCGCTGGCCGTGTTCCTCGACCATCGACGCGAGGTCGTGACGCGGCGGACGATCTTCGACCTGCGCAAGGCCGAGGAGCGACTCCACATCCTCGAGGGCCTGCGCATCGCGCTCGACAACCTCGACGCGGTGATCGCGCTGATCCGGGCCTCCTCGACGCCCGCGGAGGCCCGCGATCGGCTCATGTCGAACTTCTCGCTTTCCGAGGTGCAGGCCCAGGCGATCCTCGATATGCGCCTGCAGCGGCTGACGAACCTGGAACGCGACAAGATCCTCGGTGAACACAAGGAGGTCAGCGAGCTCATCGCGCGGCTGAAGTACATCCTCTCCGACGCCGCCGAGGTGGACGCGATCATCCGAACCGAGCTCCTCGAGATGAAGGAGAAGTACGGGGACGCCCGTCGCACGCAGATCATGGAGATGGAGGACGACATCTCCCTCGAAGACCTGATCGTGCGCGAAGAGATGGCCGTCACCGTGTCCCACGCCGGCTACATCAAGAGGATCGCCGCGTCGGCCTACCGTCCGCAGAGACGTGGTGGCCGCGGCAAGCTCGGTGCGACGGCGCGGGAAGAGGACTTCATCGAGCATCTTTTCGTGGCAAGCACGCTCGACAGCATCCTGTTCTTCACTTCGAAGGGCCGGCTGCACTGGCGGAAGGTGTACGAGATTCCCTCGGGCAGCCGCGTCGCCAAGGGCAAGGCGATCGTGAACCTGCTCCAACTCGCTCCCGACGAGAAGATCAGCGCGTTTCTACCTATCTCCTCCTTCGAGCCGGGACGCTCAGTTCTCTTCGCGACCCGCAAGGGAATCGTGAAGAAGACCGATCTCATGGCGTACGCGAATCGCCGAGCCGCGGGCATCATCGCGATCGGTCTCGACGAAGGTGACAGCTTGATCGGCGTGCGCCTGGTGGACCCGGAGCAGGAGGCGCTGCTTTCGACGCGATCCGGGCAGGCTATCCGCTTTCGGGAGAGCGACGTTCGCTCGATGGGGCGCAGCGCGGGTGGGGTGAAGGGAATCTCGCTCGAGGGTGACGACGAGGTCGTCAGCGTGGACGTGCTCTCGCCGGGACTCTCGATCCTCTCGGTTTCGGAGAAGGGCCAGGGTAAGCGCAGCGACCTCGACGAGTACCGGCTCCAGACCCGTGGTGGCAAGGGCATCATCACGATGAAGCTCGCGGACAAGAGCGGCCACGTGGTCGGCACCGTGCAGGTGGCGTCTGACGACGAGGTCATGCTGGTGACGGACCGCGGCCGTCTGATCCGCTTGCGCGTGAGCGACATGCGCGTCATCGGCCGGAATACCCAGGGCGTGAAACTCCTCGACGTCGACGAGGGCGAGCGGGTGGTGAGCATTGCGCGTGTCGTCGAGAAGGTCACGCCGGGCAACGGGGTCGATCCCGTGGCGGAGGAAGGCGACGTCGACGTCGGCGATGCCGAGGGCGCGCCCGAGCCGGACGAGGACGCGTAGAATCCACGACGGCCTGCGCGCAGGCCGTGTGCGCGACCCTCAATTCGCGAGCGTGGTGCGAGCGGCCATGCGTTGGGGAACCGCGAAGAAGTCGGTCCCGATTCGACGCGCTTCGTCGAGATCCGCGGCCGAGGCGAGGCGCCGCCAGAGTTCATGGCCGAAGTCCAGCCAGCGTGCGCCCCAGTGTGCGAAGAAGCGCAATCGCTTGGCGGCATCGGTGGGAGAAAAGGCCCGCTCCGCAGCGTCGATGAAGGTCCCGAGTGCGACGGAGAACTCGGCACCCTCGGCCCAAGGGTCCGACGGGGCGAAGGGAGCGAAGCGGCCGGGTGGCGCGGGCCGACCGAGGGCCTCGCCGATTTGCCAGAAGATCCACGGCCTGGCCACGGCCGCGCGGCCGATCATGACCCCGTCGCACCCGGTTTCCCGCAGCAGGTCGATCGCGTCGGCGGCGGTCTGGACGTCGCCGTTGCCGACGACCGGGATCGACACCGCATCGCGGACCCTCGCGATGTAATCCCAGCGTGGGCGTCCGCGTCGGCCCTGGGCGGCGATCCGTGGATGGAGGGTGATCCACGCCACCCCGGCCTCCTCGAGCATGCGAGCGAACTCGACCAGGTAGGCGGGATCGTCGGCGATCCCGGTGCGCAGTTTGACCGAAACCGGGTAAGCCGAGTGGCGCACGGTCAGGCGGACGACCTCCTCAGCGTAGCGTGGATCGCCCATCAGGGCGACTCCCCAGTTGTGCTTGAGCGCCTTCGCGACCGGGCAGCCCATGTTGATGTCGATGGCGGCGGGTCGCAGGGCGGCGAGTTTGGCGAGCGAGGCGACGATGAAACGCTCCTCGTTCGCCAGGAGTTGCGGGACGAGCGGTGGCTCACTGGCGTCGAAAGCCGTTTCGGGTCGCTCGCCGACCCGTTCGGTCGGCAGGCGGCGCGAGGACAGCATCTCGGTAAAGAGAACCGTCGAGGCTCCCGATGGGAGGTACGAGGCGACCGTCTGCCTGAGGGCCGTGTGGGACAGGCCGACCATCGGCGCGAGGAACACCGGGAAGTCGATCTCGAGGCCGCGTTGGGCGAGTTGCTGCCAGCGGTCGCGCGGCAGGGACAGGTCTAGAGGCATGGTCCGACCCGGGTCGGGTCCGATCGTTCCACGCGAGTCTTCAGGGTGGGCTTGCCGACGGTGGCAACGTCGACGACCGGGCCTCGTGGGTGGCAGCGGAGAGCGACTTCGTCGTGGCGAGAGAGTTGGACGCGTCGGCGGCCTTGAGTTGCCTGGCGCGCTCCTGGCGCTGCCGCCGTGCATTCTCCTCTTCGCGCCGAATCTCGGCGTAGTGATCGCTGAGCGAGCCGCGCACCTGCCCGGTCTGGATGTCGTAGGTGCTGCCCTGGCTGAGGACGTTGTTGTAGGGGTCGATCGCGGGATCGTAACCCGGCAAGCGCGTGCCGTTGTTGATCGATTTGAAGAGCCTCTGGTCGTGCGAGGCCTTGGAGAAGCGGGAGATGCCGATCCCGCGATCCGGGTGCAGGATCACGTCCGGCGGCAATTGGCGGCGCGAACGCGCCTGCGCCGGACCGCCGGCAAGCGTCGACATGGCAAGGCATGCAAGCAGCGCCAAGCGCCTGCACGTCGAGCGGCTCGCGTGGCAATGGGGTCGGAGCACCTCCGGACCCTAGCACCTGTGCCCGGCCGAGCGCGACCGTGATTTGGCCGGCCAGGTCGGGGGTCGAGGCGTCGCTCGAAGCCCCCGGCCGGGCGACGAGGGGTGCGTTGCCGGTGGGGCGAGGGAATGGCATCCCCCGGCATGCTTCGGATCTCCAGCGGTGGCTCGCGGCTCTCCGACGCCGCCGATGCGGCCCGCGAGATCGCGATGCAGGCCGGGCGGGGGCTTGGCGGAACTCGGGCTCGAGCGGCGGTGTTCTTCGCGACCTCGGCCCATGGCCCGGGGTTCGGCCGCTTCGAGAGGGCCCTGCGGGCGGCGACGGGGGCTTCCTCCGTTGTGGGCTGCAGCGCGTCCTCGGTGATGTGGCCCGGGGGCGAGACGGAGCGAGGGCCGGCGGTTGCCGCGATCGCAATCGCCGGCGATCTGGAGGTACGCCCGTTCTTCCTGCCGGCCCTGCGCGGTCGGGCCGAGGAGGTCGGGCGCGAGATCGGGCGCGAGGCGAACCTCCTCGATCGCGAACCGCACACGGTCCTGTTGCTCGCCGACAGCTACAACCTCGCACCCGACGAACTCATCGCGGGGATCGAGCGTGTCGCGCCCGATGTGACGATCGTGGGTGGCGGAGCGACCGAGGAGGGTGCGACGGGCGAGACCACGGTCGTCGCAGGAGGTCATTGCGCGAGCAACGCGGTCGCCGGTCTCGCGATCGGTGGGCTTCGGGTGCATACCAGTGTCAGTCGATCGTGCTCCATCTTCGGCCGCTGGCGAAGAGTCACCGCGGCCGAGGGAAACCGGATCACGGGTCTCGACGGAGAACCGGCCATCGACGCCTATCTCGAATGCCTCCCGCGGAGTTTACGTGCGGATCTCCGCGAAGGTCTGCGCGCGACCCTCGCGGCGCTCGCACCCGCCGGTGACGGCGAACCGGTCGCCGAAGAGGCGGTCGTGCGTTCGATCCTCGGCGTCGATCCGCGCGACGGTGCGCTCCTCGTGGGCGACGAGGTCCTTCCGGGCACGCGCTTCGCCATCGCGGTGCGCGACCCTGCGGTCGCTCGGGAGACCCTCGACGCGACTCTGGAGCGGTTTCGGATCGAGAGCGGCGATGTCGCCGGCGCCCTCTACTTCGCTGGGGCGGAGCGGGGCGAGGGGCTGTTCGGTATCCCGGATCTCGAGGCGGCCTACCTGCGTCGTCGACTCGGTGACCTGCCGCTTGCAGGTCTCACCTGCGGCGCGGAGTTCGCCCCGCTCGGTGGTCGCAATCGGTTTCACCAACATGCAGGTGTCCTGGTCGGCCTCGCGGAAGGCTGAGGGGGCACCCGGAGGCCAAGATGAGGATCCTTCCGGTTCCAGTCCTGCAGGACAATTACAGCTACCTGGTCATCGACGAAGCCGATCGGACGGCGACCGTCGTGGACTGCGCGGAAGTCGCTCCCGTACTCGACGCTGCGCGCAGCGAGGGCGTGAAGATCATCGCGGTTCTGTCGACGCACCACCACTACGACCACGTCGGTGGAAACGAGGAACTGGCCCGCTCGACGCCGGTGAGGGTGTATGGAAACGCCGACGACGCGGACCGCATCCCCGCCCTGACCGACGGGGTCCGTGCAGGCGACAGCGTTCACCTGGGGCACTCGGTGGCGCAGGTGATCTTCATCCCGGCCCACACGAGCGGCCACGTCGCCTTCCACTTCCCACGCGAGGGGGTCGTGTTCACCGGCGACACACTGTTCGCAGCCGGTTGCGGTCGCCTCTTCGAGGGCGATCCTGCCCAGATGATGCAGTCGCTCGGTCGCCTCGCGGCCCTGCCGGACGATACCCGCGTCTATTGCGGACACGAGTACACGGTCCGGAACCTGGAATTTGCGGCAACGCTGGAGCCGGCGAATCGCGCGATCGCGGACAAGTTGGCCTGGGCTCGTGCCTGTCGGTCTGAGGGGCGGGCCACCGTGCCGACCACGCTCGCCTCGGAGCGGGCGACGAACCCGTTCCTGCGGACCGCGAGTGCGGAATTACGCGCATCCATCCGCAATCGGTGTCCGGAGGCCGCCGAGGATGACCTCAGCGTCTTCGCCTGCACACGGCGGTTGAAGGACGCATTTTGACTTCGGGCCCCGATCGCATGGATGGCGCGGGAGCGGTTGCCCGCATCCCATCAGGCGCCAGAGTGCTGTTGCCGCACGGCTGCATCGAACCGATCTCGCTGTTCGACGCGATCGGTGCATCTCCCGGTCACGCAGGCCGGCCCCCGGTTCTTTACGCCGGGCTCCACTTCGGCGAGTATGGCTTCCTCGGATCGCAGCGCGACGACCCGGCTCCATCGACCGGAGCACTCGCACCCGGCTGGCGCTTCGTCACCTGGCAGGTCGGCCCCGCCATCCGTCGAGCGATGGGAAAGGGGCGGATCGCCTTCCTCCCGGCGCGGTTTCGAGACATTCCTCGCCTGTTTGGGCGGGGTGGTCCGCTCGAGGCGGAGGTGGTGGTGCTGCAGTGCGCGCCGCCGCGGGGTGATCGGGTGAACCTCGGCATCTCCTGTTCGATCTTCCCCGCGGCGATCGAGTGTGCCCGGCTGGTGATTGCGGAGTTCCATCCGGAGATGCCGTGGACGGCCGGTTCGACCGAGTTTCCCCTCTCGCGGATCGACGTCGCCGTCGACGCGATAGGCCCTCTTGGTACGCTCGCCCGAGCGGAGGCCGACGAGGTCGATCGGGCAATCGTCGACCGTGTCCTCGGTATTCTCCCGCCTCGGCCCTGGGTCCAACTCGGCGTCGGGGCGGTCCCCGATTGCATCCTCGCGAGACTGGGCGAGATCCCGGGCGTTCGCCTCCACTCGGGGATGCTCACCGACGCGCTGGTCGACTTTCTCGACGCGGCGGGCCCGGAAGCGCAGGTCGTGACGGGTGAACTCGAGGGTTCGCTCGAGATGTACCGGCGCGCGGCGGGAGACCCGAGGGTGGAACTTCAGCCGACTACCCTCATCCACGACTTGCCGCGAATCGCCCAGCTCGAGCGTTTCGTGTCGATCAATTCCGCGATCGAGGTCGATCTCTGGGGACAGGTGAATGGCGAGGCGATCGACGGTGCACAGGTCAGCGGCGTGGGTGGCAGTCTGGATTTCGTCGAGGCGGCCCGCTACTCGCCCGGAGGGATGTCGATCGTGGCCCTGCGTTCAACCGCGCGTGGTCGGTCGCGCATCGTGCCACGCCTGGGGCTCGGCACGCCGGTTTCGGTGCCGCGATTCGCCGTGGACGTCGTGGTGACGGAGCACGGGGTCGCCCGCCTGTACGGACTCGACCTCGAAGCTCGGGCCCGGGCGCTTGTCGACGTGGCTGCACCCGAGGCACGACAGGAGCTAGGCTGCGCGTTCGAGGCGCTCGTCGACGTGGGAAGTCCGAAGGAGAGAAGACATGCCTGAGATCGAGCTGACGAGAAACGGCGGCGTGGCGACACTGCTTCTGAACCGGGCCGAGCGACGCAACGCGCTGTCATCGGCGATGATGGGCGAGATCGCCCGGCTGATCACGGAGATCGATCGGGACGCGGACACGCGGGTCCTCGTCCTGACGGGAGCCGGCCGCGTCTTCTGTTCGGGTCTCGACCTCGGCGCGATGGGCGAGACGCCGGGTGAACCGACGCTTGAGCGCGAGCTCGTCGACCAGGTGCTCCTACCGCTCGAGCGGCTGTCGAAGCCGACGATCGCGGCGATGAACGGCGACGCTCTGGCGGGAGGTCTCGAACTCGGTTTGCACTGCGACGTGCGACTGGCGGTCCCGGCTGCACGATTCGGGATGCCGGTCGCGAAGATCGGCATCGTCGTCCCGTATCCGCTGCTGCTCAAGCTCGTCGACCTGGTCGGCCCGGCGACGACCAGCGAACTCGTCTTCACCGGCGAACCCATGACGGCGGACCGGGCCCATGCCCTCGCGATGGTGAATCGGTTGGTGGCCCCGGAGAACCTGCTCGCGGAAGCGACGCGGATGGCTGAAACAATCGCCAGCAACGCGCCACTGGCGGTGCGAGCGATGAAACGCGCCATCCTGGCGGGCCGGGCGCAACGCCGGTGGGAACCGCCCGAGGACGTGCTGCGCGCCTTCGAGGGCGCCCGCTCGAGCGAGGACGCGCGCGAGGGCATTCGCGCAATCCTCGAGAAACGTCGCCCGGACTTCCGCGGGCGGTGAGGTTGGAGTACCGGAGCCCGCTCCGCGCTGGCCTCGCATCGGTCACGCGCTCAGCAGGGCCCGCAAGTCCCCCGCATCGGTGACCGGCGCCAGGCAGGAGGAGTTGCGGCAGACATGGGCTGCCGGTCGCCCGGCCACCGTGCCCTTGCCCGCCAGGAGCCCGGAGTATGCTAACTGCGGGCGCTCGGGGTCCGAGACAACCACCTGGACCGCTGGATCCCAGGCGGCGAGTGCGGAAGCGACGAGCGCGCGCGTCGCAATGTCCAGCGGCGGGCCGACGACGACGACGTCGACCGGACCGCGCAGGTCGTCTTCGAGAACGCACAGGAGGTGCGCCATGCCGAACGGTTGGTGCCCGAGGAGCGAGCCGAAGAGTCGGAAAACCTCGCGGGCCGCCGCTGCAAGCCGGGGCTCGCCGGTGATCCGGAAGAGGCGCAGGAGCGCCTCGGCCGCGGCGGCGTTCCCCGACGGGATCGAGCCGTCGTAGGCGGGCTTGGGTCGATCGACGAGCTTTTCCTGATCGATCGCCGTCAGGAAGAATGCGCCTTCGCGCTCGTCGTGAAAACGTTCGAGCAGGGCGTCGCAGAGCCTTTGGGCGACGGCGAGATGGGCGGGATCCCCGGTCGCCCCGAACAGATCGAGCCGAGCGATCGCGAGGAAGGCGTGGTCCTCGAGCGTCCCGTCGTATTTGGCGACGGTGTCGTTCCAGGTGCGCAGGAGCCGCCCGTCGGCCGAGATCATCGAGCTTTCGATGAAGGCAGCGGCGCGCAGCGCGGCGGCGAGATAGGCCGGCTGATCTAGGACAGCCGCCCCGCGAACCAGCGCGCGGATCGCGAGGGCGTTCCACGCGGTCAGAACCTTGTCGTCGCGTGCCGGCCAGACGCGCGAAGAGCGCGCGGTGAGCAGGGACGCACGGGCTTCGGCGAGCTTTCGCGCGACGTCAGCCTCGCCGAGCCCGAGTTCGGCGGCGATGGCCGCGAGCGTCGTTCCGACATGGAGGATGCTCTTGCGCACCGGGTGGCCCGGCTCGGCGAAATTCCCTTCGGCGTCCACGCGATAGTGGCGGATGAGGATCGCGGCCCGTTCGGGGTCGAGAAGCCGCTCGATTTCCTCCAGGCGCCACACGTAGAAGCGGCCCTCTTCGCCTTCGCTGTCGGCGTCCTGGGCGGAGGCGAAGCCCCCCTCGGGGCACGCCATCTCGCGCAGCATCCAGTCGAGCGATTCGCGCGCGACGACGCGGTAGAGGGGATCACCGGTGACCAGATGTGCATCGAGGTAGAGCGGCACCAAGAGAGCGTTGTCGTAGAGCATCTTCTCGAAGTGCGGCACGAGCCACTCGGCGTCGACTGAGTAGCGGTGGAACCCACCGCCCAATTGGTCGTAGACGCCTCCCTCGGCCATGCGGGTGAGGGTCAGCTGGACGGCGTCGAGGAACTCGGGACGTCCGGTCGCGCGATGGCGGCGCAGGAGGAGTTGCAGCACGCCCGCGTTGGGAAACTTGGGCGCTCGACCGAGTCCGCCATGGACGCGGTCGACGTGTCCGAGGAGTGCTTCGGCAGCCCGCGCGACGGTGTCCAGCCGCAGGGCGGACTCGTCGGCCTCGAACGAGGAGAGTTGCCGCAGACCATCCATGAGGCGGCCGGAGGCGGTTTCGACCTCGTCGCGCTGGTCGCGCCAGGCGGCGGCCATCGCGTCGAGGACCCGGAGAAAGCCCGGGCGCCCGTAGCGATCCACGGGTGGGTAGTAGGTCCCGCCGAAGAAGGGGCGGCCGTCGGGGAAGAGGAACACCGTGAGCGGCCACCCGCCGCTCCCGGTGAGCATCTGGACCGCGTTCATGTAGATCGTGTCGAGGTCTGGTCGCTCCTCGCGGTCGACCTTGATGCAGACGAAGTCTCGGTTCATCCGTGCGGCGATGGCGGCGTCCTCGAACGACTCTCGCTCCATCACGTGGCACCAGTGACAAGCGGAGTAGCCGATCGACAGGAGGATCGGCTTGTCCATCTTCCCCGCGAGGTCGAGGGCCTCCCGACCCCAGGGAAACCAGTCCACCGGGTTGGCGGCATGCTGTCGGAGGTAGGGACTCTGTTCGCGGATCAGCCGGTTAACGCGGGCGCTCATGGCCTCAGGTTAGAGGACGTCGAGCGTCGTCCAAACCGCCGGCGATACGGCGCCGTCAGGAGAGCGGCAGCATGTCCTCGTCGCTGGCGTTCAGGGCGAGCGCGTTGAAGAGCAGGTCCCAGCGCCCGCGTGCCGCGTAGGCATCCATCTCGCAGCGCCGCCAGGAAAAGGGCCGTCGCCGGTCCTCCCACAACTCGAGGGCCTGTCCGGCGAGGTAGCAGCGCGGCATTTCGACATCGGCCGGCGTGATCGGCCTCATGCGTGGGCCGAGCGTTGCGCAGGTCGCTTCGAACCGCGCGGCTCGATCAGTCCGACGCGGGCCCCGGCGAGGTCGCCGAGCAGGTGCACGCGGCCCGAGTTCACCAAGTGGGCGACGGTAGCGAGGACTTCGTCGTCGTTTCGCGCGAACTCGCTGACGGTCGTCATCAGGTCGCGAAGCGTCAAGTTGGGTCGTTTCATGGCATCCCCCTCGCGCTGGTTGGACGCAAGTGGAGTGCCAGACCCGCCGCCCGCGACGAATCCGGGTGCGCTTTGGAAAAATCGCCGGTTTCAGGGCTCTTTCCGGAGCGGACTCGCTCCCGGGCGATCTGCGCTAGCCTGCCGGGGGCGACAGCGGATCGGACAGGGCGGTCGGAAACGTGACACTCCGAGTCCCGGCGCCCGACCCTCGCGGGGGGGAAGCGGGCGGCGCGGCCGTGGCCGTCGCCGCCCACCTTGGATCAGCTCAGTTGCTTGCTCGAGTAGCCGAGGATGCGGCGTGCCACGATCAGCATGTTGA
>Ga0114966_10004017_pt1 | contig 12699 bp, 11 predicted proteins | sample M_130207_XF_Meta_FD_87029 | JGI IMG/M metagenome (GOLD analysis project Ga0114966, IMG submission 87029) | Freshwater microbial communities from Lake Montjoie, Canada to study carbon cycling - M_130207_XF_MetaG | ecosystem: Environmental > Aquatic > Freshwater > Lake | place: Lake Montjoie...
TCGGCCGTTCGCGGGGAACTACCAGTTCGGCCGTTCGCGGGGAACTACCAGTTCGGCCGTTCGCGGGGGAGGGTCAGCGCAGGACGAGGAAGCCTGTGCCCAGCACGACGAGCGCGATGCCGTAAAGGCGCTCGAGCCGGAACGGGTCGGTGCGCAGCGCGACCCGAGCACCGAGGAACGAGAACGGTACCGACGTCGAGGCGAGCACCCCGACGACGGTCCAGTCGATGTGGCCGAGCGTGGCGTGGACCACGGTGCCGGGGAGCGCGAGCACCGATGCGACCGCGAGCGAGCTGGCGAGTGCGGGCTTGATCGGCTGCCGCAGCACGGTAATGAAGAGCGGCGCGAGGAGGAACCCGCCGCTGTTGGCGAGCAACCCCGACATGAGGCCCACCGTGCAGGCAACTGCGGCGAGCGCGAGCGCGTTGGGTTCGATCATCACGTCGGCCGCAGCTGCCGGAGCGGTGGCGGTGCTCGTGAGGGTTGGGGTCGGGAGCATGGCCGGAGCATGTTCGGCGACGACGGAGGGCTTCGTCGGCTGATCGTGAGAGGCCGTGCGCCTTGTCGCCACGAGGAGGCGGATACCGATCACCACGAGGATCACGTCCGTGACCTTCACGAGTGCATCGCCGCTGGTCCAGCGTGTTGCCAGTGCGCCGACGACGGTCGCCGGCGCACCGAAGCCGATGCTCCAGCGCACGATGCGCCAGTCGACAAGGCGTTCCTTGGCGTAGACGTACCCTGCGGCCAAGGTCGACGGGACCGTTGCGGGCAGCGGCGATGCCACGGCGATGATCGCCGGAATCCCGATCGCATGGAGCATCGGTGTCGCGATGGAGGAGCCACCCTTGCCGAGCAGGCCGCTGAGGAAGCCGACGAGCAGGCCGATCAGAGCCACGCCGAGCAGGGTCACGGTTGCTGCGCCGAAGCAGGGGTCATACCTCCAGGATGGACCCCCGGTCAGTGCGCCACCAGCGCGTATGTTCGATCATATTAATAGAGTTAATCTATGAATCTGCGCCAGCTCGAGTACGTGGTGGCGGTGGCCGATCAGCGCACGTTCACGCGTGCGGCTCGGTCGGTGCACGTGTCCCAGCCGTCGCTGTCGCACGGCATACGCACCCTTGAAGGTGAGCTCGGCGTCGAACTGTTCGCCCGCGTGGGCCGCACGGTGGCGCCCACCTCGGCGGGGCTCCAGGTCATCGACGCGGCCCGGCGCGTGCTGCGCGAGATGGCGGACCTCAGCGCCGTGGCCGCCTCGGCCGCGCTGCTCGACTCGGGCACCCTCGACCTCGTGGTGCTGCCCACCCTCGCGGTCGATCCCGTGGCTTCGCTGATCGGACGCTTCCGCGTCGAGCACCCGGGCATCGTGATCCACGTGCACGAACCCGAGGAAGCAGCCGGAGTGGAACAAAGTGTCCGGTCGGGTCGCGCCGAGCTTGGCCTGACCGACCTCGCATCGCGCAGCGAAGGGCTCACGCAGATCCTTCTGTTCCGCCAGGAGATCGTTGCGGTATCACCACCCGGCACGGTGCTCGCCGACGACGCGTTGACCCCGCGCCAGCTGGCGGCAATGCCGTTGATCGTGACCCCGGTGGGCACGTCGCTCCGAAGGCTGCTCGATCGATCGCTCGCTCGCGATCATCTGAAGCCCAACATCGCGGTCGAGATCAACTATCGGGAGGCCATCATCCCACTCGTGCTCGCGGGTGCCGGCACGTCGCTGCTGCCACAGCGCATGGCCGACGACGCGATCGCACGTGGTGCCGTGGTGCAGCGGCTTCGCCCGGCGCTGACCCGGCGAATCGGTCTGCTGCACCGTTCGACGCGTCTGTCCCCGGCGGCCGATGCGATGGTGCGGCTCGCGCAGGTCATGAGTGCGACACCGCAGGGTGGCAACACCGCGTGACGCGCACCGCAGCGTCGGTCATCTGCGCTTGGTGCGACCGCGCAGGGCGCCGAAGCACATGGTCATGCTGATCGAGCCCAGCACTGCGATGGCGAGCATCGCCTTACCCAGGTCATCCCACGCCCAGCCGCTCGACACCAACGAGCGAAAACCTTCGAGGAGGTAGGTGGCCGGGTTGAACGACGCCACGGTGTCGAGCCAACCCGAGAGCTGTGAGCGCGGCACGTACGAGGTGGTGAGGAAGAGGAACGGGAAGAACAGGAGGAACGTGGAGTTGACCGCCGCCGGGTTCCCGGTCTTGAGGGCGATGGCGTAGCCGAACCCGGCGAAGGTCAGGCTCCAGAGGGCGGCGAGCAGGATGAACGCCACGACGCCGAGCACTCCGGTCTCGAATCGCACGCCGAGTGCGAAGCCGAGACCCAGGATCGGCAGGGTCAACGCCATGGCCACGGTGACGTCGGCGACCATGTGGCCGAGCAGGATGGCCAGGCGTCGGATGGGTGTCATGAGCAGTCGGTCGAGATAGCCGTTCTGCACGTCGAGCACCAGCGCCGGGGCCCGTGAAACACCGGTGACCCCGAGAAGGATCGCCGTGGGCATCTGGAACGCCGTGTAGTCGAACCCCGAAGCACCCGACTGGGTGACCCGCTCGAGCGTCGCGATGTTCACGATGAAGAAGAACAATGCGATGAAGATTGGTGGGGTCACCGCCTCGAGGTCGCGGGGCACGCCTCGGAGTGCGCGACCGGCGATGGATGCGACGTCGTGGGCGAACCCGGCGGGGCGGGCGCGCAGCGAGTCGGAACTGGTTTTGGCGCGGTCCGTGGGCGACGCACCCGCGTCGGTGGTGCTCATCGGTCGGTCTCCGTGGTGTCGGCGCGTTCGATGTGCGTGCGGGTGAGCTCGAGGAACACGTCGTCGAGCGTGGGCGTGCGTAGCGTGAGCTCACGAACCGCGGCGCCGCTCTCGTTGAGGGCGACGGCCACCGGGCTGATAGCGGCCGATCCGTTGTCGGCGGCGATGATCAGCTCAGTGCCGTGTGCTTCGACGCTCTGGATGCCGGGCAAGGCCATGATGACCGGACCGAGGTGGGCGGCATCACCCGCGACGCGAGCGATGATGACATCGGCGCCGACCGAGTGCTTCAAAGCGTCGGGGGTGCCCTCGGCGACGATGCGGCCACGATCGATGATGCCGACGCGGCCGCACAGCTCGTCGGCTTCTTCGAGGTACTGCGTCGTGAGGAAGATCGTCATGCCGAGCTGCTCGTTGAGCCGGCGTACCTCGGACCACACCGCGGCGCGGCTGACGGGGTCGAGGCCAGTGGTCGGCTCGTCGAGGAACAGGATCTCGGGATTGTGCACGAGCGCCGCAGCCAGATCGAGCCGGCGCTTCATGCCACCGGAGTAGGTGCCGATCGGTCGATCGAGCGCGTCGGTCAGATCGATCAGCTCGCCGAGCTCGATGATCCGCGCTGGCATCGCCTGTTTGGGCAGGCCGTAGAGCCGACCCTGGAGGCGCAGCAGTTCGCGACCTGTCTGCTTCGGGTCGAGGGCGGCTTCTTGTAATGCCGCCCCGATGCGTAAGCGCACATCACCCGGGCGTTTGGCGACGTCGAACCCGGCGACGGTGGCTCGACCGCCGCTCGGTGCAAGGAGCGTGCACAGCACACGAACCGTGGTGGACTTGCCGGCGCCGTTGGGGCCGAGAAAGCCGTAGATCTCGCCCTTCTCGACTTGGAGGTCGACCCCGTTGACGGCATCGAAGTCGCCGAATCGTCGAACGAGCGATTCGGTCTGGATGGCGAAGTCGCTCATGGTCGAGTGAACCCCGATCGACGAGTGTCCAGCCGTCCTCGGAACTCGAGCGATGAGAGAGCAATCGCACACATGTTCGCGACCCTAGTTGTTGGGTTCGGGCGGGCAGTTATGCGCATCGAGTTGGACGGCGATGAGGCGACGGCGCGTCGTGCGGGTGGCGTCAGTTCTCGGAGAGCTGATTGGGGTCGGTGATTCCGAGGATGTTGAGGTGGCGCATCATTCGGGCCTCGTCCTCGGGGAATGATTCTCGGCCGTGGAGCGTCTGGATGTTGTGCCAGAGACACGCGTCGCCCGATTGCCACTCGTGCTTGTAGCGGAACCGTTCGTCGGTGCAATGCTCGAAGAGTTCGGTCAGGAGGGCCCGGCTCTCGTCGGGATCCATGCCCACGATCTGCGCATGGTGATTGGACTGGGGACCGGCGTTGGGCCACACGCTCTTGCGTCCGGTGCGCCCATTGGTCTGCACGAGGCGCACCTGCGTGCTCTGGCGGCGGGTCGCGAGCACCGTCGCCGAAGCCTTGAAGTACGTGTCGAAGTCGAGGTCTTTGCGCAAGCCGTAGCGGACGACAAGGTGGTCGATGCGCGCCTGCACTTCGGCACTCAGCGCGTCGTAGGCGGCGCACAGGTCGACCCACACGGTGGCGCCACCGTGGGCGGGCACCTGCAACGCATCGAGGAAGATGAACTCGATGAGCGGCGGCTCATGATGCAGATCGCTGTGGTAATGGAGCGCGTCGCGGCCGCCGCTGCCCTGCACCGAGCCGATGTTGCGGTTGGCGACGAGGTTGATCTCGGGATGGTCGATCATTCGTGACTTGTCGGCAAGGCTCGGTCGTAGCGGTCCGAACGACGAACAGAACTCGACGACCTGTGCATCGGTGGCGATGGCCGGCCCGTTTCGGAAGATGAGCAACCGGTACTCGTCGAGCGCCGCGAGAAGTAAGGCGTGAGTGACGGCGTCGGGGACCGAGGCGATGTCGACGCCTTCGACGTGTGCACCGAATCCTGACTCTGTCGCTGTGATCGCCACCATGACCGGAGTGTCGCGCACTTCGCGCGTCGGGGCCAGGATCAGGTGCCGCAGAAGGTCTGGTAGCCGGCGAAGGAGACAGGAGCCGGTGTCGTGTAGTCCTCGAGGCCCGGGCGTTCGTCGAAGGGACGACGGAGCGCGTCGAGCAGCGCGTGGAACGGTGCGAGATCGCCGGTTGTCGCGGCGGCGAGTACGGCTTCGACCTGGTGGTTGCGCGCGATGTAGACGGGGTTGACCTGGTCCATCGCGTCGGCTCGGACGCTCGGGTCGACGCTGTCGGAATCGAGACGCGCGAGCCAGTCGGCCAGCCACGCGTCGACGGCAGTCGGATCGGCGAGAAGTGAGCGCGTGGGCGTCGTATCGCCGCGAACCACCGCCGAGAGCGATCGGAAGAACGACGTGTAGTCGATCTGGTTCAGGTGAAGCAGGGCAAGCAGTTCGTCGACCAGCGCCGCATCGTCGGGCAGCTCGTCGACCAGCCCGAGTTTGGAGCGCATCCCCGTGAGCCAGTGCCCGGTGTAGCGCTCGGGGAAGGTTTGCAGGATCTCGGTGGCCACCTCGACCGCCACCTCAGGATCGGGAGCGAGTAGGGGCAGCATCGCTTCGGCCAGTCGGGCGAGGTTCCACTGAGCGATCGGTGGTTGGTTCCCGTACGCGTAGCGCCCCGTCGTATCGATCGAGCTGAACACCGTGGCCGGGTCGTACGCGTCCATGAACGCACAGGGGCCGAAGTCGATGGACTCACCGGAGATGGTGACGTTGTCGGTGTTCATCACTCCGTGGACGAACCCGACGAGCATCCACTGGGCCACGAGCGACGCTTGCGCGTCGACGACCCGGTCGAAGAGCTCGAGGTAGGGATGTGGATGGTCTGCGAGGTCGGGGTGGTGGCGCTCGATCGAGTGGTCGGCGAGGCGGGTGAGGAGCCCGGCGTCGTCCTGCGCGGCGGCGAACTGGAAGGTGCCCACGCGTAGATGGCTCGCCGCGACTCGCGTGAGGACGGCACCCGGCAGCATGGTCTCGCGCGCGATCTGTTCACCCGTTGCGACGACGGCAAGTGCGCGCGTGGTGGGAATGCCGAGGGCGTGCATGGCCTCGCCGATGAGGTACTCGCGCAGCATCGGGCCGACCGCCGCATGCCCGTCACCGCCGCGTGCGAAGGGCGTACGCCCGGATCCTTTGAGATGGAGGTCGCGTCGAAGGCCGTGGACGTCGATGATCTCGCCGACGAGGAGGGCGCGACCGTCGCCGAGGCGTGGCGAGTATCGGCCGAACTGATGCCCGGCGTACGCCTGCGCGACCGGTGACGCACCATCGGGAACGACGTTGCCGACGAGAACGGCGATGCCGGCCGGCGTGCGCAGCGATGTGACATCGAGCCCGAGTTCGGCGGCCAGCTCTTCGTTGAACGCGAGCAACGCCGGATGGGGCGACGGTGCGGCTCGCCACGGTTCGTACAACCCGACCAGATCGTGGGCGAACGTGTTGTCGAAGGCGAACATCAGACCTTCGGCGACGCTCATCTCGGGAGGCTAACCGCGACGACTCCTGCGTCGATCAGCGAGGCTGCTTCGGTGGCCGAGTACCCAGCCTCGGCGAGGATCTGGGCGGAGTGCTCGCCGAGGCGTGGCGCGGGGCGCAGCCCGTCGATGTCCATGCCCGGCATGTGCGGCATCGGCACAGGTTGGCGGATCGGGCCGAGCACCGGGTGCTCGAACACACGGAGCGCATTGTTGGCGACGATCTGGGGTTGCTCGGCAAGTTGGTCGAGTGCCACCACGGGAGCGCAAGGTATGTCGTGGGCGGTGAGCGCGGCGATGGCCTCGCCGGTCGGCATCTGTGCCAGCCGTTCGCGTGCTTCGCGCAGCACTTCTGGATGGGTGCGATCGCCGCGAGGTTCGAGTCCGAGGGCCGGGTGTAACGCGGCCCACTGCGGATCGGTGAGCACCATCAGCGAAATGTGCCCATCAGCGGTAGGGGTGAGTCGGTAGGTGTTCGCGGCGGGCGGCCGTGGGTCGGCAACCGAGAACGCCGTGTTGTTCATCATCGCGTCGGGCCACATGAAGTTGAGTGCGACGTCGAGCATGGTGATCGAGATCGACTGACCGATACCGGTGCGGGCGCGTCGCAACAGCGCAGCGGTGATGGACTGGGCGGCCACGTGTCCCGTGGCCTTGTCGATCACGCCTTGGCGGATCAACGAAGGGACCTTGGTCGCCGCGTCGGTCTGGAGCGCCGCGAATCCAGACAACGCTTGCACCACGTGGTCGTAGACCGCTCGGCCGGCCAGCGGACCGGTCTTGCCGAAGCCGACGATCTCGACGTAGACGAGTCGTTCGCGTTCGGCCGTGCGAACCGAGGCCTCATCGATTTTGAGCTTCGCCGCGGCCTGAGGCCGGTACGCCTGGATCACGACGTCGGCGCCATCGAACAGCCGTTGCAGGACGGCTTGACCTTCGGGGCGTAGCAGGTCGAGCGCGATCGATCGCTTGCTGCGGTTGAGGTTGGCGAAGTACGCCGCCATACCGTCGGTGCCCGACCCGGTGCGCCGGATCTGATCGCCGCGCAACGACTCGACCTTGACGACGTCTGCGCCCTGATCGCCGAGGATCATCGTCGCGAACGGCCCCGCCATGTTCTCGCTGAGGTCGACGATGCGAAAGCCCGACAGCGGACCTCGGTCGACGAATTGCCGGTCAGTCATAGTCTCTCCCACTCACAGGCGATGCGGGCCCAGGTATGTTTCGCCGAAGCCCTCGATGAAGTCGGCGGTGTGCGACGCCGAGGTGATGTCGAACGCAAACGAGACCCAGCTGGCGCCGGTGCCTGCGATCTGGGCCAGCGTCTCGCGATGGCGTTCCACATCGGGCTTCGCGTCCAGGATCGATGGATCCGTGTAGACGATCATGATATCGATACCGGAGGCGCGCTCTCCTGCGGCATCGCGCAGCTCGCGAATTGCTCCGGCGATGTCATCGAGCGTGGCGAGATGGGCTGTTCGCGCCGTTGTCGCGAGCTCAGGCGGCCCGCTCATGGGCATCCAGCCCTGCGCCCGCTGCGCAACCCGTCGGCGCGTGAGCTGTGAGTTCCCGCCGATCCAGATCGGGATCGACCGGTTCGTCGGCGTGGGCCGGCCGATGATGTCGCGCGCGTCGAAGTGCAGTCCCTTGTAACTGAACGGCTCGCCGCTCCAGTGCAACGGGAGCACGTCGAGTGCTTCGTCGAAGAGGGCGTTGCGTTCGTCGAAGTCGACGCCCAACGCGAAGAACTCGGACTTGAGGTAGCCGGTGCCGACGCCGAGGACGAACCGCCCGTGCGACACGCGGTCGACCGTGGCAGCGGCCTTCGCGAGCAGGAGGGGGTTCCGATAGGGCATCACGGCGAGGTAGGTGAGCAGCGTGATGCGTGAGGTGACTGCGGCGGCTGCGCCCAGGGCGACGAACGGATCGAGCGTCTGGTGTCCACCGCCTTGGGTGAGCCATCGAACCCCCGGCGCCGGGTGCTCGGTGAAGGCGAAGCCGTCCCATCCGGACCGCTCGACATTGACCGCCACATCGATGATCTCGCCGCCGTCGAGCAGATCGCGATCGATTCCGGTCGGCTCGGGATATTGAAACAAGTATTTCATCGTGGGCCCCCCGTCGCGTATGCGGCAGCTGCACCGTAGCTGGCGGCGGTGCAGCTGCTCGGCTCAGCCCGCGTGGCCTGGGTGAACGGGGCGACGAGGTCCATCCAGCGGTCGCACGCGGTGCCACGACCGCGGCGCCCTACAGGGCATTATCCGCACCCTGCGAGGAGCGCGTGACCGTCCCTCAGGGGTGACCACCCACTGGTCGGACCTCGGCCCCGGTGATCGTGAAGGCGATCGAGCAGCGGAAGCCACCGAGCACGGTGCGCGGGGCAAGCGGAAGAAGCTCCTCGAACTCCGATTCGCCGTAGTCGAGCGTCGCGGCACCGTTCCACACCTCGACGCATGCGAAGTCGGCCAACAGGTTGCGGGCGAGGTCGTGCACCAGAGGAGGCCCGCCTGCGAGATCGGGCATGAGTCGCGTGTGCCAGATCGGCAGGCGCAGGCTCTTCGGGATGAACCCCTCGTTCGCGGGCGACTCGAGCGTGACCGACCCGTGCGCGAGCCGGCGGCCGAGGGCGGACACATGGCCCACAAACGTCGAACCGGATGCAACCGTCGGGCCACCACGGCCGACTCGCACCGGCTTCGACATGGCGACCACGCCGAGCTTCTTCGGGAAACCCTGGATGAGTCCGCGAGCGAGCGAGAGATCGTTGTCGACCCATATGTAGGGCACACGCGCGACCCGTGCGCCGTCGATGGTGGCGTGCACGGCGACGTAGGCCTCCTTGTACTGGCCACGCGCCGGATCCGCGATCGTGCGTGGATCGCTCGCGGACGCCGACGACCAGTCGATGAAGACGAACGTCGCTGCCGCGTCGTCGCTCAGCACCATCTCGGGCGGCAACACGGCGGCGAGGGCCTCGGGGTCTCCGATGTAGTCGATGCCGATGACATCGCCGCTGAAGTGCCACGGAGGCGGCGCCACCAACGACGCACCGCCGCCCGGGGACAACGGCAGGCTCCAACCCTGAAGTGGCATGTGGTCTCCGAGAGGGTGTCAGATGCGCGTGTCGGCGCGCACGTTGCGAGTGCCGGGCCCCGCGTACGATTTGCCGTAACCGGGGACCTCGGCGTAGCCCAGATCGGGCACGTCGGCCGTCGCGACCCGCCACCAGGTCGCGAGCACATCCTCGGCCGCGTAGTCGAACGGGTCCTGCAGGGCGAGCTCTTCGTAGCCGCCGCGATCGGGTCGGTTGGCCATCAGCCAACGCGTGGCCAGGCGAACAGCGTCGCGGGCGGGGACCACGTCGCGATACCCGAGGCGCTCACGGAGCTTGCTGGTGTCGACCACCCGATGGGTCGTGCACATGTTCATCATGAGTGGACGCGCGGGTAGTGCGAACGCCGCGGGCATCGACAGCAGCTCCCAGTCGTACGCGAGCTCATCGGTGATGATCTCGACCACCTGGCGGATCGAGAGCTTCTCGTCGTCGCCGCAGTTGAACACCTCGCCCATCGACGCGGCGGGTTGGTCGACGGCGAGGAGCACCGCGTGGGCCAAGTTGTCGACATAGCCGAAGGGGATGAGGCTGAGGCCGTCGTCAGGCAGTATCAGGAAGGGCCGGCGGTCGAGGATGCGGCGTACCACGCACCATTCGCGAGGCGCGAGCTGCCGGGGCCCGTACACGTAGGGGTAGCGGAAGTGGGTCGCCGTCGGGTGCCGCTCGAACAGCATCTGCTCGGTGCGGCCGATGCGGTAGCTCTTGCCGTCGTCGGCCTCGGTCGCGAGCTCGGCCTCTTCGCGCGTCGGTACCGGCAGCCCAGGAGGTTGGTGTACGGCCGCGTCGAAGAACCCTCGATACACGGGCACCCCGCCGATCGAAAGGAGTCGCCCGATGCGGCCGTGCAACACGTCGGCGATCGACCGCAATCGGCCGTACCCCGCGATGGCGATGTCGAAGGTCTCGTCACCCAGCGCAGCGCGAAGGCCATCGTCGGAGAACACGTCTCCGTGGAGATGCCGCAGATGCGCGACTTCGTGGACCTCGTGCTTGCCCGAGTGCAGAATGGTCACAGCGAACCCACGGGCCTCGAGGCCGTGCGCTATCGCCGGGCCGGTCGGTCCCGTTCCGCCGATAAGCAGCACACGTTGCGTGGTCATGGCCGTTGACCATAGACGCAGTCACAATGCGTAGGGTTGGCTCATGTCCGAGGAACGCGTTCGTGTCGACCTGGTTGAACGAATGGTCGGCGTGCTCGGCGCAGCAGCAGTGCACGTCGGCGCCGAGATCGCGCCGGAGTACTGCCTCGATGAGATGCTGAAAGCTTCGCCGGTCGTACCCGAGCTGGTGTGCTTCCCGTCGAGCACCGCCGAGGTCGCGGCGGTGGTGCGCGTCGCCGGCGAGCTCGGCGTCGCGGTCACCGCGCGGGGTGCAGGAACGGGTTTGTCGGGGGCGTGCATTCCGGTCGCGGGTGGCATCGTGCTGTCGTTCGAGCGCATGGCCGCGCTGCTCGAGATCGACGAAGCCGATCATGTCGCCGTGGTGCAGCCAGGCCTGACCTTGGCGGAGCTCGATGCCGCGACCGCTCGGCTCGGCTTGGTGTACCCCGTGTTCCCGGGCACGAACGCGGCCAGCCTCGGTGGGAACCTCGCGACCAACGCGGGCGGCATGCGCGCGGTGAAGTACGGCGTGACACGTCATCAGGTGCTGGGGGTCGAGGCGGTCACGGGGATGGGCGAGGTCGTGCGGTGTGGCGGAAGATTCGTGAAGAACACGAGCGGCTACGACCTCACGCAGCTCATCATCGGCTCGGAGGGAACCCTTGCGCTCGTCACCGAGGCCACACTCCGATTGCACCCGCGCCTCACCAGCGTTGCCTCGATCCTCGCGCCGTTCCGAACGGTCGATGACGTCGCGAGCGTGATCCCGCTCGTCGTTGTGTCGGGCGTGCAACCGATGATCCTCGAGTACATCGACCGCTCCACGATGAAGGGGTTGCTGCGCGCCAACGATCTGTCGCTCGGAGTACCGCCCGAGGTCACCGACCGCGCCGAGGCCTACCTGGTCGTCGTGCTCGAGAGCCGCACCGAGGAACGGCTCGATGCCGACGTCGCGGACGTGGCGCAGCAACTCGACGAGGCCGGTGCGCTCGACGTCTACGTGCTGCCCGCGAGTCAGGGCGCGGAACTGCTCGCGGCGCGCGAACGGGCCTTCTGGATGGTCAAGGCGGCCGGTGCGGATGACCTCATCGATATGGTCGTGCCACGTCGCCTCATCCCGGAGTACTTGCGAGGCGTGCAAGGCGTCGCCGACCGGTTCGGCTCGCGGGTTTTCGGGTGCGGACACGCGGGGGACGGCAATATCCACTTCTCGGTCTATGAGCCGTCGGATGCTCGCCGATCACAGCTACTGCACGAGATCTATGCGATGGGCCTGGCGCTCGGCGGGGCCATATCCGGCGAGCACGGCATCGGCCGTTCGAAGCGGGCGTACTTCGAATCGTTGGAAGACCCGATCAAGCTCGCGCTGCAGCGGCGCATAAAAGACGCCTTCGACCCGGGGGGAATCCTCAACCCGGGCTGCATCTTCGGTGGAACACGCTGATGCGCCGGCGCGCCCTCGGCGGTTCTGGTCTCGAGGTCGGAACCATCGGGCTCGGTTGCATGGGGTTCTCGATCGCGTATGACCCAGGTACCAAGGACGACGCCGATTCGATTCGGGTCATTCGACGTGCGCTCGACCTCGGCGTGACGTTGCTCGACACCTCGGACGCGTATGGGCCGTGGATCAACGAACAGCTCGTGGGGCGGGCACTCGCCGGGCGACGCGGCGAAGCCGTCGTCGCGACCAAGGCCGGGTGTGCGCCGAACACGGAGTCGTACGTCCCCATCTTCGACGGGCGCCCCGAAGTGTTGCGTGTGTGTTGCGATGCGTCGCTCGTGCGCCTCGGCATTGAGGTGATCGACCTGTGGCAGTTGCATCGCGCCGACCCGAAGGTGCCCATCGAGGAGTCGGTCGGCGCCATGGGCGAAATGGTGCGCGCCGGCAAGGTACGAGCGATCGGCGTCTCCGAGGTCACGCTCGATCAACTCGAGGCTGCTCATCGCACGTTCCCGTTGGCGTCGCTGCAATCGGAGTTGTCGCTGTGGACTCGAGGTGCGTTGACCGATGTGGTGCCGTGGTGTGCGGTGAACGGTGTGGCCTTCGTCGCGTTCGCACCGCTCGGTCGTGCGTTCCTGACCGGCGCAATATCCCCCGAGCGGGAGTTCGCGGCGGACGACGTGCGGGCGGTGAACCCGCGCTTCACTCCTGCGGCGCGCCGGGCGAACCAGCACATCGTCGACGGCGTACGACGGGTCGCGGAA
>Ga0114966_10004018_pt1 | contig 12699 bp, 9 predicted proteins | sample M_130207_XF_Meta_FD_87029 | JGI IMG/M metagenome (GOLD analysis project Ga0114966, IMG submission 87029) | Freshwater microbial communities from Lake Montjoie, Canada to study carbon cycling - M_130207_XF_MetaG | ecosystem: Environmental > Aquatic > Freshwater > Lake | place: Lake Montjoie...
TTCAGAAAAATAAAAAGGGAAGATTGGTCCGCCGAAAAGGAGAGTATTCCACCCCACGCCAAGCTTCCCGTCCCTTCCCAAAGGTGGCCGCTTGCGGCTGACCTTGCCGCAAGCGACCGATGGGAGGAAAACATCACCACATCACCACATCACCACATCCCGCCCCACGCCCCATAACCCTAGAGCGCTCTCGTTTATGGCTGAGCATCCAAAGGCGGAGTTGCGGGCGAAGTTGGCGGCCTCTTCCGACGCGGAGAAGGTGATTTCGACTTGGGAACTCCCGATTCATCCTTCAACGGCGCTGCCTCAAAATAACTACTCATCGACAGCGAAGATGCACAGTATTGCCGAACCTGCTTCCGACTCCGCAGATCCCATCTCACCACCTTCTTTTCAAAAATTCGCAATGTCTCCAGCGCCTCCTCCGTGGCTTTCTCCATTCCGTAACCTTCCAACTTCTCCTTGGTCCGCCGGATCCGCTCCCGCACAACCAACTCATCCCCACTGTCACGCTCCAAGATCGCCGCCATCATCATCCTCCCCACCTCTTGAATCGCCACCCAACGAACCGCTTGCCCATTCCTCACCACTTCCGCAGGATTTTGTACCGCACTAATGCGAATCGTCCTCTGCTCCACCCGCGAATGAACCCCCTCCTCGGTGATCTCGTCATACACAATCTCCAAATCAAGCAAAGCTTCCCCCTCGAGCGACGCCACCGGCAAACCGTCACCCATCAATGGCAAAGGCAAAACTTCCAACACCATGACGAGCACCCGTTCCTCATCACTCACCAAATCTCCAATCGTAATCTCAAACACCCCCTCGGGACGCTCCAGTACGGTATACGAACTCACCACCCCGAATCGATCGCAATAGTGGAGCTTCCGCACCCGCACCCGAAGATTTTGGACGCTCAAGGCCAGCAAAGATTCCAGCTCAAGCATGAAAATCTTCTGAAACGCCTCGGGTTCCGTCGCGTCATGCATCGCCCCAGTCCCCACGGTCGAAATCGTCGCCAACAAATCCTCGTTGTAGTGATCCCCAAAGCCCAAACAACTCGTGCGAATGTGCCGATTTTTCGTGGCATCGGTGATCAGCGGAACAATCTGTCCAAGCTCAGTAATCCCCGCATTCAAATGGCCATCCGTCAGGAGCAGTAACTTTCGCGGAATGGCCCCAGGAGCCTTCTCCAATTCATCCCGCCCCAACATCCACCCAGCCATCAAGTTCGTCAACCCCTCGGGGTGAATCGCATCAATTTGCGCATGCAACGCCGCCCTATTTTTTCCAGTCTGCAACGGAATAATCGTCCGCGCGCTCTCCGAAAAAACCACCAGCGCAATCAAATCATCCTCCCGAAGATTACTCAAAACCATCTTCGCCGCCGCCTTCGCCTGCTCCAATGGATGCCCTCCCATCGATCCGCTATTATCAATCACCAACCCAAAAGCAAACGGCTGATTTCGCCCACTCAGCTGCTTCTCCGCACGAAACGAAATCGCTAAGTGAACGACTTCCGCTCGGCCATGGAGTATTGATTCGTAATCGAGGTGACAATTAGTTTTCATATCCCCAGAGTCTTGCAGATGGGGTCGGACATTTGCGGTCCCACCCTCGAAAAATTAAAAAATATTTCATCGCCACCAAACCCCAACCCCAATCACCCTCTCAGCCCCGAGCATTTCCCAACTCTTCCAACTCACCCTTTCACCGAAATCTCCACCATCTCATCCCACTTATGAAACTCGCCCTCATCGCCTCGATCCTTGGTTGCGCTCTCCTCGGATCCGTCAACGCCGAAGAAACCAAACCCACCACCCCGCCCCCTCTCACCTTCCTCTTTCTCGGCGATAGCATCACCCGAGCGGGCGGTTATGTCGGCCAAATCGGGGCCGCTTTAGCCAAAGAAAATCCCGCAAACCCTCCCCGCGTCATCAATCACGGACGAAACAGCGAAACCACCTCCGACCTCAGCGAAGCCTATCACCCAGGCCGACGCCCCTGCGTTCTCACCCGCATCGATGCCGAACTCGCCGAAACCAAACCCAATTTTGTGGTCGCTTGTTACGGAATCAACGACGGCATCTATCACCCCTTCAACGAAAAACGCCTCCTCGCCTACCAAACAGGCATGGAGTCGCTCATCAAAAAAGTCTTGGCCAGTGGCGCCAAAATCATCCTCCTCACCCCACCGCCCTACGCCCGCACAGGAACTTTTCCCCTAGACGCCGACGCCGTCGCCAAAGAAGCCACTTTCAATGAAGCCAACGCCGCCGCCGAAATCGAAGCCAACAAGGACGCCAACAAATTTGGCTACCGAACCCCCTACGCCTACTACGACGAAGTCATGGCTCGCTATGCCAAATGGCTCCTCACCCTCAATGGCCGAAAGGATGTCTGGGTCATCGATATCCGCACCCCCATGCTCGCCAAAATCAAAGAGACCCACGGCGGCGACCCCATCCACCCCAATGGCTTAGGGCATGCAATCATGGCTGATACTTTCTTAAAACAATGGCCCACCATCCAATCCGAGGCGAAAATAAAGTAGCCATCTCCCCACCAACACAGCCTCTCCACAACCCATCCACCGAATGAAATCTCTCGCCTGGTGCCTCGCGACCGCTGCCCCCCTCATCCTCACCCCAATCCCCACGTTCGCCGCCGACTTTTTCCTGAAGAAAAACGACAAGGTCGTGATGATCGGCGACAGCATCACCGAACAACATCTCCATAGCACTTACCTCGAATGTTGGGCGCTCACCCGCTTTCCCCAGCAAAATCTCCAGTTTATCAATGTCGGCATCGGGGGCGATACCGCCCCAGGTGGTCGCAATCGCTTCCAACGTGATGTCTTACCCTACGCACCCACGATTTTAACCGTGAACTTTGGGATGAACGACGCGGGCGGTCCAGGAAACCAGTGGGTAGAAGAGCGCTTCAAAAACTACCGCACGGGTCTCCAAGGAATCGCCGACCAATCCAAGTCAGCGAATATTCGCGTCGTCTGGTTCACCCCTCAGCCAGTAGAAATCGCCGCCGCGGGCCCCTCGATCCTCCCCGATAATCTCAACCTCGAAAAATTCTCCGCCGGGGTCAAAGAAATCGCCGCCTCAAACGGCGACGCCCTCTTCGTCGATCAGTTCCACCCCTTCGCCGCGGTGGTCGACAAAGCCCGCCAAGCCAATCCCCAAAACCGCATCGGCGGTGGCGATCCCGTCCACCCCGGCCCTCCAGGCCAAGCCCTCATGGCCGCCACCCTCCTGCGCGGCCTCGGCTTCCCCACCCTCGTCGCCGCCACGGAAATCGATTTCCCCACCAAAAAAATTGTCGCCCACCAGAGCTGCCAAGTCGATGGACTCGTGGTCAGTCCCGATGGCAAGGTGGAGTTTAATCAACTCGACCAATCCCTCCCCTTTTTCCCTGAGGAAGCCAAATCCATCTTGCCGTGGGTCTCGCTCCTCGACGAAATGAACGATTACCGACTCAAAGTCACTGGCCTAAAGCCCGGCCAGTTTGAAGTCCGACTCGGGGGCGTCAAAGTCGGAGAATACTCCGCCGCCGCCCTCCAAACGGGCGTCAACCTCGCCGCCGCCGCTCTCTCCAAAGGCCCAATCGCCGAGCAAATCAAATCCGTCTGGACCGCCGTTAAAAATAAAAATCAATATTTCCACGACAAAATCTTCGCGGGAGTCCTCCGCGCCGGTGGCGTTCCAGACTTCCTCGAAATCACCCCAGCGATGCTCGAAGAAAAACGCCAAGCCGCCTTCAAACAACGCATGGAAAAGATGCCCGACCTCTATGAGGCCATCAAAACATCCCTGATCATCTCCCCCCATCATGTGGAAATTCTCCCCATCCAATCAGCCGCAGATTCCTCCAAGCTCCCTTCCCCGATTCTCTAACAGAAACAAAATGCGGATAATGATTGCGGATCCTCCAAATAAGGTTCATTAACTCCACCCCACATTCCCAAACCGATCATTCCCCCTTACCCCTCGCCCCTCGCCCTGAATATTCCCCCCCTGACATTCCCCCGAAACAATCTCCCCGCACCCGGCCTCTCAACTTTTCCCTGCCCAACCCACCCACCAGCAGGCTTCTATTTATCGAATTTCAAGGTTGCTTGGCGGCTGCCTTGAAAATTGAGCGGGCAACTGAGTCATTGAGTGGGCGATTCAGTTCCCGCTTGTGGCGGGCGTTTTGATCCTCCCAAACGAGGGTCGAAACTCCCAGTGGCAAGAAAGTTGGGTGGTGCGAACCACCCAACTTTCAGCCATTGCCCACCCCCACTCACCGGCCGAGCGTTCTCCTTGCTTCACGTTGAACTCCCAGCGACTGTTCCATCGGTAAAGACGCGAAAAGACGACGGACGGCACCCAACCCCTCCCCGGATTCCGCCGCCCCACGAACCCACCCGCCTCTCAACGCTCAACCTCTGGCCCGATTTTCAAGCCCACCGCAGACTTCAATACCCCTTTACCCCTGATAAACTTTGGCGCGTTCTCCGCGCTAAACCTCCCCGCAGGCTGCTCTTTCCCGCCAAGATAGAGCCTCCCAATCTTCATTTCACCCATGAAGTTGAGTTCCAAGATTGCCCCTTCGGCAACCTCAACATCGGTCTGGTCGCAGAGACTTTTCGCACTCGCCAGCGCCAGCGTGCCCCCTTGCACCGTCGTCTTGCCCGTGTAGGTATTCGTGCCGGAGAGCACCCAGATGCCACTGCCCGATTTGGTGACAGCGGTGATCGCTTTGCCGGCGCGATCATGGGGATTGATCAGATTACCGGCCATCTCCCCAGTCCCGGCGGTGTCACCCTGGAGGATGATCGTCTTCTCCGCGCCGTAGCCTGAGATCACCAATGAACTGGTCAGCTTGAGCAGGCCAGTGCCAGATTGATCAAAGGTGACGGTTAACTTCTTCCCCGCAAGATTCACCACTCGGTCGGTGGTTTCGCCAGTACCAAGGTAAACGAGCGCGCACCCGCCGTCGGTCTTTTCCTTGCCAATGACAATCTCCCCAGCCTCCAGATTCGTCGGCGCACCAAGGCTGCTGCTCGCTTGGCGGTTTCCCACGCTGTTCATCGAGGTAACGCCGAGCGTGCCACCTTCGAGGATGGTCTGGCCGGTGTAAGTATTGGCTCCAACTAGGCGCAAGGTGCCCGCGTTGGATTTCCTGAAAACGAACGCCCCACCGCCCGCCCCCTGGCCGTCGGTGATCACCGAGGTGATCGTGACGGGGTCGGTGGCCTTCACCGTATCGACACAGAAGGTCGCCCCAGCCATCAGGCCGTTGTCATTCACCGCCGTCGTCAGCTTCGTGAGCAGCGTGCCCAGTTGGGCCCCGGTAAACTCGCCCGGTCCCCCAGCCAGAATCCGCAGGGTCGCCGCGGGCTGAACGCAGATTTTCTCCGCGCTCCAGTTCGCCGGCTCCGCGTGGTAAAGTGCAACCGCCTTCTTGATCGTGAGCGTCCCCTGCTCCACGGTCGTCGGCCCCGAATAAGTGTTCGTTCCCCACAGGCTGAGCTCACCTTGATTGACCCGCGAAAACGGCCCAATCGAACCAATCTTCGTGATCCCCCCGCGCCCGCTGATTCCGCCCCCGTGTTCATTGAGGTTCATCGGTCCCGCGATGCGGACGGTGCCGTTCAAGGTGATGGGCGCGTCCCAAGTGCCGCCCTCGATGGTGCCGCCATTGACGATCAGCGGGTTGGTGATCGACTTGGATTCCAGCCGGATATCCGCGCGGTCGTTGAGCGTCACCGGCCCAGTGCCAAAACCCTTTTCCGCGCCAAGAAGAAAGATCTGACCGCCATTAATAATCGTTCCCCCAGAGTAAGTATTCTCTTGGTTCTCCAGGCGGAGCAAACCCCAGTTTTTGTAGGAATTCGTCGAGCCGGGGCAGTCCAAGGTCAGGCTCCCAGGACCGCTGATCACCCCCTTCACAAAGAGGCGCCCGCCAAGCATCACCTGCACCGTCGTGTTCGCCGCGAGCTCGATGGGAAAGCGGATCGGGTTGCCTTCCGACCTCGTGTTCACATGGATCTCTGGCAGGCTACCAGTCAAAGGATTCCGAACCATCTTCACGCGATTGCCATGCAGATTCACCCCGAACTTCTCCTCAAAATTAAGCTGATTGACCTGAAACCCCTCGGGTAAATCATTGGTCACTTGATGATTCCCCCCCGTGGTGAAATTGAGCACGTAAGCCGGTCGGCCAGCGGAAACCGGCGCGCCCCCGCCCGCCCAATTCGAGCCGTCACTCCACTTACCCGCCTCGGCCCCACTCCAATTCCACACCACCGACTCGGCGCTCTTCATCACCGCCACGGTATAGACGCGCGTTGAGCCATCCTGCGCTGTCACGGTGTAAGTCTGCGGCTTGGTGAAATCTCGCCCGGTTCCCGATGGCGGACTGGCAACCGCAAACTCCGAGAGCTTGAATACTGGAGCCAACGACCTCACGTCCGTGGTCGGCGCCACATAGAGAAGGACTTGCGCCCCCGAAACGATGCCCACAATCGGCCCCGGCAACTCCAACTTGGAAAGTTCCGCACCCGGGCTCGCCGGCATCTTCTTTACGGAAACCGTGTAGGTCTTTTTCGAACCATCCTTTGCTGTAACCAGATAGTTTTGCGGCCGCGTGAAGTCCACCGGAACGCCCGACTCCGGAGCGACCGTGGAACCCGCCGGCAGGGTGATGATCGGAGCCAACGCGGTGACATCCATGGTAAAGGGGACGGTCACGCGGAAGCTCGAACCGTTCCGTTGCAATCCCGACATCCCCCGAAACTCCCAGCGACTAATCTCCGCACCTCGCGGTACGTACGGCTGGTCGTCCTCGACCATTGGCACCGGCCCGCTTTCCCTCAAGTTCTGCAACGTCGCGGGCAACTTCGCCGCTTTGACCGGATCAATATACTTCGCCAGGTCGCGCATCGCGATGCACTGGTAATGGTTGACCTTCAAATACTCCATCATCACTTTGAAGGTCGCAGGCTCCAATCCCACCGAAGGATGCTCCATATCCGGCACGCCGTGAAAACAAAAGACCACGATGCGCCCCTGACACGCCTGCTGCGCTTGTTTGATGAACGTCTCCACCGAGACCCCATCACGAATCGTGAACGACGGGACATCGAATGGATTATCCACCGTCGGCCGGTAAGTGCGCTCATGACCCCCGCGCCCAAACGTGTAGCCATGCTCGGATAACTTCGGGCAGTCCGCCCAATTCACCGCGTAGACCGGCCAGCAAAGCGTCGTCATTCTCGGTCCGCCATTGGCCAGCACTTGATCCTCCATGGCGAGAAAGGGCTCGTATCCGCCGTAATGCCCAGAGGTGTGGTTCCCGATCTCCAAGCCATCCGCGTGCATGGCATTCATCTGCCGATAGGTCAGATACCAGTCCTTGCGCGTCTTGAATCCGTCGAAGTCGCAAACATAGATCGTGCCGCCAAAACCCAACTCCTTGAGAATCGGCGCGACGACCGTCGCATGGCTCGCGGGGGCATCGTCAAACGTCAGGACCACCAGCTTGTCGGGAATCGGCTGCCGCAACATCCCCGTCGGATCGACCGGCGGATTCCCTTGGCTCATTCCCAGCGGAAGAGGCCCCGCAAAAATAACCACCATCAGCGCGAACGCGAACGACTTCGTGTTGTGATTCATATTTGGGAAAGAGCGGAACAATCCGACTATCGTCCCATTTTTATGGCGGGCGAGGCGAATGAATTCCCGTCACCCGTTGACGCGTTTTCCAACGGCGTCCCCATTAAATCAGCGCCGGCAGCACTCACCAACCCCCGTATTCAGCGGGCTAACGACCTCGGCTGAGTAGATAGCGAGATCGGTGGCAGGCTGGTCATTATCAAAAAATAACCCCTCCAAACCTGTTAGATTCTCCACCAGAGGGGCTTGAGCGTCGGCGCATTGGTAGGACAAGAAGTAGTTCGAGGTGCGAGTTTGGGGCTTTAAAAAAGTCTCGCGGCGAAAAAGGGAATGCTTGGCCAAACTGAAATGAAAAAGCACCCTGTGAGCCTGCGCAATCAATGCCGCCCACTTGGAAATACGAGTGACCACCCAGATCACGAGGGCGGGTCGAATCGACCAAATAGGCATTTGATCCAGATAAATGGGCCTGCCACTTTCAAGACGAAATCATTCGCCAAGTCTTCGAAAATCCCCAAACCTCAGTGACAACTTCTCTTCACTCGCGACTTTCTCGCCGCCACCGCCACGCTTCGGCTAGAAAACGACCGCAAAGAGTTAGGGATCGGTGCCGTCCTCGGCCAAATCGAAGCCCCAAAAGATCTCGCCCCTGCTCGCCTCGATGACCTCCGTATGGTCTCCCAATGCAACAAGACCCAGTTTCTTCTCAGGCGTGCCACGGGTTCCATAGCCCGAACGAAAAATCTCCCCCACCTTACGAGTGGATCCTTCAATGCTGACTTCACTGAGGCGACCCACCTCGGAATTTTTTCGAAATTGCCCGTTGCTATCTCCGCACCTTTAGTTGTAGTTTCCAAATTCATGAAGACACTCCTCTGCTTCGCTACGCTTGCCTTTCTATCCTTCAGCGCTTTCGCTGATATCCAAGATCCGGTGATGAATGACTATGGACCGACCCGCAAGCTCGGACGCGGGATGGCCAATGTCGTCTGGGCAAGCACTGAATTGATTTACAGCCCGACGATGGTCAACGTCCAAGAGGGAAATAGTTCAGCGTGGTCTTTCGGAATCGTCAAAGGTCTGGGCCGGTTTTTCTATCGGATGGGCTTTGGTTTTTATGAGATGGGCACGTTCCCCTTCGCAACTTACAAAGGATCTTACAACACTCCCTACAAGAGTAATATCCCTTGGATTCACGGCGGTCTTGAAGAGTTTCCGCCAGAACTTGGCTTCGAAACTCGTTACCGTTATACCCACTCCTGGAACTAACCACCGCTCTTTTTGTCTTTCCGAGGCCTCCGTTTCACGACGGAGGCCTCTTTTTTTCTTATTGTTCTTATGAATCATCCGACTCTTTCTCTCAAAGTTCACGACATCGCCTTTGGCGGTAAGGGCGTGGCTCGACACGACGGCAAAGTGTATTTTATTCCCTGGACCATCTCAGGCGAAACCGTTACTGCCCGAGTGATTCGGCAAAAAAAGAACTTTGGAGAAGCGGAACTGCTCAGCATTGATCTCCCCTCGCCAGACCGAGTCGATCCCGCATGCCCTTACTTCGGGGAGTGTGGAGGCTGTAGCTATCAACACATTGCCTACCCCAAACAGCTCGAAATGAAAGCCGCGCAGGTCGAGCAGACCCTCCGGCGCGTCGGTAAACTGCCCGAGGTGCCCATGCAAAAATGCATCCCCGCACCCCATCCCTACGGTTATCGGAACCGCATCCGTATCCATGTGGCCAATGGTGTCACCGGCTTCTTCGCCCAAGATGGTCATCGCCTTGTCGAGGTTGAACAATGCGCCATCGCTTCTCCAGTCGTGAATCAAGCCCTGCAGAACCTTCGCCGGGCCAAGGTGGATGAAGGCGACTATGCCCTCCGTGCCCAAGGAGGCGGCCCCTACTTCGAACAGACTAACCCAGAAGTCACCCTTGAATTACTCAAACTCGTCGCTTCCACCGTGCGAACTGGCCAATCCCTACTCGTCGATGCCTATTGCGGCGCCGGTCTCTTCGCTAAAAAACTCGTCAGCCATTTTGAAAAAGTGGTGGGCATCGAGGAAAATAGCAACGCCATCGAGAAGGCCCGACGCGTGGTGGCTCCTCACGAAGAGTATTTTCATGGCGATGTCAGTGCCCACCTCGGCGAAGTCCTTGCCACCGCTGATCCTGCACGAACTACGGTGATTCTTGATCCGCCCGCGACGGGTCTCGATCCACGGGTTACGGAAATTCTCCTCGCATCCATTCCCGTTGAAGTCATCTACATTTCTTGCAATCCCGCCACCCTTGCCCGTGACCTTTCCGCTCTCTGCGGAAAATATCAGCTACAATCCGTCACTCCTCTGGATATGTTTCCCCAAACCGCTGAAATCGAGGTGCTTGCACACCTCATTGCTGTGTAGAAGAGGCCCCTCACCGCCTCATTTTCACCTGCCAATCCCACCAGTCAGGACTGATTACGCCGCAGGAATTTCGTTGAGGGTGTAGTAGCCGACTGGGTGCAAGATTGGGACTCCCGTAGCCGAACGGACGCCATCCAAATGAAGTTCATGGATGTGCCCTTTCGTGAGGACATCAAAGGTCAGGCGGACCGACTTGCCATCGGGTGCCACTACCGCGCCCGTGATTTTAGGGATGACATCGGCAATTTCTGGTCCGCCATAGGCACTCTGATAGGCATAGGTGAATGCTCTCGCTTTATAACTGGAAATTTGACCCGCCGTCGCTGGGTCGACCGCCTCGGTGAAGATCAACTCAAAGCCATCCGCTCGGGCATGCATCTTCAAGACCTCAAAAGGCACTTTTCCAGTCCAATCGATCCGTTCAAAACTAAAGGGCTTTCCCCCTTGCGCTCCCCAACCTCGGTCAGAACCCCCCGCAAAAAGTTGGCCTTGATCATTCATTCGTCCACCGATCGGTCCAGATTTTAATCCTTTCAAAAAGGGAAAAACCACCCCTTGCTTAATCCCATTCACTTCTTCGAGAAAGACCCGAGAAATGTTTGAATGACTCTGATCCGCGACAAAGAGTTGGTTGGAATATGGCCCGAATTTTCCCTTGCTCAGATCACATACAATGAATGAGGAGGAGTTCCCGATCTTTCCGTGCACCATGTATACCGCGGGAGGAACGAGTTCCTTGATCCGTGTCCGCTCCGTGACCATCCGACTGCGATCGTTTGGTATCACCGGTTTCGGTCCCATTTCTGGAGCTTGGTCCTGCCATTTTAACCCTCCCGGGTGACCTTGAAAACTCCCGGGAATTAAGTGCTGCACGGTGCTCGCACCATGCCAAGGCCCTTGATTATCCGTGTAGTAGACTTCGCCTGCGGCATCAAAACCAATCCCTCCAGGAGACCGGATGCCACTGCAAGTCGGGACGAGCTTTCCGTCGGGCTTCACACGCATCGCCCAACCGCGAAACTCTGCCCCACTTCCAAACGATCCCGTCAGACAAAGCACCACCCAGAGGTCGCCGTTTTTGTCAAAACGGGATCCAAATGCGTACTCGTGGTAATCTCCACTCACGCCCCATTTGTCCGTAACCGTGGCAAAGGTGTCCGCCCGACCATCTCCGTCCTCGTCCTTCAGACGGGTCACCTCATAACGATTGGTCTCGTAAAGTGATCCGTCTTTCCATGCCAATCCCATCACCTCATGATGACCCGAAGCAAAAAGGGTGTACTGGACTTTTTCAGGTGCCCCTTCGCTATTCGCGACCGTCCAGACTTCCCCCCGCCGTGTCCCCAAAGCCAGCTTGCCCCCAGGCAGCAACTCAATCGCACTCACCTCCAGCGCCGTCTCTTTCGGCGTCTCAAAAGTGGTAATTTTATAGTATTCGGACTCCACTGGGTTCGCCCCATCGGCGACGCTCATGCCCAAAGCGAGAAAAGCGATACTGCGAAGAGTAGGAAATGTTTTCATAGGATCAAAAAGACAGATGGAAATTAGTGGTGATGGGCTGGGGCTGTTGCAGGCCAAGCATAGACAATTTTTATTTCAGGTCTTACAGGAATAAGTAGGTTGCGCCCAACCATTTGCGCCCCATCAACCTTGATTAATAATCCGCCCTCGAGGGTAAAGTTTTCTCCGCTAATTACAGCTCCCACGGCTACCCGCATAAACGACTTTTCAGGAATTTTTCCCGTAAGCTTCAGGGTGCGAATCAGTTCCCCGCCAGCCGCGGCGGTACCCGTGGTGGTAAATTTCTCCCGCACTTTCACTCCACCCCACTCATAAGAAAATGTCGGAAAACGCTTTGCATCCAGTTCATACCCCTTCCAATCATATCCCGCCGCCAACTGATACTTATCTTCACGCGGCCAAGGGGCTTCTGGCGTGGATAACACCGCAAACGGAACCGCCGCATCTCCAGTCGGTCTCACGAGGTCGTCGCCCAGCACTGGCTGAGCTCCACCACCGCGGTCGATCCAGTGAAGGGCCGCATCAATGAAGTCGCCCCGCCAAACCAGCGCTAAATTCATCTGCGCCGCATTCCAAGCCAGATTAAATCCCCCAGGATATCCAACGCCAATCGATCGCGCCCCGCCGTTGGCAATGAAGTTTCGATAAATCACTGGCTCCGTACTCACAACGATCGGAATGCCCGTCTTGCCCGTCTTCTTTTTTACGACCGGTTGCCCACCCCCGCCAAGCGGAGCGCTCGGGTGCACCCATTGGCTAAGAGAAGCGACCGGAAAGTCTGGCCCCTTCCATCCTAAATAAATCTCGGCCTCACCGGTGCCCTGAAAGTATTCCACCAGAAAAGCATGCTCTCCCGGAGCCAGCTTGACGGTTCCCTCCTTAATCTCACTCGAATTGTGCACGCCATCGTGCTCGACAACCATTTTCCCATCAATGGTCAGGCGAACTCCGTCATCTCCAGCAAGGTAAAAACTGTAGTTTCCATCCTTGGTGGTGGTCAGTTTGCCAGTGTAAACAATTCCGAATTGATTTTTATAGTCGTCTAACTTGATCTGGAGCAATTGGTTGGCGATCAATCCCTCTCGGTGAGGCTTGAGCGTGGAAA
>Ga0114966_10004021_pt1 | contig 12693 bp, 10 predicted proteins | sample M_130207_XF_Meta_FD_87029 | JGI IMG/M metagenome (GOLD analysis project Ga0114966, IMG submission 87029) | Freshwater microbial communities from Lake Montjoie, Canada to study carbon cycling - M_130207_XF_MetaG | ecosystem: Environmental > Aquatic > Freshwater > Lake | place: Lake Montjoie...
AGTTTGGTATCGATTTCGTTAAAAACTACTTAGCTGATAAATGGGAATTTCTCGAGGGCGATACTATGATACAAGTGTGGGCTCCTTCCAGTTCTACAGAAACGAGGCAATGGACTACCAAAGATGCACCCATAGTGGAATATTCTCGCAATGAATATGATGACAAATGCAACTTCTTCAAATCGATACTCAGAGGCAAAGTTTACCATGAGAACCCACACGCCGACTTGAGCATCGGCTTGGGATATTGCAATGATTGTGCGTTAGAGTGCAAGATATGGGCTGATTACATTGCCGTTATACAGGAAAGTCTTTTCAGCGGAGTTCGCGAATACGTGCGAATGTGTGATATACTCCTAAACCGACCATTGAAGAAAATGCATGACTGTGCCATAAAAGACTTTCCTGTATCCGTTGATATGCTGGTTGACCTTGCCCGATGGTATGAGCACAACCAGAAATACAAAGAAGCTCACCACAAATTCAACGAAAGCAAAAAGCTGTACAATGCCGGTGCGGATGCATCCGATGCTTCGCATGACGGTGATGAATATACTGGTGGTGTGGATTCGGATGATTCGTCCGATTCGTCCGATTCGGATGAACCAAACATGCGTAAAATGGTGATAACGCACACGGTAAAACTGAAACCGCCAAAGGAAGCGGGAGACAGCGGTAAAGATATTTTGCCTATTCCTATACCCGAAAAGGAAACTGTCTGCATGCCTGAAGCTGGTGAAGGAATATGTTCAACTGGCAAAACTGCCGAAGTTCTGAAGCGTGAGATTGTCAACGCTGTGCCAAATTGTACGGACCTTGAAAAATGCATACCGAAAGTGTTTGAAGGATGCAAAGACGAAGCATGTGCTGTAGTGGCTCTTATGGATGAGAAAAAAATAACATCCGATGAAGTTGCACGCGACACTGCAAACTTCAAACCATCAGGTCCCTCATATACCGATGAGCTCCTAAATAATTACAATATTGATGTTTTGTTGGACAAACTGTCCGATATAATGAAAGACGAAAAGCCATATCATTTGAATTTCCAGATGATAGACTTCCAGGGCGTTCCTGATAATTCCGGAGGCTGGAAGCGACTCAACGGCACTGAAATGACTCCAACCGAATTGGGAACAATAAATCTTCAGAAGGATGTATATGAAGCAGGATATCTGACCTTTTTCGTGGTCATGAACACCGACCACCGATACAATGGAGGCGAACATTGGTTCCCGCTCTTTGTGGACTTCCGGAACAAACAGTGCACTTTAGAATATTTCAACTCAAGCGGAAACGTTCCGAAAGTGCAAATATCAGAATGGCTAATAAAACAACATAGAATATTGTCAGATGCCGGACACAATCCACAAATAATCAAATTGAGTGGCATAGTGCATCAGCTAACATCAGAAACAGAATGTGGCATTTACTCAATTTACTACATTATATGCCGACTCAAAGGAATAAAGGCTTCAGTTATCAACATGCGTCGCATACCCGACGAATACATGTTGAGATTTCGCAGACATCTATTTAATCAATCTAAATGGTTAGATATGCTACCTAAAAAAAGCTATAGACCACTTTACAAAAGACAGCGTTTATCTAAGTAAACTTTACATCTGAGTTTACTCAGATGTAAAGTTTTACTTGCCGGCGTGCGTTCTGCATCGGGTCACGCCATCAACTACAGAAAGTCCGCATGCTTTACCCCTGTTTTTTCCTGTGCGAGCAATGAAAGTGCATTTTTGGCTCGGTTCAGTATCGGAGGGGTCAAGGAATGAAACATTTTTTTTGTCTTCGCTCATTTCAGCCATAAGATCGGAAATATCCGGTGCACCCTCTTCGTCCATCTTGACATTGCCTTCCACCACGATGGATTCCAACTCATCAGTTACCTCCACAATATCGAATGAATTCACCTCCGATGCCAACTTAGTGCTTGTCTTCATTGCTGGTTTCAAGTGTGGCTTAGCCCTATTTTGCTCCAACATTTTGTCATCGTTCGATTGCTTGTACTTTCTTATTTCTGCCTCAGCTTCCTTGTTGTATCCAGAATGCATTGCGGTGCCGGAATGCATTGCGGTGCCGGGATAAACTCCAGCACCGGAACTTATTCCACCGCTGGAGTTTATCCCGGTGCCAGGATGGAAGCCGGCTCTGGGATGTAACGGCTTGTCATCTTCTTTTAACATCTTATATATTTGCCAGACAATCAGTATCACAATAACTGTCAAAACGACTGAGCTTGCAATTAGAGTCATGTTGCTTATCATGTTGGATTTGACAGGTTTATCCAACTGCCTTTCCGGCTCTTGCTCGGGCGGAGGTCTATCAGGTTCCCCGATTAGTTCGGGGTCTGTAAGTTTTGGCACAACGGGACGGAATCCTTGCATTATATAATAAGATTATTTTGAATAGGTTTTATATACTTTCAATGGATGAATATCGAGAATTTACCGAAAACTATTTGGGGCAACTTTCAAATTTGATGGGCCTCATGAAGTCCACATTTTTGGATTATTTCTATCAGACAGAGCTTGAAATCATACCAAAACTCCGAGAAGCCAATGAGGCATTTGCTGCGCTTCGAGAAAGAAAGATATATGAGGAAGCCGCGGAAGTTGATCCGATAGAATCATATAGCAACTGCCTAACAGTGGGGAACAATGTTAACGCGATATATTCTATGCTTTCTGCGTACGACATCTATAAAAACAAATCCAACATGTCGCTAACACATATATTGTCGGTAGCTGAAAAATTGAGCCAGTTTAATATTATAAACTCGGAATATAAAATGCTACCACTTTGCGTAGATTTATACAATAAAGCCAAGAAATTCATAATGGGTATGGGAGTGCATGCCGCACATCAGCTGTATATGCGGAATAGAGTAATATTTCCGCTTTATCTCTACTACATAGAACATAAAATCGATGCAAAACTGGACCCAAAAGATCAGTTAGCACTGGTGCGGTATTTGGAAATTGTGAAAGACGATGCTATTTTGCTGGACGCTTCAGCTATATCGCATACTCAATACAGAAAGGAGCTAGTTCAAAGATTCGGTTTGTTTCCTACCATACAACAAATAACCCTTTCTAAAATACTCAATATCGCATCGAGAAACACCATAAACATGGAAGTAGATTTACCGAATTTCATATCAGAAATACGCAAACTTAACATCGGCTTAGTAATAATCAAGCTTGATCACCATAGCAATCTCGAGTTCTCCATATCGCACATGTTGGAAAAGGGAAAGAAGCTACCACAAAGCATGTGCAACGAAATATTGGAATATTATAGCATTTACAAGATGTTCAAAAACGGCCCTGCAGAGCGAGCTGACTCCCCCGATCCAGTAGGTTCGTCCGACATGGAAATCTATACTTTCTTAGACGGGAAGATGTATATTGTCGGAGATATGGATGAACCTCCACCTGGTTGGCTTATAATCAGAACCATCGGGGGCAACATGTATAATGTTATGGCGAAGCGTGCAGTGTTAGACGGGAAAATGCCAAGCATCTTCATGTCAAAATCGACAGTAGACAAACTTATAAGAGGAGCTTCTTCTCGTATAGAGTGTTATAACAGAGTGAGTAACTCTATCATACCAAAGTGCATTGTGAAACCTATGGGGGAAGAAGCGGATGCTGAAGTTGAAGCTATAAGCAGTGACATGAGCAACGTGCGGAAATTGCTGATTTTGCGATTAGACAAATATGTATACGATACAATAGCTTCAGTGAAGCCGAAGAATGTTTACGAAGCCGCCACGGTCATTGACCGAGATAAAATACACAATATTTTAATGGACAGCTTGATGTCTCTTACAGAAGCGGCCGAAGTTGAAATAGTAATTACTTGGATGGCTGCGATAAACGCAAGGACATTCAAATTTATGAAAATAATACTCGACGAATTTGCAAAGTCTAAACTAAGTGACAAACTGTTCAAAGAACGAAATGCTGAAAGCTCTGCTGCGTTTTTGTACGCACTTTTTAAGAGAATAATAAATGTTGCAGCCGAGAAGACTATACCCGATGGTGATGATATCTACAAAAATGCAATTCGAAAAAAAATATTAATAAACAAAAAATTATAAATAATATATCGCAAATTATAAATAATATTGCAAATTATAAATAATATTGCTCAGCTTTTTCCGAAAGTTGATGGACGGAAGAAAGAAACCTGGTCGCCCTCGAAAATACCCCGTGAAGAAGAATGTTACTCGCACAGGGTTATGCGAGTCAGCACTGAACGCAACAAACAAAATAGAAGTAGTTTATGATTCGATATCTTCTTTCAAGTCGATATTCTTGCTTTTCAAATCTATGGCTGTGAAAGATTTATGCATGGAATTTACTCCTGATAGTTTGCAAATCTATGCTTCTGACCACTTAAACAAGTCGAATGTGCGAGTGATCATCGACTGTGCAAAGATAAACCACTACTATTGTGGAGAACCGCATAAGATATACTTGGAGCCTACGAGTGTCGAAAGAATCATTCAAACATTGGACAAGATGCACAATTCCATCAACATAACTGTGAAGTCTGCCGACAGAAACAACACAATCACCTTCGTATTCAAGAATGACTTGAAAATCGACGAGTGCCATGAAGTGTCGACTATACACATTGAAGATATTGTCAGGAGCGATTTTACTACCGAAACATATCCTATCAAATTTTCCATTCCCAGCAAATACTTCAAAAAATTCATCAACGATGCATCTTGCTTTTCCGATAGCATAAACATCACCAAAATAGGACTCGAACCACTAATTTTCGGCTACTCCAGCCGGGATAAGATAGTAAAATCTCGTAGAGTCGTTACCAGTGGGCATACTATCGACTTGGTTTCCACCATCGGAGTCGAAGATATCTTCTCGGTGTGCATCCTTCTGGAATACGTAAAGCCAATAAGCACCATACTTCTTTCGGAAAAAATAAACATATGTGCTGACACGCACCGTAATTTGATATTGTCGATGAAGTCTGACGACGGAGCAATGTCTATCGAAGTAGCCGTGGGCATTGTAAACATCAGCTGATCATCGATAGAGGCGGATTTGAGTCTTTGTTTCGGGCTCGCACTGCGTGCTTACGGCGATTCCACGCATCGCGTTTGGAAGAAGCACAAAGGCCTCATTTGGGTTATTCTTGGAAACCACCCACTTTCTGAATGGAATGGTTGTGATCTCCGTAATTAGAGAAAGGTCTGTTTTTATTGAATGTGCAGCCGCCAGCCTGGCTACCTCGCTACGAAACAAGTCGGTGGCTGTTTCCATACTCGCGAGGAATGTTTCGCCACACGGCGAAGGACTGAACATACTTGCCACTGCCGAGTTTGCAGAAGCTGTCATCTCGGCAAGTGCCTTTTCGATAGAACACAGCTGGTCTTCCAGCTTCAACCTGTTCGGAGCTGGAGCCTCTATGCGAGTTGAAATCAAACGCATCCCATCGCAATGAGTGAACGTTGTTAGCATAGGCGGCACTTCTTTTGCTCCCTGCTCGAGTTGCACGCGTTCGAAGAAGTTCGGCGTAGCGGGTAGGTATCCGAAAGATTCAAGCACTTTCCGCAGTCGATCTGGAGATATCGATCTGGCCCCATTCTCCAAGCGTACGCAGTTGCCTTTGCTGACAAAGCAGTTGGTTGACGACACCATGTATACCGAAGAAAAGTCCATCTGATACGAACAGAAGCACTTGAAGTCTCGGCTACTCATCCATTCGATGAGTTCAAAGTCGTGCAGGAAGCAACAGAACGAGCAGAGTGGTTTTTGGACCTGCATTTAATTCGGTTAACGAATTGAGTTGTTTTACGGCTCAAGTTGTTTTACGGCTCAAGTTGTTTTACAACTTGTAAAACTAAAAAGTTTAATTAAGCCCTTTCTTGCCTATCTAATATATCCAATATTGCTAATATTGCGATGATTTTGATAGCTGATGATAGGGAGCGAAAAGTGAATGTTTTTCTTGAAAACATGGTAGCAATGCGAATAGAGCGTATCACCACTGGCGACTACGTTTTCATCGAGAATGACATGATAGTGGCTACCATAGAAAGAAAATCTTTGAGCGATTTGGCCGCGTCGATAAAAGATGGTAGAATGGAAAATCATAGCAATTTGGAAGAGTTGAAAGCTTCAAATCCTGATATGCTGATTATTTATTTGATAGAGGGCAGCCCTTTTCTGAAACCAGAAAAGCGGATAAACGGCATCCCATTCAAAAATCTCATGGCGAAAATAGATAGCATAATGCTTTCTGGAGCACAGATAGTATGGGCGAAAAATGAAGAACATAGTGCCTTTCGCATATGTGATTTATTCAAACGCATGGAGAAAACTGTTGGCGGTGGCAGTACTCCCTCAGCTTTGACAACTCCACACAAAAAAAGCAAGGCGACAGTCCACTCGGCTATGATATCAGCCATCCCAGGGATTAGCAGAGTGACAGCCGCATTATTACTGAAGAAGTGGAGTGTCGTTGATATTCTGGGGCAGAAAATCCTTTTCGAAGAACTATCGAATTTTACATACGATAGCGGTGCGAAATTAGGTAATAGGGCCAACGCTTTGACTGGTGATTTGACGCCATACCATACCAAAATAATAGCCAGTATACCAGGCATCACTTTTGAAGCCGCAAACTTGGTGTTGACTGTTGTGCCTTTCTCTGCTATAGTTTCTTCTGCAGTCGAAAAGGGTGTAATCGCTAAAATAGTAAGAGCAAACGGCAAAAAGCTGGGTGCAGCCGCAGAGAGCAAAATATTGAGCATCTTTACATGTTAGAATTATGATTTTTAATTTTTCTGGCTTCTATAAAATGGCTCCCATTCTATCAGGAATGATTCCATGTCCTTACTGCGGGCACGGGATTAAAGCATGGGACGGCAGTAAGAGATACGGAGAATGCTGTGGAAACTGCGGCGACTTAATCGTATTCGAAGTGTGCTACCAGTGTGGTACATTCACTGCACACGGCATAGTTGAATGCGGTAGGGTCGCACTGTTCACTATGGTGCCACGTTCTTACCCTGTGTTTCTTGAATGCTACAATTGCGAGACAATTCGTGTTGAATTTCGCAGGAAAGAAACCAGTGGTTTGATACTTACCCGTTACGAATGCCCGACCTGTAAGCACATTGTTCTTCCGGAAAGAAAGGCCTTGCTACGTATGCAATGTTCTAAATGTGCAATATTTTAGAAACTTTTCAATTTCAGTTATTTTTTTAATTGAAATATAGAATGGAAGTGAAGAACATGGGAATCCATGTTGCCAAGGGAGCTGATCTCGCGAAAAGTTTGCGATTTGCAATGGGCTACGGGCTTGCATCTGCACAAATATTCACACACGGTCCACAGAGTATGTCAAAGGTAAAATACAACGCAGACGAAGTGCGGGAAGTGATAGAATCAGGATTACGCGTTTACGTGCACTCTACATACATGACAACAGTGTGGCGTGATTTGGAACATGATATGTGCCATGCGATAGCACAATTCGAAGCAGCCGACGAAATAGGAGCTTTGGGTGTTGTAATTCACCTTCCCAAAATGGAGTCTGATAGAATAGCATTTGGCGTAAGCGAATTGGTCAAGGTGCGCAAAGAGAAAGGGTTAAAAGCCAAGATAATATTAGAAATGAAGGCGTTGACATCGCACAGAACTCAATCGTATGAAACTCCGAGAAAAATAATGGATTTAGTTGCTGAAATGTTGAAATACGGAATATGCTCGGATGATGTGGGCATTTGCATAGACACAGCACATATAGCGGCGGGCAAAGCACAAATCCGGACGCACGAGATGGCACAGGAGTATTTAGCAAGCATAGACAGGCAATGGATTGCACTAATACATCTAAATGGCAACGAATACGATGGCAATATTCGCGCTGGCGATAAGCATTGTCTTGCTCTTTCCGAAGCGGATAAGATCTGGAATTCGATAGAGTACAAAGATTCAGGATGCCGTGCTTTTGTAGAATACGCTCAGGAGTTCAACATTGATTTCATAATGGAACTTCATTGTGAAGGCAAAGAAATGGACTCTGCTATCAGCACTTTCAAATCATACTTGCTAAGATGAAAAGCTGGCTAATCATCTCCGGGCTTTTCATTATCTGCTATCTCTTCTTCGGTCATATCTAAGTTGCTGGTGTCAAATGGGTTGACTTCTAAGTATGCTTCGATGGTGTCTTCGGAGTCTAGTACGTCGGTCTCTTCAGTTTGTTCGTTTTTCGGAGCGTAGAACTCTATTTTTTCATCTAACGTTCTGTCTAACTCTATAAAGCGAATATTGAGTTCGATAAATGCAACATTGGAAGGAGAATTGTCAAGCGAAATGAAGAAATCGAGTATTGCCCCCACATATAAAGTGTTCAAACTTGCTCCTTCTATAAAACTAATGGTGGACTGATTCTTCAGCTCTGCATATTTTTTTGATAAGTTAGAATAATCCACTGTAAAATCCTCGTATTTAGCAACGAAATTGGAAAGCATAGGATTGCTCTGTGCCATTTTGTTGTTTATTTGCTCGCACTTGGATATTATAGCGGCTGCCATGTTGCCACCTCGCACTGTATTTGTGAAGTCAGCTATCTTTCCAAGTCTGTTTTTCAGCGTGTGGAATAAGTCTGCTACATCTGGCAGAGTCAATTTGACTTCTTTCTTTTCATATAGATCTTCACTGTATTCCGTACTGAAGACCTTTTTCTTATCTTTTTCGTAAATGGTTTTGTATTTGTCGTAAAATGCATGGTCGTTGTCGATGGCATTGCGGTGCGTGATAGAGCATTTCTTACATGTTGGCGAGTTGCCAATTGCCCAAGAGTGAATTCCGCCTTCCGGGCATTTATTGGTGTACATATTGTAGAAAGAAGCAAGTTCAACCTTCTGGTTTATTTTTTTTAAAAGACCAAGAGAATATTTTCCGGGATTGGCGGGGGCAAACTCAGCCGAGTCTCCGCAAACAGAACATACCAAGTCATTCCCTACGCGTTTGTTGAATAGATGCGGGTTGCCATCCTTATCGTATAATCGGTATATGAGTGCTGGGTCAACTGGCAAATCGTATTGTTGCGAAGTTTGCTTTTTGTTTATTTCGAATATATCTGACGAATCGTTATACTTTCTTATTCGCTTTTCCGTGACTTCTAAGTTTCTTGTCTTTTCTATGTAGTCAAGCAGATTATCCATCTCTCCAGTGTTACTTTTTGGTAGCTTTATGTCGTCTACCACGTTTATGTTCGAAGATTTTATTATAGTTTGCGGGTTCAACTTCTCTTTCCCGCAAACGGAAAGAACATGCTTGGAGTACTTATAGAGTATGCTAACAATGGAGAATTCCTCCACAATTTCTTCTTCTTTGGTAGTGGATACGTCTACCTTGTAATGCGATATTTCTCTGTACGCGCTTATCAACATCCGCTTTATTAAATCTGAATCTATCTCAGTATTTCTTATAATCTCGCTGTGTGCGAACTTAAACAGTGCTTTGACATATCCTATGTCGCCAGCCTTTTCGAATGGTTTCACTTCTTTAAAATATGCTAATTGCGGATGCTCCGAGATAAATAGTACGATTGCTGCGTAAGAGTATACCTTTATATGCAAATTCTTTGCTTCGGCGAACTCGTTGTCTGCATTTTGAGTAGCATATTCAGCCGACTTCACGTAATCATACAAAAAGCTGGATATATTGGAAGCTAACAATTTCGTGTTGGTAGTGCTTTTGAATATCAAGCGAACGATGATGCTATTTAGGAAATTCCATATTCTGGAAGACAGTTCGTCGTTAACGAAAGCGCTCCTGACATATTTACCTTTCAAGTAAATAGTTTCTCTATCATCAATGCGAGCCTTTATTTCTTCTCCGCATATATAGCAATTGTAAGAGCTTTCGCCTGCTGCGTTTATGAAATTTTCGAGAATTGCTTCCATCGCTTCTGAACCCACTTTGATTCCTTTTTCGAAAATGGCTTCGTAAACTTTCACTCTATGCAAACACAAAAACTGCAACCCGCAACTATTGCATTCGTACACTTCTTTCCCTTCTTTCGAAAACTTCTTCAACTTATCCCATTTATCGGATGACGGAAATCTGATTAAATCATTAAACAAATTAACATGTTCGCACTTCTTTTTGTTTAAGTTCTGTAAATAGACGAAGTTAATAGTAGTAGCTTGAGCTGGAGAAAGCTTGGAGTATCCGAATTTGTCAATTGCGAGCCTTGACAACGTTTGTGCTTTGTATATTTCGTTTTTCACTTTATAGCTATCAAGTCTTTCTGCTTCGGAAAGATTAAGCCAATCAAGATATTCGGGAATAGTATCAGTAGCATAATAGTGCCATATGCCGGCATTTGCCAGAATAGATAAAAACATAGGCAAATTCTTCACTTTTTTTGACTCAAGCATCTCCAATACTCCGCTTACTGGAACGTATACTTTCTTTTCTAACGCAATCTGTTCTGGCAAATGTCGCGGTGGGTGCCAATCGAGCGTAGACATGTACAATAGCGAAATAATATATGCATATACTGGCTTAAGCTGTTCCTCATCTTCCACACTAACGCTGTTTTCCAATTCGCCATTATTGTAAGTTCTGATATTTACTGAGTCAAATTTTACGAAGACATTATTCGCTGACATGCTGACATAGCTCCCTTTCACTATGATGTTATGTTCCGACATAATTTCATACTTCGAACTTGTTTTGGATTTTTTCACTAATTCCACCACGATATACCGATTGTCAAGTTTTGCAAGTTTTGCCAAACTTGTCAAACTTGCAAGTTTGACAGAATTTGACAAACTTGACAAGTTGATGTATTTGGATATGTTTATTATGTTTTTTATCTGTATTTCGATACTTTTCGAATTCGTGATATAGGGGAGTTTCTTAGCTGGATAGTCGCTATTTGGATCCAGAAGTGTCCATGTATCTACGTTTTCATTTTTCGAAGAGATAATTTCCATTATTAAAGGGATATATTATATATTCAATATCAACTTAATGTTTTCTACAAAGAAATACAGCACGCGAACTATATCTACATGCGAAATAGTGGCTTCTTTTGTGGTGGATGTTTATTATAATCATTTATACATGGAAGCAAAAAAGCTACATGCCACCGGGAAAATAGAAAGCATAACCGAAGGATACAAGTGTGCTATGTCTATGTATATTTCATCACTAACGCATCCGGAGCACTACAAAAAAACTATTGTGGGTGTGCACCGCTACTACTCCACAACTACAAGGTTCACGCACATATCTTTTGCAGAATGCATGAATAATATATCTAAGCAATTCATGCCAGAAGACTTGTTTGACTCGATGTCAGAATCTCAAAAAGACGGAATGATACGAGTTATATTGACAAGTGCAATAAAGCAATTTAGCTCAGAAATATTGAAAGGTCCTTTGCTTCGCATGATTATAGACGAGCACGATAGGAACGACATTATCCGCATTTTGCAGGATTGCATGGTAGAGTGTCTTATTTTCGAACGTGAGAAGATGTATCAGAAGATATTCTCTTCGCAGAATAACACTAGCCAGGATGCTGAGATAAGTGTCAAAATGCGTAAGCTAATAGAAAAGCTTGTGAAAGAAAACAAGAAATTGAAAGATCGGGAGCGTGTGCTTAAGCAATATATTCAGAAATGCACTGAGTTGCTACATCGTCAAAAAGAAATTATTACTTCTAAAGCCGAAAAGCCCGCATCAGAGCAACCTTATAGTGCTCCCAGGTCAGTTTCGTTTGGTGCATACGCGCCCGTGATTCAAGATAACAGCTTTCGACGTCACGCTGTCGGACAGCGTGACGTCGAAGGACGGCGTGAAGCTGTTCGACATCGCGAAGCCGATGGACAGCGTGAAGTTGTCGAACAGCTTCACGCTGTCCAACATGAAGAAGAACTGCCGATTTTGCAGATTAATCCTGTAGTTGACATATCGTCAGAGAACTTGTCTACGTTTTACGAAGCAGTGGAAACAAACGATATGAGTAATTTTTTAGACATTAGTTAATCCTTATAATATAAAAATGCCGATTGATGTTGAAAAGTATTTTAATGACGCTGTCAATTCTCTCAGCGGCGGGCTTCTAAGCAATATATTTGGTAACACATTATCTGTTTCTTTGCTTTTGTCGTGCTTGATATTTATAATTATATCTGCAGTTTACTCCGAGACAAGTCGCTTTAAAACGTTCTTCTACATATTTTGGTCTCTGTTTGTAACTTTGCTAATACATCATAGCGTCGTAAAGGGGCGAATTAAAAAGAGCTCCAGCGATGATATGGTAGCCAACATTAGCGGTGGAATAGACGAATTGCAACCTCTTGAAACTCTCTAATATGTCAATATCGACAAAATATGTCAATATCAACATTTTGTCGATATCGACAAAAAATAACTTTGCTAAAAATTGCATCCCTTAGCACATAAAGAACCCTTTTCCAAGAGTTCGGTATTACAGCAAGACCAGACTCCGCGGAAGACTGAGACCCGCTCGCAAACATCCTGCTGATCGTAATGAAACCAACAGCGGAATACTTCGGCTTTGTTGTAGTCAAGTTCCACATGAAACATGTACCCTACTACTATTGCAGCAACAGGCAGAACCATGTGTGCATGAAGAAGAGTGAGAAACTCCTTC
>Ga0114966_10004022_pt1 | contig 12692 bp, 9 predicted proteins | sample M_130207_XF_Meta_FD_87029 | JGI IMG/M metagenome (GOLD analysis project Ga0114966, IMG submission 87029) | Freshwater microbial communities from Lake Montjoie, Canada to study carbon cycling - M_130207_XF_MetaG | ecosystem: Environmental > Aquatic > Freshwater > Lake | place: Lake Montjoie...
TGACGAGATAGGCGTGCTGCACCCACGGATGGCGTTCTGACCAGTCCAAGTCTTCGGCCGCGATCAGGCCGTCTCGGTTGCGGTCCAGTCGTTGAAACCAGACGGCATCACCTTGAAAGGACTTCGCATCGATCCCTTCATCCGCCGCAACGCCGTGCCGCTCGGCCAGCCAAGCCCAACTGAATCTCGATTGCGCCGGGCCGAACCAGCCCTGCCCCGGCCCCATGGATCCGCCCTGCGCGATGGCCAGATACATCCGCATCGCCTCGGGCACGATGCGCCCCGCGAACGCGCGTTCGATTTCCTCGACCGGGACATCGACCAACTCGGGACCAACCACAAACGGCGGCGGGCCGTTGATCGGAGTCAACGCGGAAGCAGGTTGCGAACCGTCGGCAGCAGCCAGCAGCAGTGAGGTCATGACAGCGAGCCAATCGATAGAGACGAGTGAGGGCATGGTGAGTCCCATTATCAATACGCCGCTCCCGAACCGAGGCAACGCCAATGAGTGACTCGCTGGAGTTCTCGAACCGGTGTCATTTGGCTTGGCCAACGAGCGTCACGGTGTCTTCGAGAGGCAGTCGCAACATTTCGGTGAAGCGGTCAAACATGTTGGCGTCGCAGGTCAGAAAGATGATCTCGGCGACTTCGTTGTCCGAAAACAGTTTTCTCAGACCGGCCACGTCCTCATCGACGATGGTGTGCGGTGCCGAGGTCAGCTTGCGGGCGAACGCGAATGTCGTCCGCTCGGTTGGAGTGAAGGCGTCCTCGCTCGCGCCGATCGCGAACAGCACGTCGTCGGAAACTCCCAACGCGTTGAGTCTCGTGCGAGCGTGAGCCATCGAGTACCACGCGCGGTTCTCGCGCGAGACGACCCACGCGATCTGCGCCTTCAGTTTCGGATCGAGCTTCCCATCGCGGGCAATCGCCTGACGATGCTTCCACAATCGCAGAGCGTTTGTCGGCGAGTACGCCGCCGCCTGAAACCACGCGGGAGGAATGATTCCAGGAGTATCGGCGGCCAGAACCTGCAGTGCCGCTTCAATGGAAGGAGGCTTCACCGACGAAGTCCGATTGCGACAGGCTGCCATCGCCGCTTCGGCCTCAGCTCGTGATTCCCAGGCCGCGCGCGGCTTGTAGTCGAACGGGGCGACCTTCGTTTCAATCTTCGAGAACTCGTCGGATGTCGGCGTGTCGAGCTGACTCGGCTCATCGCCACCGAACGACTTGTCCTGTGGGATGCCGGTCGAGGCGGTCCAGCGATTCGTCGAGTTGTTGCCGGCGATCGTCTGCAGGATGTCCACGAACTGCTCGTCCTTGAAGTGCTGCTTCACGGCTGCAATGTCCTCGTCCGTGACGAGGTGCGGCGTGAGCGTCACCTTGCGTGTGAATTCCATCGCGGCCTGTTCATCAGCGGGAAACGCGGTCCACTTGCAATCGAGCGACGCGATCTGGTCGTCGGTCATCCCCGCTCGTTTGAGCTTCAGTTCCTGATGACCCAGGCAGTATTGGCAGTCATTGGTGCGCGACACGATCCAGAACAGCCGTGTCTTGAAGGCGAAGTCGGGGGCTTGCTGCGCCTGTGCGAGCGCCGCATTGACGTTCGTAGTCCCGCCCGTGCGCCCACTCGACGCGCCCGATGAACCGCGCGACGTTTGCCACGACTCGGACAGATAGATCGACCGTAGCCGCCCGTTGTTGACCGAGCGTCGTCCAGCGGCGATCTCGTCCGGCGTAAGCGCGGGGAGCGGAATGCGGGCCTCGCGCTGCTTGAGCGCTTCGATCTTCTGCTTCATCTCGGGCCGAGTCTTCGTCAGCCCGAAGTCGCTCTTCTCAGCCGACCACCCACTGACACAGGCGGCCGTCACACACATCACGCCGCTCAACCAACTGATCTTTTGCATGAGTCATCTCCCGAATGGAGTGGGTAGAAAAACAAAACGCTGTTGCGGTTCAATCGCCGCTGTTGAGTCGTAAACGACCGCAGCCTCTCGGTCACTCATCGGAACGAAACACCGTCACCACGGGAGACGTTCCCACGACGTAGGCGACCTCCTGCTGAGTCTCTTTCCCCGCGTCATCCTTGAGAGTTCGACGCACCGTCAAATGCAGGTTCGTGCCGTCGCTCCGCTCGTCCTTCAGAATTTCAAACGACTCCAATTTCTTGCCGGTCTCCCAGTCGGAGTCTCGACCAATGATCTTCGGCTTGAGATCACCGACCTGCTTGCCGTTCTTCCACGCGGTGAGGAATTCGGTGCAGGCTTCGCGCGCCTTGGGTTGATTGAGTGAGAGGCTGCGCGCGGTGCGACTGCAACCCGTAAGAGCGATGCTCAACGTGAAGAGTACGAACAGGCAATGCGACCAATTCACGATCCGACGGGATTTCATCGAAGTCGACTTTCTGGAAAGAGGTGAACCGGTTGCGGGAGACAGGGGCGATCATCCACTGTCAAAGGCGACTCAACGGGCGGCCCGTAGCAGAAGCACGAGAACTGATACTTCTCGCGCGGCAGGTAATGAGGCTTTCTTGGTGAGCCGGGCACTAGAGGTCACCGATGATCTCACCCCCTTCGCGCGTCCCGACAGCTCGCCAAATTCCCAGATCGATGTTGGACGACACGAAGCGGACGGAGCCATCGCACATCAGGACATGCACGCCGCCGGTGTGCTTACTGTTGGCGGTCGTCGCGATGCGGCCCGGTGGGTACATGCAAGAAAGATCATTGGGCGTGAGAATGTGGTAGTAGTAGGTCGTGGTGTGGTCGGGAACCATCCACGGAACGCCTCCGTTCGACTTCCCCTGCTTGGTGAGATCCTGCACGTTCACAGCGCGGCATTGATCACGCGCTTCGTCGGCCGTGGTGGGATTCGTCCCCGGCTGGAACGTATCCGTGTTACGGGTACTCAACGCGTTGCTGCCATCGCCCAACATGCGTTCGGACATCATCGCGGTGTTTGTCGTGCCGTCCGAGATGTGGCCCATGCGTGTGAAACTGTTCTGATAGAAGACTCCGTTTGAAATCGGCAGCCCGTAATTCGGATCGCTGGCCAGAGTCGGAGGAAGCGAGTTCAGAATCCCTGTGCCAGTGTTCGTGTAGTAGCTGTTCCGGCCCCCTGCGAGTGAGGGCATCTGATCGGTATCTGAAGGACACCGGAACGCGGCCAGATTCGTCTCTCGAGGAACCGCGTTGTTCGCGTGATTGCCCGCCACATTGAAGTCGATCACGTTGAACAGCGAGGCCTGATCCAGAAACGGCAGCAGGCGCGGATGTGTCGAATGGGAATTCGTGATGTTCTTCGCCATCGGGAATCCCTTGAAGTTGTCGTGGTAGTTATGCAGGGCCAGCCCGAGTTGCTTGAGGTTGTTCTTGCACTGAGTCCGCCGGGCGGCCTCGCGCGCTTGCTGGACCGCTGGCAAAAGCAGTGCGATCAGGACCGCGATGATCGCGATCACGACTAAGAGTTCGATCAACGTGAATGCTCGACGAGAAAGAGAACGCGGCATGACAACACCTTTCAAAAGGAACGCGCGACTGCGCGGAATGGAAATTCGACAAGAAATTCGCGAAGACCGATGACCCGGCGTGGGCGAGGTGTTCGCCCGTGGTAACGGATAGGGCGGGCGGGCAAGGCGCTGCGCACGCGGAATCGTGATGAGGCTGCAACGACAACCCGCGACGGGCGGCGTCATCAGCTCTCGCGATGAAACTCATGCACGTAGGGCAGAACGAGCCAGCCGTGACAGCGTGTCGCACGTGGAAGCCATTCCACGAAGACGATTCCGATCACAGCGTTTCGGTGCAGACGCGCAACACGGCGCGATGTTCTTCCCGAATCGGAAGGACTCGACCCAAGCGCTGTCGCCAGCGAAACGTCAGCAGGCGCGAGGCGGGCGGAAGAGGCGACTCGCGGGACCAGCCACAGCATGGTCGAAGCGCGCGGGAAATCGCGAGGCACCGGTGTCATCGGTCGCGAGTCGGGAGATGACACCGAGTACGGCGTCGTGCGGCCGAGAAACTTCCCACTGTCGGGAAGGAGCTGCCGGAGCAGGTTGCTGGCGCTGATGACACTGCGGGCCAGAACAAGTCGGTCGAGGCTGCGGAAGATGGGAAGCCGGATTGCTCACCAAGTCATGGCTCGACGAACGATGACCCTGCATCGCGTGACCGCCATGACCGGCCAGATAATCGCCACAGGATGCCCAAGCAGTACGGGCATCCAACGCAACGAGCGTAACCAGCCACAGCGACAGACAACTGCCTCTGAGCAAGCACCGCGTCAGCGATTGGAGACCTTGCCACCGCATCTTGCACCGCCCGGAACCACACCAAACACGATCAAACTTCAAACACAACTCGGTTCGTGCGGACTACGCTCGTCCTGCATCCACCGTTGGGATTCACTTCGGCCATTTCACCCAGAATCTTGCGATCGAACGACGGGAAAGACTAACGAGGCAGCGGGAAGAGTTGCAAGAGGCGAGTTTGAATGGTGGACCAGCCATTCAAACCTGCCCGATTGTGCGGCTCAGTTCAATGTGAGGAATGCTGCCGCGCGATCATGAGATCGTGAGCGGCAAGACTTGGCTGACCCACACGAACCCGAAGTGTGAACGAGGGCGAAGTCGATCGGCATCCTCGTCCACACTTCGGGTTCGTGTTTGCGGGTAAACCATTTGTTGCCGCTCACTTTACTTGCCGCCACCGAACATGCCGCCGAGGCCCTTCATCACCGTCCCCATCACATCCGCGCTGTCGCCCGCCCCCGTGCCGCCCAATAAGGCGTCCAATTGATCGGCAATCGGCTTGGGCAACTGCGTCTTGAGTTGGCTCAAGACGACAGCCACGGCCTGCTTGGCGATCTCATTCGACAACCCGGTCTGCTGCATGACAGCCTTGATGATCTCTTCCATTCGTCGGTCCTTTCAATACGGGATGTGCCTGATGTGCCTTGGCGGCGAGCGTGTTCAGTGCGATGTCCGTTCGCTCCAAAACACAAACCGGCTGCTCTTGTTTCTCAAGCAGACCACATAGCTTGGCCCGCGTTCTTGGCAAGAGTCGGGCGGGAACCTACTTCCGATGCAAGGCCATCGGAACCAATCTCATTTCTAGACGCGCGGTCTCAGTCCGCACGATAGATCGCGTTCGAGATCGGCGGCGTCCTCCAAACCGATCGACAAACGGACGAGGCCGTCGCCGATACCGTAGTCGGCGCGTTCGGCGGCGGTCATGAATTTGTGAGACGTTCCGGCGGGATACGACATCGTGGTGCGAGCGTCCGCCAATGTCGGCGAGAACGGGATGACATCGGCCAGCGCGCGGAAGAGGGCATCGACGGCGGAGCGGCCTCCCGCCAGATCGAACGCCAGCATCCCGCCGCAACCGTGCGGCAGCAGTCGTTGCGCGAGAGCGTGATCCGGGTGCGACGCCAAGCCGGGATAGAAGACTTTGCTCACGCGCGGATGTTGTTCCAGAAACCGCGCGACGGTGAGTGCGGTTTGCGAGACTCGTTCCATGCGCAGTGGCAACGTGCGCAGACCGCGCGACGCGAGCCAACTCTCAAACGGATTCGCATTCACGCCGTAGAGACTCGACATCGCACGAATCTTGCGGATCATGCTGTGCGAACCGACGACCACGCCCGCCATCACGTCGCCGTGTCCATTCAAGTATTTCGAGACGCTGTGCCAGACGAGTGCCGCACCGTGTTCAATCGGCCGAATGAGACACGGCGTGCCGAACGTGCTGTCCACCAGCAGCGGAACGGCCCCCAACGCGGAGACGAGTCGCGGCAGATCGGCCACCTCCAACAGCGGGTTCGAGATCGACTCGACAATGCACAGCTTGGTCTCGGGCGTGATAAGGCTTGGCAACGACCCGAGGTCGGCGACATCGAAGTACGTCACCTTCAAACCGAACGACGCGGCGAGGTGATTGAGCAACTGCCCCGTTCGCCCGTAAAGGACCCGCGCGGCGAGCACGTGATCGCCCGACTTGACCAGCGCCATCAACACCGCCGTCAACGCACCCATGCCTGACGCTGTGACCACGCCCGCCTCGGCCCGCTCCAACCGAGCCACATCGCTGGCGAAGGCTTCGTGATTTGGATTGCCGTCGCGCGTGTAGATGTAGCCCTTCTCGCGCCCGCCCGTCACCGCATCGAGTTGATCGAGCGAGTGCAGGTCGAACGCGGTTGTCATGTAGACGGGAGGCGAACTGGTGCGCGTCGTGAAGTCCTCGGCCCAGCCTCCGCGTGCGGCGAGGGTCGAGTCTGCAGAGGCGTTTGGTGCGTCATGGGGCTTAGTCATGGTGATGGCTTTGAATGCGGGATTCGGTCGTTTAACCGCGTGGGCACCAACCCGAAGCGTGAACGAGGATGTCGATCGACTTCGCCCTCGTTCACACTTCGGGTTGGTGTGGGTCAGACAAGTCTTGCCGCTCGCCTATCGAAGTCATCGCGGCAATTGAGCATCATTCCATCACTCAGCGGTCGATGACTTCGGCGTCTTCGAGGAAATAGAGGCCGAACGGCTTGTCGTCGGCGGCGACCATTTCCAACTTGAGGCGACCGACGACATCGAAGGCTCGCGTGGCGGGGATGTAGCGCGTCGTCTTGCCCGCCTTCAGATCGATCTGCACGAGATCGTAGACCTTGGGGTCGCGACCGAAGCAGCAGATTTGGTTGTCACGGGCCAGCACGAAACGTTCGATCCCTTCGGTCTCAAACGTCGGGAACATGTAGCCGCGAATCTTGATTCGCTGGCCGTTCAGTCCCTTCAACCAAGCCGGCATGTGGTCGATGGCGTCGATCGTGACGGGCTCCATGTTGAGAACCTTCAGCAGGTCGAGGTCATCGTAGGAGACCCGCAACGCTTTGGAGGCTCCGTCGGTGCGAAAGGTCTTCTCGGGGATCAGCACTTCGATCTGGCGTGGCTCGGCGGCGACAGGCTTTTCGACGGAAGTCGCCTTCATCAGCGACGCGATGCTCGCACCATCCACGACATTCACCGGGCCGAGGGCTGAGACGGCAAGCTGTTCTTCGACGACAGGCGTTGTCGCGAACGGGTCGGTTGGTGAGATGGCCTCGATGTTGTCGGCAGTGTCGTTGACGACGGCGTTCGCGGGCGAGGCATCCTCATTCTTGGTCGCCGTGTTTTTGGAGGCGGCTGACTTTTCGAGTGGTCGGTAACTGCTGAGATCCGCGCCGGAACAGCCTGCGATTACCAATGCCCACATCGCGAGAGTGGTCGAGGGAATCATGCGGCCAGTGGCGGACGAGTGGGATGTCATCGAGACTCTCGGGCAGTTGGAATTCGCAGCGGGTGTGAGGTGGGTTGGTCCTCAAACAAGCAAACCCCGCCGGGCCTCCCCCGGTGGATTCAGGACTTTGCACTACTTCTTCTACGTTCATCCAAGCCGTGAGTCGAGTCGTGCAGAAACCCGCGAGCCACCGGGGCAAGCCCCGTGGGGTCGCGGGTTTGAGGGTTAGTACAGCGTCTTGGCTTTACCGAAGAACTCGCAATCGAGTTGGTAGACCGGTCGCAGGCCGGTTTCATCGACGGTCGGTTCCGCTTTGAAGATGCCCGAGACGGCGACCATCACTTTGTTGTCGTGAAAGTGGACGGTCTTGTCACCGTTCATCTTCACCAGAATCATATCGGTCGTTTTGGGCTGTCCACCGAAGCAGCAGTCGCCGTTGTCGCGGCAGAGGACAAAGGACTTGATCCCGGTCATCTGCTTCGTCGGGTACATGTAGCCTTTGATCATGACCTTTTCACCGACCAGCTTCTGTACGTCGGGATGAATGCCAAGCATGCCGTTCTCAGTGCTGAAGCCTTTCTTCGAGATGTCGGTGGTGAAGTTCGTCCGTGCATATCCCTGCGGAACTTCCGTGGCATAGCTGTGAACGTGCATCGCGGCGAACCCGACGAACATCAACGCCTGCGAGACCAACGTCACGCAGGCCAATCGGCCACCGCTCAGCGACCCCTGCGATTGCCTGACCTGACGCCAAGCAATGACGGAAACAATCACGCCCGCCAGCGGAACGATCAACAACACGTCCCAGATGCTCGCCACCAGTGAGATGACCACGAAGGCCATGCTGACGGGAACCAGCGCCGGGATGGGACGATAGAGAAATTCCTGGTCATCGGGGGCGATGTTACGAGGTGCATCCAAAGTCATCTGATCTGCTGCCGACATGATGATTTGCCTTGAAAAATAGTGCGGATCGCCGATTGATCGCCTGCGCGAGAACCGGGATTGCCGCAACGCGGAGATATCGTGATGAAGCGCGCGGCCCAAGTCCAGACGGTCGGCATTAGCCCCGTAGGATGGGCACTTCTGCCGATCCGGATTTTTACCGTTTTTTCTCATAAGCAGACGGGCAGAAGTGCCCATTCTACTGGGGCGGCCAATTCCGGCTGGCGGATTACGCCGAAGTCGGCGGTCACGTTGGCTCGGGGCGAGTCTTTCGGGGAGTTGCTCGGCCAGAAAACGACTTCAAAACAGGATTATTCCGTGAAAACCGGTGTTCTCCCCGCAGGTTTTGCCGAACTCGAACGCCTTTCCAGAAAATCGCAACTCACTGAAACAGAATGGGCGTTGAGTCATCTTGACCCTTATTTGCGATTTTCACTATCACTCGCCCCGTCTCTCGTTGAACCCGTCAAAGTCTCACGTCATTGCTCCCTTCGCACCCGGACAACTGAGCCACTGAATCGCAGTGATTGGTTGGTCCAAGTCGGGAAATCAAACTTCGATTGGAACTGGTTGAGGTCTGTGTTTGAAATCTCGGTCACGAGAAACCAGCAAGCCCCCTCACCCTAAACCCTCTCCCAGCAAAGCCGGGGCGCGGGGACCAGCGGGGTCAGTCGAAATCATGTCTTCGGGAAATCGGAGCAGCCGTTCGGTGGCTCCTGTCCATATCACTTGTGACTACTAAGTGATCAACAGACGGATGGTGTTCACGGATGAACATCACACCGTCGCCGGCATTCGCCGGGCACAAAGGTCGACGCATCGTCATCGCCGGACCTGTAGGAGGGAATCTACCTTGGGTAGGATCGTTGGACTCATCACCTGTTCGTGTTTGGTCATCGTCGCCATGCGGCTGACCAATCTTCAACACACCGACCACACCTTAAAGGGTGGCGAGGACCGGGCCAGTGCCCGCGCGAAGTTATCTCCGCGTGAACACTTCAAGCACGGCAAGGACTCGTTCCTACGAGGCCGGTATCAGGACGCCGTACAGCATCTCGAAGCTGTCACGGCGGTCGGCACCGGACTCAGCGGAACCGAGCGTCGTCAGGCGGAAGACTACCTGACTCGGGCACGCAGCCGAGTGCAGGCGGCTGCCGACGGAACGGTTGTCCGTGCTCAGTCCGATCCGTTCTGGGTCGAAGAGGACGCGGACGAGCCTCCCGCTCGTGAACCTTCCAGTTCACTGAAAGACGCCACGCGAGTGCGCGTTGATCGGCTGATGACGACGGCTCAGGCCGCACTCCAACGGGGTGACGTGCTTGAGGCGAAGAAGCTGTCTCAACAGGCAGCTCAATTGTCGAAGGACGCCCAGCTGACATTCGGCAAGGGCGAGACCAATCCCGCCAACTTCCTCGCGAAGTTGTCCGGTGGCGCAGCGACTGCGGCTTGGACGGACAATGAGTTCGCAGATAAGCCTGCCTCCAAAGGAAAAGCCCCCAAGACGGACATCCGTCAGGTCACAGCTCAGCGGGAACCGACCGGCTTTGACGAAGCCGATCCGTCGAGCGATGTCGCCTTTAACAATCCAGGTCGGACTGCGCCTTCCTCCGGGCCAGCAGCTTCCGACAAGAAGACCGCTGATACCTTAATTGCCCAAGCTCGCGCCGACTTGAAGGCGGGTCGCTTTGACGAAGCACGCCGCAAGGCTTTGCAGGCCGATGAACTCGACCTGACCTATGATCTGTTTGAAGACCGACCCGAACTGTTGTTGGCCGATGTGGATCGCCACTCGTCCACGATGACGATTGCTCGTCCGAACAGCTCCAGCCCGAAGGCCGCTTCGCCCGCTGTCGCGATAGACAATGGGAATGCTCGCAATGCGAAGAGTTCGACAACGAAGACCGCTTCCGCCAGTGCGAACACCTCGAATGACTCCCAGAAGCAGCAGGCTCTGAAGCTGCTGGAACTCGCTCGCCAGGACATGAAGAACGGCAACCTCGACGGTGCCCAGGCGAAGGCCGAGCAGGCTGGACAGCTCAACGTCGCGTACAAGTTGTTCGAGGACATGCCCGAGCTGGTCTTGAACGAAGTCGCCGCACGACGAGTCACCGAAGGTTTGGCTCAGAACGCCGTCGTTCCCAACAAGACCGCGTCTCCCGCCGCACGACCACAGGCCAAAGCGTTGCTCGCGAAAGCCCGGAGCGCGATGGGCGAAGGTCGCATTGATGAAGCTCGCCAACTGGCGATCGAAGCCGATCGCTTGAAGGCTCCGTATGACTTGTTCGACGACCGACCCGACATCGTGCTGGCCGACATCGCCCGCGCTGCGAAGCGTGGTCCCGGTGTTCCCGCTGCGGGCAAGTTTGCGGATGACATCAAGACGACGAACGTGACGCCCGCCAGCAACGACGATCCGTTTGCGGACCCCGCTCCGAACGCAGGATCGTCCCCAGCGAATGTCGCGGCGAACTCGCCCGCGAATGCCCGCCAGAACGTCACTCCCGCTCAAGCGGAAGCGTTGGAGAAACTGCGTCAGGCTCGACAGCTCATGACCGCAGGGCGTTTCGACGAAGCCCGTGCCAAGGCTGAAGAAGCGGAAGCGATGAACGTCACGTTCCCCGTATTCGCCGATCGTCCTGACCTGGTCGTCGCCGACCTGAACAAGAAGATGAGTGGCGGCAACGTCGCCTCACGCAAGCCGGTTCGTGACAGCGGTGTCAAGACAGCGGATGCCTCTAACGAATTGGTGACTGATGGCGACGTGAACCCGCTCGCTCCGAACACACGTTCGTCGAACGGTCGCAATGGCATCACCACCGCTTCGGGTTCGACGGGTCGTCGTCCCGGCAATGTGATGGCTGCCGATGCCACGACCGAGACCGATCTCTCCGGTTCCTCGGCGGGTGACCTCTACAACCGAGGCATGGCCGAACTGAATCGCGGCAATCGAGCCGGTGCTTACAGTGCGTTCCTCGCCGCTTATCAAAGTGGCCAGCAACTCGACCGCGTGCGGACTCAGCGGATGCAGGACTACCTGCGTGAGTTGGCTCCGAAAGCCAACCGCAAAGGCAACGGCATTCAATTGGCGAACAACCAAGTCGATGACAACGACATTGCCAAGACTCCTGATGACGGTGCCCCACTGTCGCTCGAAGCCCCGTCTGTTTTGGATGCGGCTCAGCAAGAACAGGCGGTCAAGTTTGATCGTCTGCGAAGTGATGTGCTCAACGCGGTCTTCAAGGCCGAACGCTTGAAGGACACCGATCCGGAAGCGGCTCTGACGCTGATTGATCAGACGCTGGCCAAGGTCGAAGGGGCCGAACTGCCCGAGCAGGCTGCGGTTTCCCTGACGAGACAACTCAACAAGACTCGTTCGTCGCTCCAGTCCGAGATCGTGCGTCAACAGCCGAACCTCGAATTGAAGAAACGCAATGAAGAGGTCAAGCGATCGCTGACGACGACCGTGGAAACGAACATCCGCGTCGAACAGGAGTACGCCAAGCTGGTCGAGGAGTTCAACGAACTCTTCAAGCAGCAGCGGTTCGCCGAAGCGGAGATCGTGGCCAAGAAGGCCAAGGAAATGAACCCGAAGGATCCGACGGCGGAAACGCTGTTCTGGAAGGCAAAGTTCGGTCGCCGCGTCGCCAACAACGAGAAGCTGAAGAACGACAAGGAAGAGTCGTTCATGGGTCAACTCGACGATGTCGAGCAGGCCGTGATCGTGAAGGTCAATGACAAGCACCCGATCGACTTCGGGGACAACTTCAAGGACATCACCGCCCGCCGCAACGGGAAGTATCGCACCGACAATCGGACGCGCGATGAAGACGACATCCGCATCGAGCAAAGCCTGTCGAAGGTGATCTCGCTGCACGAAGAACAGTCACCGCTCAGCGATGTCATTGCGAAGATCGCAGCTGTCGCCGACATCAACATCGTGACCGACCAGCTTGGTCTTGAGGAAGAGGGTGTCAGCACCAACACGCCGGTCACGATCAGCGTGGAAGGGATCAAGGTCAAGAGTGCTCTGAATCTGATCCTCGGTCGGCACAACCTCGGCTACCACATTCACAACCAGGTGTTGAACATCACCAGCCGCATCCGGCAGCAGGGTGAGTTGGTGGTGGCGACGTACCCCGTGGCCGACCTCGTGATTCCGATCACGAACTTCGGTCAGTCGAGTGCCAACAATCCGTTCGGAACCAATCCGTTAAACAACGGGATTCCAAATCTCGGTGGTGCTCAGATGAGCGTCCCACCGGGCGGGTTCCCCGGCATGGGTCAGGTCGGTCCCGGCGGAGCCAATCCACTGACCGGTGAGGCGACGGATGGACGTTCGGGATCACGGCCACAAGCACCCGACTTCAATTCGCTGACGGAACTGCTCACTTCGACGATCGCTCCCGATAGCTGGGATTCGGTCGGCGGACAAGCTTCGGTGCGTCACTACGAAACGACCTTGAGCCTCGTCATCCGACAGACTCAGAA
>Ga0114966_10004023_pt1 | contig 12691 bp, 8 predicted proteins | sample M_130207_XF_Meta_FD_87029 | JGI IMG/M metagenome (GOLD analysis project Ga0114966, IMG submission 87029) | Freshwater microbial communities from Lake Montjoie, Canada to study carbon cycling - M_130207_XF_MetaG | ecosystem: Environmental > Aquatic > Freshwater > Lake | place: Lake Montjoie...
ACCGACGACCACTTGGCTTTGACCTTGTGCCGCTAAGTCTCCGCACGCGACCGCGTGTCCATCCACCAAATCCTTGTCAATGACAACCCGTTCCCAGAGGGATGTCGTGTTGTTTGATGGAGGCTCAAGGTAGATACAAGCTTGGTTCCCGTGCATGGGTTCAACTGTCGCCAGAAATCGTCTCCCGTTCATCACCACTCCAGAACGCACTTCGCCCGCCCCAATAAAATCAACCTGCCCTTGCGAATTCCCACCCAACGCCTTCCGAATCCAGCTACCGTTGTGAAGATCGAGTAAGAACACCCCCTCTTTTCCAGCCACCAACAACTCATCGCCTCGTTTGGAATTCCAGTCGACTAGCTCAAAGTTGTGGGTCATATGAAGCGAGGCGTCCACGACCTCAGTCGGCCATGGTTGCCGCACATCCTTCGGCACTGAGTACGCCAGCATACGCACCCCTTCGCCATTACCTCCCTGATTCCCTCGCCCATGCAACGGCAACACCACAAGTTGAGAAGCACCACTCGTAGATTTCATCCATCTCATGCGGTGAACCGTAGGCTCCTTTGGCAACTCAATCGGAGTCCAGCGTTCGCGGCGATTGACAGGAGGTTGCAAATAAAAAACAGCCCCACTCTTCACCGTATCGTTAGGGTTCCACCCAGCCCCCACGGCGACCTCAGCCTTGCCGTCACCATCAATATCAGAAGCAGCAACGCAGACGTTATCCAATGCGGTGAGGTTCTCTGCGATGAGATGCCTCGTCCAATCCGGATTGGAATACCAGACAATCTGGCGTTTGTCGGCCAATAGTATATCGAGTCGCCCGTCGCCATCCACATCAGCGATGGCCAACCCGTAGCCAATCTCCACACGACCATCAATCTCCTGCGGTCGAAACGAAGGCATTTTAACTTCGGCGATCCCCGCACAAGTAACGAACCCTACGACAAGAGTTGAAAGCAAAAAACGATGCATCATAAGCGAGTGTTGACTCCCCAACAGATATCCGAGCCAAGTTTGGGGTGCAACAAGGACGTTCCTTGACCTGAGCAAAAAACCCAACCAACCGGAAGCGAACTAACGAAAATGGTGCCTCGGCACAGACTTGAACTGTGAACCAATTGATTAAGAGTCAACTGCTCTACCATTGAGCTACCGAGGCATCCCGCAAGAGTGGGGATTGAATCCCATTCGACCAGTGATTAGCAAGATTTTTTCAGGAACTTTTTCCACAGCGAACGGCGAAACCTAAGCCGCAAATTTAATAATCACACCCGCAACTGGCGGCCCCAAGGGGGAAATGTCCCTTTGAGATTGCTTCGAATTGACGAACCGTGAATTGGGCGAACAATGAACCATGCAAGCTAAGGACGAAACGTCGGTCAAAACGCCGCGCAAATTCGGTGAGACCTTTAAACTGGAAGCCGTCCAAAACTGACAGAACAGCGGGAAATCGGCCAAAGCCGTGGCCCAGGAGCTGGGCATTGTGGCCAACCTGCTTTAATCGGCAGGACTTCGCAACCCGCCGCTAGGCCCGAGCCGAAATTTTCGCCTTACATAAAAATCTTCTACAATCGCCAGCGCGGACACGACGAATCCGTCACTGGGTGCCGATCAATTGCAAAAAAGAAAACTCAATTTGAGGAAATCCGACGTGGTGATTGACTTGAGGTAACCGGCTCGTTACCGTTCATTCCAGATAATTTGAGACCATGCTTCCTGTCATCGAAAACTTATTGATTCTGCAAGACCGCGATCGCAAAATTCAGCGCGTAGAACAGGATCTCGCCCATATCGCGCCGGAACGCACTCAGCTTCAGGATAAGGCGCGTCAGGGTCAATCTGGGTTCGAAGCAGCCAAACTCAAAGCACACGGGATCGAGTCCGAAAAAAAACGGTTGGAACTCGAGGTCGAGTCTAAAAAAACGCAGATCGAGAAGTACTCGGTGCAACAATTTCAGACCAAGAAGAACGACGAGTACAAGGCCCTTGGCAATGAAATGGAATCTTGTAAAAAGGCAATCTACCAACTGGAGGAACAGCAATTGGTGCTGATGGAACTCGCGGAGGAAGCCCTGAAATTGCAAGCTGAAGCCGCTCGGGTCGCAAGCGAAGCCCAAAAATATATGAACGGGCAGGTTGCCGAATTAGCAAATCGTGAGGTGCGATTGAATCGGCAAATTGATGAGTTAAAGTCGGACTATTCTCAACTTCAAGATGTATTGGATTCGGATGTGCTTTCGCGGTATGTGAGGTTACGTAAGAACAAAGGTGGCAACGCGGTGGTAGGCATTCAGCATAGTGTCTGTGGCGGGTGTCACATGAAACTTCCGCAGCAAGAAGTGGTATCCTGCAAAAACCAAGCTGACTTAGTAGGCTGTCCCAATTGTGGACGGATTCTTTACTACAGCCGGGACATGGATCTGGCTGTCGTGGATTAGATTTTCAACCGGTCAGCAAAGCTGCACGGGTTGGCCGCCCAATTTGATCGACTCGTAAATAGCCGTGATGATTTTAACATCACGCAAACCTTCTTCCCCAGAGACCTTCGATTTTTTTCCCGTGGCGAGGCACTGGGCAAAATCATCCATCTGAACGGCAAAATGATCAGTGGCTGGAAATGAGAAAGGTCCTTTGTGGGTTTGGCCTTTCTGCCCGTCGTAGCCAAAAGCTGACGTGAGTTCAAAAGACCCTTGATCAGCTCCGGCCCAAAGCCGGTTCATCCCCGGAACCAAGTAGGTTGTGGCGCAATTTGCGATCAGGCCACTGGGGAATTTGAGTGTCCAGAAAATCGACTCATCCACTTCGCTAAATTTCTCAGGATCGGACTTGGTTTCGTGAGCGGTAACTTCGATAGGTTCTTCGCCGGCGAGGTAGCGGGCACCTTGCAACGCATAAATACCCACATCCATGAGCGCACCGCCCCCAGCCAATTCACGTTTGAGTCGCCATTGTTCGGCACCCTCTAACCGAAACCCGAAGCTGGCCTCGATCAGTCTGACCGGACCATAAACTTGCTGACGAGCGAGACGGATCATCTCCAAATGGTGCGGCTCGAACTGGCAACGGTAGCCAATGGCGAGTTGTTTTCCGGCACTTTGGCAGGCTTCAATCATCCGCTCGCATTTCTCAACAGAAACCTCCATGGGTTTCTCGCAGAGCACGTGTTTGCCTGCGTGTGCAGCCCGAACCGTAAATTCGGAATGCATCGAATTCGGGAGCAGAATATAAACCACGTCGACAGCCGAATTGTATGCGATCTGATCAAACGTCTCATAACTGTAGAGACAATTTTCGGGCAGCTTATATTGGGTTGACCATCGCTGCAGTTTTTGAGGATCGGAACTCACGACAGCCGCGAGTGAACAGTATTTGGATTTTAAGAGTGCTGGCGCAATTTGATTGGTCGCTAACGAGCCTAGACCCACTAACGCAAATCCCACCTTCCGATCCAAATTCTGCGCCGCTTCGGCTATTTTTTCCAGCTTGCCAAGCATTCCTCCCACGCGAAGGACACCCCCACCAAAGCCAAAGCCAAAATTACGCAGAAACCCGCGTCGTGAAGCTGAGGGGTCTTCCTTCATGGGTGCACCAAGAATTACTTGATGAGGGAGTAATCCGTTGCGTTGAGGAATTCCGAAAGCACACCGCCATCAACTGTGAGTGATCCGCCGTTCTTTTCCGAATTAGCCCTTGCTGAGACCCATGCCGGATCCTGGCGGAAAGCATCGAAAGACTTTTGCGCAGCAGCCTTGCTCTGGTGCGAAATGATATAAACCAGTTTGTTCTCAGCACCCTTCTGATCTGACATCAGGTTCCAATAGGCAATATTCTTCATGCCATGCTTTTGAAAAAGGTTCACGGTATGATCCCGAAATCGTTTGTTAAGATCGCCTAACTTCCCCGCTGTTGCGGTATAAGTGCGAAGCTCAAACACCCGGCCTGCTTTATCCACATCCGCTTTTGGGCTGGGTGAGTAATCCGTAAGTTGCATGTAGTACGATTCCACCTTACTGACGATGCGTCCATTTTTCTCCGTCTCCTTCTGAGCTGCTTTCCACTCGGGATCTGCCATAAAACTCTTCCATGACTCGTCGCGTGCGGCGCGGTTGGGATAGGCAAGAACATAAACCAGCTTATTCTCCTTGTTATCGATGGGAACCCAATAGCCGATATTCTCGATGCCGTGTTTCGCAAAAAGCTTCGTGGTATGCTCCCGGAATCGACCTTCCAAGGTAGGTAATTTGCCTTCCGGAGAATAATACACCCGCATCTCGAAAACGCGACTGTCGGTGGTTGAGACCGCTGAATCTGCTGCGGAGAGAGTGAATGCGGCAACAAGCATCGCCAAGGCCGTCGTGAAAATTGTTAAGTTCATTGATTGTGTCTATTAAGACTAACATGGCATCTGGATTCGGGCCGATCGTCAATTGAAATTTCGCCAAAACCGATTCGATTCCCATTCGTTCGGGCTTGGCACTGGGTTGGAGTTGAACTTATAAAGACCCTTCACAGAATGATCAGCGCGAGACCATGAACCGATCCAGTTTCTCGATTATCACTCCGAGTTATCGCAACTCAGAGTGGCTCAAGCTTTGTATCGCTTCAGTTCATGATCAGGCAATGGTGTTGGAACATATAGTGCAAGATGCGGGTTCTGACGACGGGACTTTGGATTGGCTGCCATCGGATTCGAGGGTGCGAACTTTTGTGGAAAAAGATGCGGGCATGTATGACGGCGTCAACCGTGGGCTCAGACGAGCAACGGGTGATTATCTTGCCTATCTCAATTGCGACGAACAATACCTGCCGGGAGCTCTCGAAAAGGTTCACGATTTCTTCGAGGCGAATCCTGAAGTAGATGTGGTGTTTGGGGATGTCGTGATTGTCGAATCTTCTGGAGAGTTCCGATGTTTTCGCAAAGTTAATCTGCCCTGGTATTATTATACAAAGGTCTGTTCGAACCTCTGCACTTTTACGGCTGGAACCTTTATGCGTCGGTCAGTGTTGGATCAGCATCAATTGTACTTCGATCCAACCTACCGCGCTTTGGGAGACGCGGATTGGATGCTGCGGGCATTGCGCGTGCCGCTTCGAATGGCGGTGCTAGGTGCCTACACCTCAACATTTACAGAAACGGGACAAAACTTAGGTCAGTTCCCCGTTTCTGTGAAGGAGACGCAGACCCTGATCGCATCGGCACCTCTCTGGGCACGCCGCGCTGCGCCGGTGTTTAAAATGGGGCACCGTCTCCGGCGAATAATACAGGGATCCTATAGCCAGAAACCATTTGAGTATTCCATTTACACGCAGCAGACGGGCGATCAGCGCATCCCATTCTCCGTGACCAAACCCACCGCGCGTTGGGTGAGATAGTCTGAACGTTCCTGAAAACTGCGTTAGAAGCTTCAGAGCGCGTGTTCTGGAACGCTGCAGGTCGGTGCCGTATCGATGGCACCGTAGGTATAGGTTCCTCCGCCGGGGCAATTAGGGCGACCACCGCTAATGTATTGATCAACTTCAGAATCCACAGTGGCTGCTCCGGAAGTTTTTCTTTTTTCCAAGGCCCACTGCTCCTTAACGCCGTTAATCTGCCTCAGATTAGTGATGCACGCATTTTTTTGCGCTGTATTGCGGGCTTTGACGAAATTGGGAATAGCCACAGCCGCGAGAAGGCCAATAATGGCCACGACGATCATGATTTCCACCAGCGTAAAGCCGTGGTTGCGACGGGATCGAATTTTCATATTGGGCGTTAACATATCAGGTGCATCTGCAAGTCGCAGCTTCTTTTGTCTAGTTTTTGGGTCAAGTGTGACACTGGTCTCTTTGGCTTAAACACCTCGTCATAAAAAAAGTTGCAGACGACCGATCCCTGCTTTGTGTTCATATCAAAGGTGCGGATTCAGTGGTCGATATTTCTGCAACAGTCGGTCGTTATGATCATCCCCATCGGTGTTGCTGCTGATAAATACTTCTGGCTGGTAGCCTAATCGCACGGCTGATTCGATTCCAGCGACGATGATGAGGTTCATTAACAACGCACCCGTCGATGTAGAAGGCGAGCCTACTGGATAGGGAAACGCGGCAAGACGTGTGGCCGCGTCTCCTTCAATTCCACACGTATCCAGAACTAAGTCTGCCGCATCAGCTAATCGTTTCCCTGAAGGATGCCGTGCCGGCCAAGCGAGGCTGTGATTCAGGTTGGTAATGGCGATCACTTTTAGACCACGCTCGCGCCCTGCCATCGCCATCTCTATCGGCACAGCATTTCGTCCCGAGTTAGAAGCAACGATAAGAACATCCCCTGCGTGTACTGGATAACGATCGAGTATCTGCGAAGCACACCCAGTTTCTCGTTCGTTGTAAGTCGCTTGAATAGCCGCTTCGTGCAGCATCAACCGAGGATCAAGTATGGGCGTAGCGCGTGCTAAGCCTCCTGCACGATAAAAAACTTCCTCGGCCAGAAGGTGCGAATGGCCCGTTCCAAAGGCGTAAAGCCAGCCCTCTTTGGCAAGGGATTCTCCTAGCCACTCACCTGCGAGTTGGATCTTCGACCATTGAGTGCTTCGAACTTTTTGGAAATGAGCCAAAACCGTTTCAAAAAAATCTTCTGAAGCACTCATCGAAACCAAATGATGCTATTCAACTCGCGCAATTTCCAAGGTCTGCTCTTGGGATCGTACCACATCCGTATCCTCCTCGAGAGAAACCATCTGGGCCGGCGGGACAAGCGGTGTGGAATCTGCAGTTCGGCTCTGATGAGATTCCTCCGATTTGTGAAACTTGACACTGACTATCTTGCTGATCCCTTGTTCCTCCATGGTGACACCGTAGAGCACATCCGCCATTCCGATGGTGCGTTTGTTGTGGGTAATAATCACGAACTGCGACATCGAAAGGAACCTCTGGAGAATCCGGACGAAACGGTTGATGTTAGACTCGTCCAATGGAGCATCCAGTTCATCCAACACACAGAAGGGGCTGGGTTTGACCTGATAGATTGAGAACAGCAACGCCACAGCGGTCATCGTTTGCTCGCCACCAGAAAGTAATGAGATGCTTTGAAGCTGTTTACCCGGAGGGCGAGCCACGATATCGATGCCGCTTTCCAACACATCACCTTCATCCACCAATACCAGATCCGCTTTACCACCATTAAAAATCTCGACAAAGAGAATCCTAAAATTGTCGCGGATCTTGATGAATGTCTCCAGGAACATTTCCTTCGTCTGCGTATTGATCCGGTTAATGACATCCATCAATTGTTCCTTGGCCTTCACGAGATCATCATGTTGAGCAGTCAGGAACTGATATCGCTGTTCGGTTTCTTCGTATTCATCAATCGCCACCAAATTGACAGGGCCGATTTCCTCTACCCGTTTTTGTAACACACCCACCTGCTGAGCAACTGCCTCCCAGTCCGTCGACAGACCTCTTGCTTGCATTTCCGACGGTGCCAGCGTTTCAACCTGCGCCCCACCTTCGGATGCGAGGGTGATCGTGATGCACTCGCTCCTCACCGTATCGATATCGAGTTGATATTTCTCCTGTGTGCGTTGGCGCAGATTCTCCAAAGCCATGTTCCTTTGCGCTAGCTCAACTTCAACGATGCCACGGTGCCGTTGTAATTCACCTTGCCGATGGCGTTGACCACGCAGGTTTTCTTCTCGTTCCAGCACTGCGAATTCTTGCGTATTTTTCTGCGACACAAGCTCCGTCAATTGGTCGTTAATCTGTGCACGATCATGTTGTAACGATTCGATCTTGGAACGTGAGTCCACCATCTCAGCCTCAAACTGCGCCTTGCGGATGACGAAGGATGAAACTTCCGTGCGCCGTTGTTGCAAAAGGTGACTTAACTCACGCAACCGGTGTTGCAGGCCAGACTGCTGTTGACGGAATGAGGCTGATACTTGTTCGTCGGTTGCGAGCGCGATCTTGGTCTCCGTCAACGTGGTGTTCGCCGCATCCCGTTGTTGTCGCAGTGCCTCCACATGCGAGGTTCCGTCGCGCACCTCTTGTTGCAACTCAAGTTCACGTTGTTCAAACTGGGTGATCTTCGCCGCCAAACCATCCCGTTTTGAGAGACCATCTGTCTCCTGTGCGGTGAGGCGTTGCAATTCCTGAGTGACCGTTTCGACCTTTTGTTGCAGCGTTCGCCGAGAGTTCTGTAAAGCGTTGAACTCACCTTGATGTGTGGCGATTGCAACCTCCTGACTTCTCAGCTCAGTTTGCGCTTCTTGCAGGCTTGCCTGAAGCGTGGTCTGCTCGCTTTGCAACGCCCCTTTGCGTCTGCTCGCTTCATCCACTTGCTGTTGGATTTGGACGATTGCCGCCTGAAGTTCAATTACCTGGTTTTTCCTCAACAAAACCGAACCTGAAGCTTTGCCTGTGCCCGCACCGCCTGAAAATACCCCTTCTCTGGTAAGCGTTTCGCCTGCAGCGGTCACAAAACCAAAAGCACCCTTGCTTTCGCGCCACGCAACTGCAGCAGAAGCCAGATCAGGCGCAACGCAAACGCAACCCACTAACCGCCGCAGTAATGGTTGCACGGATTCATCCGCATCGATCAGGCTGAGCAATGGAACCACCCCAACAGGAACAGCTACCTCTAGATCTGTGCTTTCAACAGAGGCGATCATCCCAATCGCGACAAGACTCGCGCGGCCTTTCTTCTGCGTCGTCAAGGTAGTGATGATTTGCTGAACCACCTCGGGTTGCTCCGTCAGCGCGATCTGCAATTGTTGGCCCAACGCCGTTTCCACCGCTGCCACATGTTGATCGGGGACACGAATTCTATCCGTGAGCGAGCCGAGCACACCCCGAGTCCCCTTGAGCACTGCGACCGCCCCAGCACTGAACCCTTCGTAATCGGTCTGCAACTGTTGAAGGACCTGGCAACGAGACTTTTTTTCGGCCTGCAACCTGAGCGCAGAGTCCAGAGACTGATTCGCCTCGCTCAATTCAACTTGAAGCTCGCGCAACCGTTTTTGCCGTTCCTCGACAGTTCCCCGACGTGAGAGCACGTTTTGTTTCTCGGTCTCGGCAGTGGCCGCAAACTCCGCTAATCTGGCTTCAAGACGTTCGCATTCCTCGATCCATTGGAGTTTCTCCGAGTGCAGTTTTTCGAGGCGCACGATGTTGCCCTGCTTTTGAAGATCCAAACTATTGATCTCGTTCCTCACGCGGCTGAGTCCCTGTGCTGTGGCGAATAAATCCGATTGAAACTTGCGCACAGACTCCTGTTTTTGACTCAGAGAAAGATCAACACCTTGCAACGCGTCGTGCTTGGCTTCCAATGCCTTCCGGTGCGCCTCCAAGTCCTTCACAGCCAAGGTTAAACGATTGGAGACCTCCACCAACTCGTGTTCCGCAGCGTGCTGACGTTCCTCAGCTTGTCCAATATCAGTCGAGGCTTTCTCGTTTTGAGCCTGCAATTCAAGCAGCCGTTCTTCGTTGAACTGAATTCGGTTCTCGTTTTGGTCAATCTGGCCTTTGACTTCCTGTCCGAGCTGTTGGGTCGCACGCAAATCGGCTTCGATTTGACTCATCCGCTCGCGCAGTTGCTGCACTTCATTCTCACCACGAACAACGCTTTCTTCACAAATCTCCGATTCAAGCAGAAGTTTTTTGAGGTTCGCTTCCTTCGTCGAAACCTCCTCCAGCAACACATCATAATTATGCCGAGCCAGTTGCGTGTCCAAATACTGCAACTCGGTCATGATCTGTTTGTAACGTCGAGCCTTCCCTGCCTGCCGCTGCAGCGATCCAATCTGCCGCTTCACTTCTCGGATGAGATCTTGCACCCGCAGTAAATTCTGATCGGTGTGTTCCAGTTTTCGGAGTGATTCTTTTTTCTGCGCCTTGAACTTCGTAATACCGGCTGCTTCCTCAAAAACCATCCGCCGATCATCGGGTTTACTGGAAATAATCTGCGTAATATTTCCCTGAGCCATGATGCTGTAACTGGATCGGCCCATCCCCGTTCCCATGAAGAGTTGCTGAATATCCTTGAGGCGACACGAGACCTTGTTGACGAAATACTCGCTGCCACCATCCCGGAAAACTCGTCGAGTGATCGTCACCTCGTTGAACGCAACTGTCACCCCGGCCGCCTTCAGATGCTCCTCATCCACATCCCCAATCGTCAGCGAAACTTCCGCCATACTCAGCGGCTTCCGAGAGTCCGTCCCATTAAAAATGACGTCTGCCATTTCACCGCCGCGCAACGCTTTGGCGGATTGCTCCCCCAGTACCCAACGGATCGCGTCAGAGATATTCGATTTCCCACACCCATTCGGCCCGACGATCGCAGTCACGCCGGGGATAAAGTTAATGGTGGTCTTATCCGCAAACGATTTAAAACCCAACGCGGTCAAACTCTTCAAGTACATGCAAAAAGACAACCCTATGAGGGCATTTGTGTAAAGCACAAACCACCATACGTTGTGGTGACTTACACTCAACACACCACAGGTTGTGAATAACTCCTCAGGCTCATGCGCCGACTTCCTCCTAAATCGCACCCGCACAATGAGTTGCAAACAATGCCTTCGCACCGAGTCGTTCTCATCAAGTAGGCTTGTATCAGTGGGCGATCTGACATAACTAAATGGTAGCTATGATGGAAGCGACACCGCCTCACCTAAATCCACGACGATCCCTTGCGTTTGATGGATTCAAACTCTTTTTATCGGCAGCACTCCTTCTGTTGGGGGGATGCCATTCGCCTCGACCGATCCAATTCGGTTTTTACTCAGTCCCCAAAGCCGATCTTACCGCAGTCCGTGAATTGGGTGTGGATTTCGTTGTTGGCACGAAGACCAAGGAATATCTGGATGCCGCAAAACAACTCAATTTACAGGTTATTGGCACCGGTTCCAAATTCCACAATCATTCAGTACTCTTAGGGAACTACCTCTCCGATGAACCTGATTTACTCGGGATTTCTCCGGCGCAAATTGCTATCGAATACCGCAACGCCAAGAAGAAATCGCTCAAACCTGTTTTTTTGAATCTGTCCTCCGGTTTTTCTGTCGAGATGTACTCCCCTTATTGTGATGTGGTGACGTTCGATTGGTATCCAATCGGATGGCAACCGATTGAAACTTTTTATTCCAATCTACGTGCAGCACGCCTGGCATCTGGAAGAAAACCATTTTACGCAATCATCCAAGCCTTTGATTGGTCGCGCTATCCGACACTCGTGCCGCCGAGCTCCTTGTACCGAGTGCCAACCCCATCCGAAGTAAAAGCAATGACGATTTGGGCCGCAATGAGTGGTGCAAAGGGCATCATGTTTTACCCTTACAGGGATGGAAAGACGGCAATTAGCGACACGCCGGAGCTGATTACGGCAATTCAAGAGAGCATTGAATTCATCCGAACCAACGAAGAGTTTTTTGGTCAGTCGAGAGTTTGGGAAGCTTACCCGTTCTCGTTTGAAAAACTAAGCGATCGCTACAACGAGATTTCCGACCCGAGCATCGCAATCAAGTATTCTCACGCGGCAGCAGGCAAAGGATTTCACCGACTCGTCGCGGCGAACACCACGAATCGAGAAATCATTGTGAGACCAGCCCCAGGATTTGAGATCGAATCGGTCAACGAACCAATCGTCTTCGCACCCCTGGAAGTCAAACTATTCAAGATTCGGAAACTGTAGACTTAACAATCATCGGCTGACTGAGGTGTAGGGCAATCCCCACCCCTGAATTCAGACTTCCTCGGCGATAGCCTGCGAGGTCGAGCGTGCAGTGCTGGTAGCCGATTTTTTTGAAGGCAGTTTCTACCGTTTCAAAATGCGCGGGCGTCAGCAGTTTCGGCAATTCCTCCAAACCGAGCTCGATTCGGGCGAGGTGACCAAGTTTGATTTCGTGGTGGCGCACCCTCACATCATGAAAACCGAGATCACGCAATAGGTTTTCACCTTGCTCGATCATCCAAAGTTTCGCCTCCGTCACAGGTTCTCCGTACGGAATCCGTGAGCTCAAACACGCCATCTGCGGCTTATCGGCTGTCGGTAACCCGAGTTGTGCCGAAAGGGTGCGAATCTCCACCTTGGTCAATCCGGCCTCCTTGAGCGGCGCACGAATTGCAAATTCTGACGCTGCTTTTGATCCAGGCCGGTGATCGCCGACATCACTCGCATTTTCACCATAAGCAATCACAGCAAACCCCTCCGCCTTCGCCAACGGCACCAACTCGGTAAACAGCTCGTGCTTACAAAAATAGCAGCGGTTCGTTGGGTTCTCTAAATACTGCGTATTTTGAAACTCCTGCGTTCTGAGGATTCGCACAGGAAAATTGAAATCTCTGCCAATCTCGAGTGCCTCCGAGAGTTCGCGGCGCGGCAAACTGGCGGAGTCAGCAATCGCAGCAAGACTCTTCTCTCCGAGCACTTCGTGGGCCACCTTCGCGAGGAAAACAGAATCAACACCACCTGAGTAGGCCACCACGCACGACCCATAACCTCTGATGATCGACTTCAGGCGTTCAAACTTCTCCAACATCATGAACCAAAACTGCCACTCTCCACTCCCCTTGTCGAAGTGATTCCACTCAATGTGCCACAAAACATCTCGCCGTGAAACGGTTGAATTGGCAGTGTCTCGATTGAATACTGGCCGGCGAATCGGGTCTAAATCTTTGGAGCTTGTGAAAAAATTCACAAATCCACTTGCGA
>Ga0114966_10004027_pt1 | contig 12687 bp, 12 predicted proteins | sample M_130207_XF_Meta_FD_87029 | JGI IMG/M metagenome (GOLD analysis project Ga0114966, IMG submission 87029) | Freshwater microbial communities from Lake Montjoie, Canada to study carbon cycling - M_130207_XF_MetaG | ecosystem: Environmental > Aquatic > Freshwater > Lake | place: Lake Montjoie...
AACATAAATAACAAATGGTAGTGTATTTTCTGGAAGACAACTAGGAGCTACAGGAGCTTCCGACGATTTAGATAGTTGTTCTTTACTTCGTCTTATATCATTAATATCCGCACTCCCTTGTTCTTTTAAGACTAATTTAACAATTTTAAATAAATCTTGTTCGGTTAGAGTAATAATTTTTTTCATTATTTTCGTTTTACCCAAGCGATTCTTAATTTATCTGGTGGGTCAGATTGTACATATCCTTTTTTACTAATATTATGAAAAATTAAAGGAATTCCATCTTTAATGGCTCCAACAATTCCAACATGGGTATTCATTCCCCAACCATTACCTTTTTTAATTGTTTCTCCTACAACTTTTTTACCGTTGACATCTTTAAACCATCGACGCCCCCCTTGATAAAAGGCTTCTTCATGGTGATATGATGGGGGATAATAAATCCCGACAACATCATCAAGTTTTAAATTATTAAATCCTTGACCTAATTTTGGGACTAAAGTATCTACAAAGGCTTTGATTTCATTCATAAGACTTCCGTTCTCTTTTCCACCGCCACTTTTATTTAGTTCTAACCAAGTTTTTATCATATAATCTTGTTCAGTCTTATCTAAATTTTTAAACGCCGAATACACAGTTGGACCAACTAAAGTGTCGTTCGCATAAGCGTCCCAAGCATTACCAATCGTCTCAAATTTATCACTAAAATCGTTCACAAATTGAGCACAATCTATGTCGTCACGATGACAAATATTTTTAGTCGTATCTTTTGCGGAAAGGTTATTCCAGTTAATATCGTTTTTAATTTCTGGATTAATTGTTGGACTAATTTGTATATTATTGCCTGTTGTATTTTTTTTCTTTTTTAATATAACGTCTTTTTTAACTAAATCGTTAGAAGTAGAATTTTTTCTTTGTTTAAAAACCTTAGTTTTAATTGCATTTAATCCTTTACCTGTTGGCGAAATCCATTTGTTTTGACCTTTTAAACTATAGTAATAATTATCCCCTTCTTTTCTATAATCGTATTTTTTATCGTAGTTGGTAACTATCTGTTCGGACAGATTAATTTTTGTTGTAATATCAATATTTTTATACATTGACAATATACTATCTCGTTCTGATTCGGTTATTAATATTTTTTTCATAATAATTATATATGAATATAAATAGTCAATAACAACAGAATATATTTAAAGATAATTAAGGTTTAATTAAAAAAAATAGTATCTTTGTTGTTATGGAAGAACAGTTAATTAGAAAAATAAAAGGTGGGTTAATAGGGATTAAAATGAAAACTAAACAACCTAAAGATGTTGCGGTGTTATTAAATAAATTAAAACTCGTCAACAAATTAATGTATGAAGATTTATTGAACGATTATAAACAAACTTTAAAATCAATTAATTTTTAATTAGACATATCTTTTTTGTGATAAGTTATATTTATTATAAATTATAAATTAATGTCAACTCCCGTAATTGTAGCATTTATCACTGGTGTATTAGGTCCTATATTAGTATTATATATTAAAAGTGTTCTAGATAAAAAAAACCCAAACGATATGGTTAGAGACACTCTTCGTGTTAGTGAACTAGTAACCACAAAAATAGAACAAATTAAAGACGAATTTGATTCGGATAGAGTTTGGATAACTCAATTTCATAATGGAGGTTCTTTTTACCCAACAGGTAAATCAATGGCCAAATTTAGTATTATTTATGAAAGCGTCGCTCCCGGAGCAACATCTATACAAAGTAATTTTCATAATATTCCAGTTAATTTATTTAGCAAATCAATAAATCAGTTATTAGAAAACGATTTAATTGAAGTTCCTGATTATAAAGATGAAGTAATTCACACTTTCGGGTTAAGATATGTTGCTCAAGATACTGGTTGTAAATCAGGTTATTTATTCGCTATTAAAACTATTGAAGGAAAATTTATCGGGACTTTAGGTCTTGATTATACAAAGAAAAAACATAAATTAGACGAAGAGTCTATAATTCAGTTACAAGTACACGCATCTTCTTTAGGTGGGGTACTTATGACTCATTTATTAGGATAAAAAACAAATAATATGGCAAAAGATATTAATATAGGTAATTTAATAAGTGGGGTTAGTCCAACAGTAAAAACCAAGGGTTATTATGGTACTAATACTGCGACTTATGGATGTAGTAAAGGAATTAATGTTTCATCACCAGTTGGTGGTACAATTGACAACATAAATGGAACTAATGTCATTATTAAATCTAATGCGGGAAATGAGTATACAATTAATGGAGTTACTCCTACTTTGACAAAGGGAAACTCTGTAACTTTAGGAGGTTCAATTGGTATTACAAGTAGTACTACTGTAGTACTAAGCTCCCGTCAAGATTTATCAAGTTTAAACACAACTAGTGGTCAAAAAGAACTTGATAATAACAATAAAAGTTCAAACTTTTTAGATTTTACTGACGCGCAAGCTCAAAAATACTGGGACGCTAGCGTAGGTCAGGCGATTGCCGTTGCAAACGCCCCATATAATGTCGCCTCAAAAGCTTTAAATAGTGTAATACAAACAGAGTCTATTGAAATTAAAGATAATGTTTTATCCGAAGAATTAAAAAGAATCAAAAGTTTATTCTAAAAAAAATCCCCATTGTTAAATGAGGAATCAAAAAATCTATGTTTTTTTAAACTCTTAGTGAGTTGTGCTTGTAGCAACAACTGACATTGTTTCAACTGGTAGAACAACTGTAGAATCTACAACTTTGTTACAAGTGTCTTCACAACATGTAACTGTGGTTGAATCTGTTGTTGTTGGTTTAGTTGAATCACCACTTACACAAGATGCAAGTGAAAGTGCGGTTACTAGGACTGATGTTAAAATTACTTTTTTCATTTTTTATATTGTTTTTATTTACTCAATAAATATACTATTTCACCCAATAAGTCAACATTTATTAAAAAAATATTTTTTTTAATAAAATTTGGTTTTTAATATAAAATGATTACATTTGTAGAACTTTGATAAAGTTTAATGTATTTATAAAACACGTAAAATTTATTAAAAAAAGATTTGACAGTTTAAAAAAAATGTCTTATTTTTGTAAAAGAATTGATAGTTTTTAATGTATTTGTAAAACATAAAAAAATATTAAAAAAAGATTTGGTAAATCAAAAAACTTTACCTAACTTTGTAAAAGAATTGATAGTTTTTAATGTGTTTGTAAAACATAAAAAAAATTAAAAAAAGATTTGGTAAATTAAAAAAAAATACCTAACTTTGTAAAAGATATCAGAAACGTCTGATTGTGTTCTTTGAAATATTATTATCCGTTTGACGGATTAAAATGAAACCTTCGGGTGAATTTTGAACTCCGTCAATAAATGATAATCGGCCGTGTATGGTCGTTAAATAAACCACGAAAGTGGGATAAAGTGAATTTACTTGTGTTAGTAAGTTTGCGGTTTCTTCAGAAACTCGAGTACACAAGTGGGATATCATCCGACCTTTATTACTGAGGGCGACGCTTTAGGGAAAGTGGTTGGATGGTTTGGGAATGTGGATTCTCAAACTGAGTTCGGAAGAACAATAAAAGTAACCCATAGGAATCAAGTAAAAAATGTGGCACCAACCATATAATTGCGGGTTCCAATGTTAAAGAGGACTTAAAACCGAAAGGTAAGATAAAAAACAAGTGGTGTTGTTATTATCCTTACATATCATCCGCCAAGATGTATGTTTGAAGTAATCTTAAAATATTGAGATAGGGATATTTCACTGAGTAGAAAAGCATTTTGATTCTCAAAAGGAGTTGAAGCTTAAGATGGACCTCTACTTGGACGCATCCACAACACATAAAACTTATACCAAATTTTAAGTAAAATTAAACTAAATATAAGCAAAAGTGTTCATCAGGTTTTGATGAAAGTCGCCTACATAGTCATGGGTTGTCCATGGCATACTAAGACCGCAAGTCGAAGTATATTTTTACCAAAAACCTCTAAGGAGTCGAATCCTGAGTTAACTCGCAAGGTTAAGGAGAGTGGAGTAGTAAAAGAGTAGTTGAAACCTTTAGGAGTGATTAGTCTAACTAATCGGCGATGAGACTTACCATTCAAAAGATGGTGGAAACAAAGGGAACTAATAATCCTTTAAAAGATTCTCACATATAGGTGTATTCTCAGCCTAAATTAAATATTGTAACAAAAATTGTTTATTAAATTAAACACTGGAGATGATACCTCATTACAATACAAGTGGTTCCCAAGTTGTTTCCTTCATAACAACAGCAATGAACTAAAACTTGCAAAAATAAAATGAAAGGTTTTTTATTGGTGATTTAGTTAATTTATCACATTTTGGTACCACATCCAAAAAGATTAAAAAATAAACACTTTTTATGACTTCGGATGTCACAGGTTAGTTCAAACCAAAAAAACTCATGTCACTTTTGTTTAGAAAGTTTTGTTTTATAAACAGTCTTCTATTTTAGTGGTTAACTAAAAATGAAACAATTGAATAAACGGTTTTGTTAGAATTACCAAAAAAAAGTAACGTCACAAACTACTTTCGTATAATATCCAATTTACGTTCTAACAACTGGGTAAAGGCTAAATAGGGAGGTTTGATTAGCCGTCAGACCTCCCTTTCTTTTTGAAAAATCTTTAATATTATTATGGTACCCTTGAGGTATAAAAACTAAAAATTTAATAACATGGAAATGTATTATTTTTCTTTAGGTATTCTTTCGATTATTAGTCTAATTTTTTGTAGTCTAATTGTTTGGGGTTTAGTTAAGGTGATTAAAACAAAAAATGATTTAGAAAATTTCAAAGAGTCTTATAAATGGGATTTAGAATGTAACCATAGAAGATTTGATGACAACAAAAGAGAGGTTAATCTTCATATGGAAGCTTTCAATAGAAATATTGAAGAGACCGTTAACAGTGTACACCGCTCAATTGATGAAAATTTTAATGAATCTAGAAGTTACACCGACAAACGAATTGACAAATTTTTAAACAAGTCAATTGACTCTGAAAAGAATTAACAAAAAACCCCACTTATATGTGGGGTTTTTTAATTGGTGGAGGCGGAGGGCTCCGACTCCCTCGTCCAAGTAACCCCGATTAACCAGGACTACACGCTTAGTATAAAGTTTTCTAACTTTCCAAAAATACTTAATTCTCTTATTTTATAGTGGTTCGATTTATCAAGAACTTAACTTCCACTTGTCTCTTTTTGGGTAGAGTCTACACCATTGCAAGGACTTCTGTTCCTAGGTTATATGTCCGCCGACCCGAAACTGTTACTTAATCTAATTAAGCTACAGCAACTTCCTCAGTACGGATTAATCCAACTGATGAAAGTTTGTTGATGATGTTATCACCTGAAAAGTAAACCAGTTTTTACAAGGTTAGTTTAGCCTCGACGTGCCCCAATTAACAGAAAAAACCTGTCAAATCCAAAGCGCCCCCAATATGTTAATGAACGATTATTAAGATACAAATATAATTATAATTTGACAATTATCAAATTTTTAATATTTATTCTTAAACATATTTATAAATATGCCAGAACAAGAAGAAGAAAATAAAAACTTAGCTTATGAACATTCTAGGGTTTTATATAATACTGAAGATTTTATGTTAGTTGAAGTTGAAAATTACGATGGAGCTAAATATTTTGGGCCTAATTTTGTAGAAAGAAATTATTTTAAAAATTATAATAATGGTGTCTTGTATTTTATTATTAATAAAAAAGAAATAACTAAAGAGTCTTTTAAATCGTCAACCTATACAATTTATATTGAGGGTAAGGGCAATGAAACCCATATTTTTAATCCTTTGGGGGATAAAATTTCATTGTCTGAAATTATTAAAACATTTCCAGTTTTAGAATCTCGTTTAATAGAAATAGTAGGTTTTAGCGGTATATATACAGCATTATTATCAATAAAGAATGGGGTTGAAACAACCTCATACCAATTACAAAGACATGATGATTTAATATCTGGGTTTAAATTTAAAGAAAAATCTCCCGGTAATAGTATGGTATCTTTAACGTTTGCTAATGAAAGTAAATTTTTTGAGTTATTTGGATTTGATGAAAATGACATGTGGGCTTTAAACGTAATTATGAGTCAATATGGTTCGGATGATGTATTTTTTTCGAGTGACTACGCATATTCAGATTGGAAAGAAGGGTATCTTATTAGGGAGTTTTCTAATGAAAATATGGATAAGGTCAAAGAAATAATATCGTATTTAGAACCATCAATGCTTCCTATAAAAGAGGATAAATTAGAGGATATTTCACAGACTTTATTTAAAACTTTTGAAAGTGAATGTGAATCATTTATTAATGATTATTCAAGTATGATGAATAACTGCAAACAAAGCGCAGCTCTTGACGATGTATACGATGATTTAGGGGATGTTTTAATTAAATATGGAATGTTAACTAAAACACCACTATATAAATATTACACAACTGTATCAACTCTTTTAGCTCTATATGATATGACAGGAGTAAAAGATGGAAGTATAACTGATGTTTTAACTAAGTTACTAAATGATTCTCACGGCGGAGGATGGTCCGATAGTTTATATGAATACGATTGTAAAGATTTTGGTAGTGAAGAATTTAATAACGGCGTTTCTTGGGAATTAGATAAAATGTTAGAACAACTTTTAGATTCTGATAAATTTGCTAATTTAGAAGTGTATAGAAAGGCTCTTTCAATTTTAGATAAATACACTATAGGGTTTACCTATGAACTTCCAAGAAATAAAAAGGAAAAGTTTAAAATTATGAGTCTTGACCCGGCAACAAACAAATTTACAATAAGATATTTTTCAAGCGAAAATACTTCTGGTATTGGGACTAGAAATAATCCTGGAGAATTAAGGTCATTCACTTTGGATGAATTTAACAATTTTTTACATACACCAGAACTTTTTTAATTATTAATTATTAAGATTTTTTAGTATATTTGTACTATGGAAAGAAATTATGAATTATTAAAAAGTGTATTATCTGTAGCAACTCACACTTATCAGGAAGAATTAATGATTAATTTTATTGAAAATTGGTTAGTTGAAAATAATCTACCATATTTTGTTGATGATATGGGGAATATTTATGTAACAAAACAAACTGACCAAAATATTAAATTTTTTCCATGTGTTGTCTCTCATACAGATACTGTACATAATATCGACACCATTAACATTCGAGAGACTATATTACCAAACACTCAAAATATAATGAAACCATCTTTAAATGCCTTTAATAACGAAGGTAAACCAACTGGGATTGGCGGGGATGATAAATGTGGAGTTTACGCTTGTTTAGAATTACTTAAAGAATTACCTAATTTAAAGGCGGCGTTTTTTGTTTCAGAAGAAACTGGGTGTTATGGTTCAAGGTCAGCAAATAAATCATTTTTTGAAAATGTTGGTTATGCTATACAGTTTGACGCTCCTGGTAATAGAATGATTACTGAAATTTCTATGGGTACTAGGTTATTTGAACTAAATGGAGACTTTCATAAAATAACAAGTAATATTTTAAATGAAGAATTTAACGGTACTGGAGAATATGGTTCACATCCATATACCGATATATATGCTTTAAAACATTTATTTGATTTTTCATGTATTAACATCTCTATTGGGTATTATAGATACCATACAAGAAATGAGTACGTGGTTATTGAAGATGTTTATAACGGTATTAATGTTGGAAAAAAAATAATTGAAGGACTGTCGTATAAAAAATACAAATATTTACCAGATTCAAATTATTTATTTAACACAAAAAAACAGTTTTAATCAATCTTTTTTTTCTTTCTTGTTTTTTTTGGTTTTTCTTCAATTTCATTTTGATTATCAGGCAAAAGTATTTTAACCAAGTTGTTTTCTGAAGTCAAAGAATAATTACCATTTTCGATAATGTTACCTTTAATAATTTCTTCAGATATAAAATCTTCTATTTTATCCTGAATAGCTCTTTTTATTGGTCTTGCGCCATATGTTTCATCAAACCCAACTTTAGAAATTAAATTTAAGACTGTTTCATCAAAAGTTATATTATAATTTAAACCAATTAACCTTTTAGATAGAACATCCAATTCTATAGTTACAATTTTTTTAATATCTTCTTTAACCAACGCGTTAAAAATTACTATTTCATCAACTCTATTTAAAAATTCAGGAGAAAAAAAGTTTTTAAGTTCTTTTTTTAACACATCTCTACGATGTTCTTCTTCAGCGTATGAATTATTAATAGTTTTAAATCCAACGCCAGTTCCAAAATCTTGTAATTTTTTTGAACCAATATTAGATGTCATAATGATTACACAATTTTTAAAATTAATTTTTTTACCTAAACTATCCGTTAAATGTCCCTCGTCTAGTACTTGAAGTAACGTTGAAAAAATATCTTTATGAGCTTTTTCAACTTCATCAAATAAAATTACAGAATACGGTCTATTTTTAACTTGTTCAGTTAATTGTCCCCCATCTTCATAACCAACATACCCACTAGGAGCCCCAATTAATCTTGATATAGTGTGTTTTTCTTGATATTCGGACATATCCACACGAATTAAATTATCTTCACTACCAAACATTTCTTTTGCTAATTTTTTAGCTAATAACGTTTTACCAACACCTGTTGACCCAAGAAAAATAAAAGAACCAATTGGTTTATTAGGGTCTTTTATACCTAACCTATTTCTTCTAATTGATTTTGCAACTTTTAATACCGCTTCTTCCTGACCAATAACTTTACCAGATAAATTATCAGCTAATTTTGATAATAAAACTGTTTCGTCAAAATTTAATTTTGTAATTGGGATTTTAGTCATATTTGATACAACCTCATAAACCAAGTCAATTGTAATTATTTTCTTTTTTATTAAGAGTTCTTCTTCAAATTTTTTCTTTTCTGAACTTAATTTATCTAAAATTTTCTTTTCTTTATCTCTAAGATTTGCGGCCTCTTCATAATTTTGTTTTTTAACGACATCTATTTTTTGTTGTTTAATTTTTTGTGCCTGTTCTTTTAAATCATCAATAACAAATGGCATTTTAACTTCAACCTGACTACGAGCTCCAACTTCATCAATAATATCAAACGCTTTATCTGGGAATTCTCTATCTGTAATATATCTTTCAGACAAATCAACACATAACGATAAAACTTCATCACTATAGAGTACTTTATGAAAAGTTTCATATTTATCCTTAACATTTTTAAGGATTTCTAAGGTTTCTTTTTTACTTGTTGGGTCAATTATTACTTTTTGAAAACGTCTTTCTAATGCTCCATCTTTTTCAAAGTTTTTTCTATACTCATCTAATGTTGTTGCTCCAACACATTGAATTTCACCTCTAGCTAAAGCTGGTTTAAATATATTAGATGCGTCTAAAGAACCTGAAGAATTACCGGCTCCAACGATTGTGTGTATTTCATCAATAAAAACAATAATATTAGATTGAGACTGAAGTTCATCTATAATAACCTTCATTCTTTCTTCAAATTGACCTCTGTATTTAGTTCCGGCAACAATTGAGGTCATATCTAATGAAACTACTCTTTTATCCGCCAAATTTCTTGGACAATCACCATTATAAATTTTTATTGCTAATCCTTCAATAATAGCTGTTTTTCCACTTCCTGGAGCTCCAATAATAATTGGGTTATTTTTTTTACGTCTAGATAAAATTTGAGCAATTCTCATTATTTCACGTTCACGTCCAATTACCGGGTCAAGTTTACCTTCCTCCGCCAATTTTATTAAATCTCTACTAAAGTTATCTAAAACTGGTGTTGGGGAGTCGGAATCTTTTTTTGGTTTTTGTTTACCATCATTTTCTACAGAATCGGTCATATGTTTTTTTTAAAATATAACTAATAAAAATAAAAAACTCAACCTATTAAAAATTAAGTTTATAATTTTATAAAATTTAATATATTTAAATTATGGCAATTAAAAAAGAAACAATAGAAGGTACAAAGATTATTAATGAAATTGATTCTAGTAACTTATCAAAAACCGAATACGATACTGAAACTAAAAAACTTTTAGTTGAGTTTAAAAATGGTTTAAAATATGAATATTATGAAGTCCCTCATAAACTACACGTTCAATTTAGAATGTCTGAATCTCAAGGTAAATTTTTTAGTTTAAATATCTCAAAAACATATAAGTATAAAAAAATATAATATTAATATTTATTATGATATTTATTGTCAATGAGTAATTTAAAAAACATTTTATCTAGTTTTAAACTTAGAAATACTTTAAACCTTAAAATTTGGGAGTTATCAGATAAAGATAAGGATTCAAATAACACTACTAATAATTATAAAATTTACCCTGAAGTCAGAGAAAGACTTTTAGAAATTGCTTATCGTTTTATAGATAGTTTTGACATTGATGTTGTTATTGATGATATCATAATAACAGGTTCGTTAGTTAATTTTAACTGGTCAAAATTTTCAGATGTTGATTTACACGTTTTAATAAATTTTAAACAATTTCCAGAAAAACATAGACCTCTTTATGTTGAATTATTGGACCTTAAAAAAGTTCTATTTAATTTAAAGTATAATATAAAAGTTAAAGGATTTGATGTTGAATTATACGCTCAAGATAAATCAGTAACTAGTTTTAGTTCTGGTGTTTATTCCGTATTGTTTGATAAGTGGGAAAGTTTCCCTAACAAAGAAAAAGTTGAAATTGATAAAGAAGCTATTTTGAATAAAACAAATCAATGGACACAAATTATTGATTCCGCAATTGAAGAGGCTTCCGATAAAAATTTAGAAGACGGGTTAAAAATACTTAACAAATTTAAAGATAAATTAAAAAAATATAGAACAAGTGGATTAGAAGAAGGTGGTGAGTATTCAAATGAAAATTTAGTTTTTAAAGCCTTAAGAAGAAATGGGTACATTGGAAAATTATATGATTTTAAAAATAAGTTAATGAGTAATAAATTATCATTAACTGAGCAAGATTTAAATGATGATAATGAAATTGTTTTAAAATCACCATTAGAAAGAAAATTAGAATATAATGACTCCAATAGTTTTAAAATGAGAAATGGTCGACCGCATAATGGTGTTGATTTTTTTGCGGCATCTGGTAGTAACCTTAAATCTCCATCCGATGGTGTAGTAATTAATGCCGAAATTAATGGCAATTGCGGGGGAACATTAATAATTGACCATCAAAATGGGTTTAAATCAATATATTGTCATGTAAAAAGATTTGATGTTAAAAAAAACGATGAGGTTAAACAAGACCAAATTGTTGGTTTATCAGGTGGAGGTGTTAATGATAGTGGACGTGGAAATTCTACGGGAGCTCACCTTCATTTTGGACTTAAAAAAAATAACAAATGGGTGAACCCTATGGATTATTTAGATAAGTCAGGAATTGAAACTGATTCGGAAATAAAAAACGAATTAGTTACTAAAGCGGAAAAGTCTGAATTTTTAGAAGAACTTAAATCAATTGCATTTTCTGATAAAACATTTAAAAATCTTAAAACAGATGGTAATAGAATCCCATACGACCCTGACGTTGAAATAATTCAAACTTCATTCCAATTTTTAGGGTTTTTATTACCAAAATGGGGAGTTGATGGAAAATTTGGACCTGAAACTGAAAAGGCGTCAAATGAGTTTAAATCAAAGTATGTTGAGTACCTTGATAAATTTATATATTTATTATCATCTGAAAAAAATGTATTAACAAGTGGTGATATAAAAGTATTATACGCTTCTTTACTTAAAGAAGGTTTTGTAGATTCTGATTTAACCGGTATTCAAAAAAAGTCTGATTTTAGTAAAATGAATATTGGTGACGATAAAGAATTTTATGAACAAATCCTTAATTGTGTTGGAGCTCCAATAACGGAAGAAAATTTAAAATTTTTATATGCTTGGAGACAAGCGGAAAGTGGGACCGCTAATAATAACCCTTTCAATACTACTTGGAGATTAGAAAATTCTACAAACTACGGAACAAATTCGGCAAAAGTACAAGAATATCAAACACCTCAGGACGGTCTTAAGGCTACTTGTAAAACACTTAAATTAGGATATTACACATGTATTGTTGATGGGCTTATTGATGATATTGGAGCTGAACGTATTTCAACAAAATGTAACTCATCATTAAAAAAATGGGGGACTCATGCAACTACACCATTAATAACAAATATTTTAAAAGGAGATATTGACCCTCCACCAATTGGTTAATTTATAATAATTAATTTTAATTATAACAATTTGAATTAATTATATATTTATATAAAAATAATTTATTTAAAAAAAAATAAAAAAAATGGGAAATTTAAGACCTATAGGAAGTGAAAAACTCACAGGAATGGAAAAAATTAATCGTATGATTGAAATTTCAAGATACAATGAGAACATTCCTAAATCAATAAATGAAGATAAATCAGTTGAATTTAGTAAAACTTTAACTGATGGTAACAATTATATCATCCAAAAAGAAAAAAGTGGATACGTAATTAAACGTACTATAACTGAATCAGATTCAAATTATGAGTATATTGAACCTATGAAAAATAGAAAATATTATTCTTCATATTCAACAGCACTAAAAAGGTTGAATCTTATTTCAAATGAAATTAATAAAATTGAAGGTT
>Ga0114966_10004028_pt1 | contig 12686 bp, 12 predicted proteins | sample M_130207_XF_Meta_FD_87029 | JGI IMG/M metagenome (GOLD analysis project Ga0114966, IMG submission 87029) | Freshwater microbial communities from Lake Montjoie, Canada to study carbon cycling - M_130207_XF_MetaG | ecosystem: Environmental > Aquatic > Freshwater > Lake | place: Lake Montjoie...
CTCGTCGGCGACGACGGCTATTGCTTTCGCTCCTTCAACGGCGGGGCGTGGCTCGCCTGTCCGACCGGCACCGGCGTTGCGCTGCGCGGCGTCGCGGCCGGCCTCACCGGTTTCGTCGCGGTCGGCGACGGCGGCACGATCACGTTCTCGCCCGACGGTCTCGACTGGCGCGTCCAGCCCTCGCCGACCGAGGAAGCCCTGCTCGGGATCGGCGCGAAGGACGGCCTGTTCATCGCCGTCGGCAACTACGGCACGATCCTGCGCTCGGTCGGCGGCCGCGAGTGGGAGCGCATCCCGAGCCCGACGGGTGCCAACCTCACCGACGCGGTCGTCCTCGACGGCTTCATCGCGATCGTCGGGCAGGGTGGCACGATCCTCACCTCGACGGACCAGGGCCGCACCTTCCAGCAGCAGATCTCGCCGACGAACCGCAATCTCTGGGGAGTCACCTACGGCCGCGGAACCTTCGCGGCCGTCGGCAACAACGCGAAGATCGTCAACTCCTTCGACGGCTTCTACTGGTTCTGACGGCGCCGCCTCGGGGGCCCTGGCACGGTTTCGCGCCGGGCCCCCCGCGATTCCACCGCCGCCCGCACTCGCCAGCCGCGCGCGGTCTCAGCGCCGGCGGTCGAGCGTGACGAACGCGAAGGCGTGCTCGTTGCGGTCGTCGGCGCCGTGGTGCTCGGGCGGGCCTTCGGTCCAGTCACGGGCATCGAGCGCCGGGAAGCGGACGTCGCCGTCGACGTGTGCGGCCACGCGGGTCAGGTGGATGCGGTCTGCGAGCGGCAGGGCGAGCGCGTAGACCTCCGCGCCGCCGATCACGAAGAGCTCGGTCTCGCCGGCGCGGCGTCCGCGGGCGATCGCGTCTTCGAGCGATGGCTCGACGACGCCGCCGCCGCCGGCCGGACGGAAGTGCGGGTCGCGCGAGAGGACGACGTTCATGCGGCCGGGGAGCGGACGGCCGATCGAGTCCCATGTGCGGCGACCCATGACGACGTGGTGGCCGGTCGTGAGTTCGCGGAAGCGGCGCAGGTCGGCCGAAAGTCGCCACGGGAGCGAGCCATCCCGGCCGATGACCCCGTTCTCGGCCACCGCCGCGACGAGCGAGATCCGCACCGGGACGCCTAGACCGCCACCGGGGCCGAGATCGCCGGGTGCGGGTCGTAGCCCACGAGTTCGAAATCCTCGTAGCGGAAGTCGAAGATCGACTCGGGGCGCCGGCGCAGGTGCATGCGGGGTAGCGACCGCGGGGTGCGCGAGAGCTGCAGTCGGGCCTGTTCGAAGTGGTTGCTGTACAGGTGCACGTCGCCGAAGGTGTGCACGAAGGCGCCCGGCTCGAGTCCGGTCACGGCCGCCACCATCTGCGTCAGCAGCGCATAAGAGGCGATGTTGAAGGGCACGCCGAGGAATACGTCGGCGCTGCGCTGGTAGAGCTGGCAGGAGAGCCGGCCGTGCGCGACGTAGAACTGGAACAGGCAGTGGCACGGCGGCAGCTTCATGCGGTCGATGTCGGCGACGTTCCAGGCGCTGACGACGAGCCGGCGCGAGTCGGGATCGGTGCGGATGCGGCGCACGACGTCGGCGATCTGGTCGATGGTGCCGCCGTCGCGCGCCGGCCAGGAGCGCCACTGGTGTCCGTACACCGGACCGAGTTCGCCCTGCTCGTCGGCCCACTCATCCCAGATCGTGACGCCGTTCTCGCGCAGGTAGGCGACGTTGGTGTCGCCGCGCAGAAACCACAGCAGCTCGTGGACGATCGACTTCAGGTGCAGGCGCTTGGTCGTGACGCAGGGAAAGCCTTCCCCGAGATCGAAGCGGATCTGCTGGCCGAAGAGACTCCGCGTCCCGGTGCCGGTGCGGTCGGCCTTGTCGACGCCCTCGTCGAGGATGCGCTGAACGAGCTGCAGGTACGGGGTCATCGCGCCGGAACGATACAGCGGCACGGTCGCGAGGTCACGCGACCCGCGTGTGTCGTGCCGACGGCTCGGTCCCGGCCGGCCCCGTCCTCGCGTCATTGGATGAATTCATTGACCGACGCCCGGTCCGTGGATCGACCGTGGCCACGTGCTACGCCCGCTCATGGATTCCGAATCGGCCTCGTCCGGTACCCCGCCCGTGCGCGGCGCGACCGACCCCGAACGCCCCGCCGCTGCCGCGACCAATCGTACCCGCGACACGAACGTCTCGGGCTGGGATGCCATGGACCTCGACTCGCTCGCGATTCTCGGCACGGCTCCGTGCTGGATGACGACCTCGGAGCGGCTGCTGCTCTACGCGATCGCGTTCGCCTCGCGACCGCGCCGCTACCTCGAGATCGGCACCTTCCGCGGCGGGTCGGCCGCGATTGTCGGAGCCGCGATGGACGCGTCGCGCAATCCGGGGCGTATGGTCTGCATCGACCCCGAGCCGCAGGTCGAGCCCGCCGTCTGGGAGCGGATCGCCCACCGCGCGACCTTGATCGCCGGCCCTTCACCCGACGTCCTCGACGAGGCGATGCGCTCGGCGGGCGGGCGCTTCGACCTGGCGCTCGTCGACGGCGACCACACCGGCAGCGGCGCGCGCCGTGACCTCGAGGGCCTGCTCGGTCGGCTTGAGCCCGGGGCGCACGTCCTCTGCCACGACGGCCACTTCCCCGAGGTGGCGCGTGCGATCGAGGAGTTCCGCCGCGCCCACGCACCCGGAATCGACGACGCGGGCCTGCTCACCATGGACGTCTCCTGGGCCGGAGAAGGGGCCGAGCGCACCGGCCCCTGGGGCGGACTCCACCTGCTGCGTTTTCGCTGACCGGGCACGCATTCGCGCGGGCGCGAGCTCGGCCGCACCTGCGTCGCGCCCGGGGACCCGCGGGCCGCCGGGCGGCGACGCGACCCGCTTCGTGATACCCCCGTCCCCGGGAACCCCGATCCGTGAAGCCCGAGCAGATCGCCGAACGGCTGACGCCGTTTCTCGAACGCCAGACCGGGGCGCGCGTGCGGCTCGAAGGCGTGCGCTCGATGACCGGCGGCGCCACGCGGGAGGCATTCCGGCTCGACGCGACCATCGAGCGCCCGGGCGAGGCCTCCGCAGTCCACCCGCTCGTGCTGCTGGTCTTCCGCCGCGGTGGCCAGCGCGCGTTCGGTGCGGCCGAGGAGTTCCGCCTGCTCGAGGCACTCGGCCGCGCGGGGGCCCCGGTGCCGCGTCCCTTCGCGGCCGGCGAGGAGGCACTCGGGCGTCCGTTCTACCTCATGGAGTGCGTCCCGGGCGAGGCGATCGGCCGCCGCATCGTGCGCGAGGAGCGCTTCGCCGCCGCGCGCGAGGTCCTGCCCGGGCAACTCGCACGCGCTCTCGCGGCGATCCACCGCGTGCCGGTCGACGACGGAGCATTCGACTTCCTGCCGGGCGCGAAGCCCGGCGAGCCGATCGCGGCGAGTGAGGTCGATCGCCTCGAGCAACTCTACCGCATGGTCGCCGTCGAGCTGCACCCAGTCTTCGAACTCACGCTGCGCTGGCTGCGCGCGAATTTCCCGGCCCCCGCCGGCGACGGCGCACCCGCGCTGGTCCACGGCGACTTCCGCATCGGTAACGTCTTGGTCGACGAGGGCGGCTTGCGAGCCGTGCTCGACTGGGAACTCGCCCACCGCGGCGATCCGCTCGAGGATCTCGGCTGGATCTGCGTGCGCTCCTGGCGCTTCGGCAACGACCACCGGACACTCGGCGGCATCGGCGATCGCGAGGCGCTCTTCTCCGCCTACGAGGAGGCGACCGGCCGCCCGGCCGACCGGGCAGCGCTCCGCTTCTGGGAAGTTTACGGCAACCTGCGCTGGGGCGTGTTCACGCTCGTGCAGGTGCGCGGGTTCCTCGAGAAGGTCGTGCCGAGCATCGAACTCGCGAGCATCGGCCGTCGCACCGCCGAGACTGAGTGGGAGCTGCTGAACCTGGTCGAGGGGAGAGCGCGCTGATGCAGGATCGCCCCACGGTGCACGAACTGCTCGACGCGCTCGGTCGCTTCCTCGACGAGGAGATCGTCCCGGCGACCGACGGTCGCCGGCAGTTTCTCGCACGGGTCGCCGCCAACGTCGCCCGCATGGTCGACCGCGAACTCGCTGCGGAGGACACCCAGCTCGTCGAGGAGTGGAGCCGGCTGCAAACGCTCCACGCCGTCGCCACGGGAAGCCCGCCAAGCGATCCGAAGCCGGGCGACCGCGAGGCCCTCCGTACCGCAATTGCGGGCGCGACCGGCGAACTCTGCCGCCGCATCCGCGCCGGCGAGGTCGATGCGGAGGGCGGGCTGCGAGCCGCGGTCCTCGATCACCTGCGCCGAACCGTGCGCGACAAGCTCGTCGTCTCCAACCCGTCCTGGCTCGAGGCCGACACGGCCCCGGCCTCCGCGACGAAGGGAGAATGAAGGTGGAACGGGTCTTGCGACCCTGATAGGACGAGACTTCGTTTTCGAACCGCATTCCCGACCGGAGCAACGCAAGGAGCGAGACATGGCAGGCATTTCCGAGGTGAGCGACAGCACGTTCGAGGCCGAGGTGTTGCTTTCCGCGACACCCGTCCTCATCGACTTCTGGGCGCCATGGTGCGGCCCGTGCCGGGCGATCGCCCCGGTCGTCGAGGAACTCGCGCTTGAATACGCGGGCAAACTGAAGGTCGTGAAGATGAACGTGGACGACAACCCCCAGACGCCCGGCAAGTACGGGGTGCGCGGCATCCCGAACCTGATCGTCTTCAAGGGTGGCAAGGTGGCCGAGCAGATCGTGGGCGCCGTCCCGAAGGCCCGTCTCGCCAAGGCGATCGACTCCGTCGTCACAGTCTGAGGTCGACGCGCCGCGGCGACGCGGCGCAGCCCGAAACACGCCCCCCGGCCGCACGGAGTTGCAGCCGGGAGGGAGATTTTTGCCGGTCGATGGTATCGACCGGCGATCCGTGAGAGGCTCCCGGCGATCGGTCCGTCCGGTCGAACGAGCCCCGGCCCCGTCGATCGAAGGGATCGACGCCCCCGCCGCGGCCCTGCAAGGAGGGAGCAAGCATGGGTCTGGAATCCTTGATCGTCTCGTTGCTCATCGGTGGCATCGCCGGCTGGCTCGCGGGCCAGGTCATGAGTGGTGGCGGCTTCGGCCTGATCGGCGACATCGTCGTCGGCTTCGTGGGCGCCCTGGTCGCGAACTGGCTCTTCCCGGCTCTCGGCATGACGATGGGCGGCGGTTGGACCGGCGCGATCCTCCCGTCCACCATCGGCGCGATCCTCGTTCTGGGTCTGCTTCGCCTCCTCGGGCGCTAGCGGGCCGCAACTCCGCGTCGCGCGCGCGCAAGACCGCGCTGGCGGCGGGTGCGGCCGGCCGGGGATGGAACGAACCTGCGAGGGCGTGGTGGCTGCGGCTGCCACGCCCTCTGCGCTTCAGAACAGGTGGCGGCGCATGCTGATGTTGAGCACGAGCCCGAGTCCCGCCATGAGCGTCACCAGCGACGACCCGCCGTAGCTGAAGAACGGCAGCGTGATGCCGACGACGGGCAGGAGCCCGGTCGTCATGCCGAGGTTGATCACCGCCTGCCAGAACACGTTGGCGAGCACGCCGAAGGCGATCAGGGCTCCGAAGCGGTCCTTCGCACGGCCGACGACGACGAGCCCCCGGAACACGAGCAGCAGGTAGAGTGTGATCAGCAGGAGCGCTCCCATGAATCCCCACTCCTCGGAGTAGACCGAGAAGATGAAGTCGGTGTGCTGCTCGGGCAGGAAGTCGAGCTGGTTCTGGGTGCCGTTCAGGAAGCCCTTGCCGCGCAATCCACCCGAGCCGATCGCGATCTTCGACTGGATCACGTGGTAGCCCGACCCGAGCGGGTCGAGTTCGGGGTTGAGGAAGGTCTCGATGCGCTTCAACTGGTAGGGCTTCAGGTGCGACTTGACGAGCGGGAACGCCGGGATGGCGAGCGCCGCCGCCGCGATCAGCAGGAGCCAGGTCGTCCGGCTGAGCCCGGCGAGCACGACCATGCTCGCTGCGACGAGCACGAAGATGCCGGCCGTGCCCAGGTCGGGCTGCTTCAGGATGAGCAGGACCGGTGGCAGCGTCATCGCGGCCGGCAAGAGCAGGTCGCGCGGCCCCAGCCCCTCGACCGGGTCGTGGCGATGGAAGTGGCGCGCGAGCATGACGATGAGCGCGAGCTTCCCCATCTCCGAGGGCTGGATCGACACCGGCCCGAGAGAGATCCAGCGCCTCGATCCGGAAACGACCGTGCCGATGAACGGCAGCGAGAGGAGCATGAGCAGTCCCACGGCGTATCCGATCGGCGCCCATGCCTCGATCTTGCGGTAGTCGAACGAGCACATGAGCAGCGCCGCGAGGAGTCCGGCCGTGCCCCACATGGCCTGCTTCCAGGCGAACGAATGCGCCGTGGGATGCGCCGGGTCGAAGGTCGCGCTGTAGACGGTCACCCCGCCGAGCGACACGATCGCGACCATCGTCGCGAGCAGCAGCACGTCGAAGTGCGACAGCAGCCGGCGGTCGATCATCCAGCGCAAATCAGCCCCCCTCAGCCCCGTGCCGCGCGCGGGCGTGAGAGGCCGCGCCGCACCACTTCGGAGCGTACGTCTTCGTCGATCTCCACGCGGCCGAGGCGCAGGGCCGCCGCCGCGAGACGGGCCGCCTGCCGCTCGGTTTCGAGCGCCGGCCCCTCGGGGTTGCCCGCGCCCTTGCCCGCGCCGCCGCCCGTCGCGATCCGCTGGGCGGGCTCGGTTCCGCTTGCGGCCGCCTGCTGGTAGTTGCGCCCGCGCGTCATCCCGAACCAGAAGTCCGCGATGTCGCGGGCGATCGGCGCCGCGGTGGCGCCGCCGCCGGTACCGGCGTGCTCGACCAGCACGGCGATCGCGATCTCCGGCTTCTCGACCGGGGCGAAGGCGACGAACCAGGCGTGGTCGCGCAGGTGACGGGCGAGCCCGGCGGTCTTCATCTGGTGCGCCATGCGGAAGACCTGCGAGGTGCCGGTCTTGCCGCCCATGAGGATCGTCGGCAGCTTCGCCTTCTTGCCGGTGCCGCCCGGCGCGTTGACGACGTCGCGCAGCGCATCGCGGATCTGGAGCAGGGTCGTCTTGCGCAGGCCCGCGATGCCGGCGACCTCCGGCTCCATCTGCTGGACGACGTCACCGGTCGGGCCCTCGATCCGGTCGACGTAATGCGGCCGGTAGCGAGTACCGCCGTTGGCGACGGTGGCGATCACGTTGGCCATCTGCAGCGGGGTCGCGAGCACATAGCCCTGTCCGATGGCGACGGAGAGCGTCTCGCCCGCGAACCACTCCTCCTTGTAGCGCTTGAGCTTCCAGTCCGCGGTCGGGATGAGCCCGGCCTTCTCGTGGTCGAGCGCAATGCCGGTGGGCTCGCCGAGGCCGAAGCGGTGCGCGTACTCGGCGATCGTGTCGACGCCGAGCTTCTGCCCGACCTGGTAGAAGTACACGTCGCAGGAGTGGACCAGCGCGTCGTGCAGGTCCACCGATCCGTGGCCGCGGCGGTTCCAGCAGTGGTAGTCGCGATTCGCGAAGTGGTAGCTGCCGGGGCAGAAGACCCGCGTGAACGGCGTGACGACGCCGGTTTCGAGCGCCGCGGCGGCCGTGATGATCTTGAAGGTCGATCCCGGCGGATAGAGCCCCTGGATCGCCCGGTCGTTGAGCGGCTTCGCCTTGTCGGTCATGAGCCGTTTCCACGCGGTCGGGCCGATGCCGCGTACGAACTCGTTGGGGTCGAAGGCGGGCTTGCTCGCGAGCGCGAGAACGCCGCCGTTGTTCGGATCGAGCACCGCGATCGCGCCCTCGCGTCCTTCGAGCATCTGTTCCGCGAAGGCCTGAAGCCGCAGGTCGAGAGTGAGCACCATGCTGTTGCCCGGGGTCTCGGGAACCTCGGAGAGGACACGCAGGCGGCGGCCCAGCGCGTCGACCTCGATCTGGCGTCCGCCCGGGGAGCCCCGGAGCACGGATTCGTAGGCCTTCTCGGCGCCGAACTTCCCGATCATGTCGCCGCCGCGATAGTCGGATCTCGATCCGAGTTCGTTCTGCGAGATCTCGCCGACGTACCCGAGGAGGTGGGAGGCGACCTCGTGGCGCGGGTAGGTGCGCTGCGGACCGAGTTCGAGTCCGATGCCGGGCCATTCGAGGCGATGCGTCTCGAGCGGCACCACGACCTTCTCGAAGTCGACGTCGCGGAAGATCACCGTCGCCTCGTAGGGGGGCCGTTGGCGGGTCGAAGCGATCAACTGCTCGCGCGTGGGCGGCTCGGCGCCGAGGAATTCGCTCACCTGGCGGATGGTCTCTTCCAGGTTCTTCGCGTCCTCGGGGACCACAACCACGTCGAAGGAGGAGCGGTTGTCGACGAGCGCCTCGCCGTTGCGGTCGAGGATCACGCCGCGCGTCGGCGCGATGCGGCTCACGCGCATGCGGTTGCTCTCGGACAGGTTCAGCCAGTTCGCGCCCTGGCCGACCTGAAGGACGAAGAGCCGCGCGGTGACCGCGAGAAACGCGACCGCGACGAATACTGCCGCGAGCGCCGCGCGTCGGCGCAGGTCGTCGGGTGCCTCGCGATCATTTAGTGGCAGTTGCACGCGCCCTCCTCCCCGTTCGGTAGGCGTTCAACTGCGCGTCGAGCAGGCCGAAGACGAACGGTGCGCAGACCAGCGCGAGGAGCGCTTCGAGTCCGAGGACCCGGCCGACGCTCCACCACGGCACCTCCTGCCGGTGCAGCAGGGCGAAGTAGAGTACGGCGATCGCGATCTTCACGAGTTCGCCGAGCGCGACCGCCGCGACGTTCGAGGCAGGGTTCTCCATCCATAGTCGCCTCGACAGGAGATAGATTACCCCGAAGACGAGCGTGGTGGTCAAGCAGTTCAGTCCGGGTGCGGGGCCGGTGTAGGTGTCGATCAGGTAGCCGAGCAGGAAGGCGCCGACGGCTCCCATCGGCGAGTGCTCGTGCAGGCCCAAGTACACGGTGAGAATCAGCGCCAGGTCCGGAGCCACCGGGAGGAAGGGCACGTCGCGGGCGAGACTCGCCTCGAGTGCGACGGCGAGTGCGCCGGCGACGGCGAGGACGACGGCGCGCCGCACGTTCAGCGCGACCCTTCGCCGGCAGGCCCGCCGCCAGCCCGCGGCGCGAACGGGTGCGTGGGCGCGGAAGCTGCGGCCGGATCGATGGCGGCCGGGGCCCCGGCTGCCTCCGCCGGCGGCGTCGCAGGCGCGGTCGGCGCCCCGCCGGAGTGGTCCGCCGCCGGTGCGTGCACATCCTTGCGCGCATGGGGGCGTGAGGTTTCCGGGGGCAGATCGCTCGTCGCCGGAGCCACGACCAGCACCTCCTCCACCTTCGAGAAGTCCACGGACGGTCGAACCTCCGCGCTCTGGAAGAGACCGCGCTCGCCCGGGATGATCCCGGTGATCGTCCCGAGCGGCACGCCCTTGGGGAAGGTGCCGTCGAGGCCCGAGGTGACGATCTCGTCGCCAACACGGATCTCCTCGCCGCGCTTCACGTACTTGAGCGTGCACCCCGCGTCGGAGCCACCCTCGACGATGCCCCGGGCGCGGGAACGTGCGACGATCGCGTCGATCCCGCTCGACGGATCCTCAATGAGCAGCACCCGGGCGGCGCTCGGACTCGTCGCGAAGACCTGTCCCACCACGCCGTCGGTCGAGATGACCGCCATACCGACCGCGATCCCGTCGCGCGTGCCCTTGCCGAGCGTCGCCGAGCGGAACAAGCCCTTCATCTCCGCGCTCGTCACCCGCGCGGCCACGCCTTGTCCGGGGATGCGATCGCGCAGGTCGAGCAGCGCCTGCAGGCGCTCGTTCTCGCGCTCGAGGTCGGTCGTCGTCTCGCGACGGGCGTCGATCTCGCGCAGGCGCTTGCGCAACCAGGCCGTTTCCTCGCGGGCCCCCACGAGGTCGACGTAACTCGTCCAGACGCGCGAGAACGCGCCGCGCACCCCCCCGAGTCCCCGGTCGAGCGGCGCCATGATCTCGAGCAGCGTCGTTCCGAGTGGGTCGATCCGGCGCTGCCCCCGGGCGTTCCCGACGAGCAGGAAGGTCGAGACGAGCAGCAGCAGGCCGGTCGTGAGCAGGACCGAGTGGCGGCGGAGAAAGGAGATCACCATGGCCGGTTCAGGAGCGCGGGCTCCCGGAGTCGATGCTCCCCGGGAGAGCGGGACACGGCGTCTTCATCCGCGGGTGGCCGCTACTGGATGGTGACGTCCTTGAGCAGGTTGAGTTCGTCGAGGATCTTGCCGGCACCGACCGCCACCGCGGTGAGGGGATCTTCCGCGATCATGATGGGGAGGCCCGTCTCCTCGCGCAGCAGTACGTCGAGGTTGCGCAGGAGGGCGCCTCCGCCCGCGAGCACGATGCCCTTGTCGACGATGTCGGAGGCGAGTTCCGGGGGGCAGCGCTCCAAGCCGATACGCACCGCCTCGACGATCTGGTTGATCGGTTCGAGCAGCGAGTCGCGGATCTCCTCGTCGGAGATCTCGACGGTCTTGGGGACGCCGGCGACCAGGTCGCGGCCCTTGATCTCCATCGTTTGGATCTCGTTGGACGGGTAGGCCGACCCGATCGTGATCTTGATGAGCTCCGCGGTGCGCTCGCCGACGAGGAGATTGTACTTGCGCTTGATGTACTGCGTGATCGCCTCGTCCATCTTGTCGCCGCCGACGCGGACCGACTTGGAGAAGACGACGCCCGAGAGCGAGATGACCGCGACCTCGGTGGTCCCGCCACCGATGTCCACGATCATGTTGCCGGTCGGCTCGGTGATCGGCAGGCCGGCTCCGATCGCGGCGGCCATCGGTTCCTCGACCAGGTAGACCTCGCGGGCGCCGGCCGACTCGGCCGACTCGCGGACCGCTCGCTTCTCGACCTCGGTGCAGCCGAACGGCACGCAGATGATGATCCGGGGCCGGATGAGCGTCTTGCGCTTGTGGATCTTCTGGATGAAGTAGCGCAGCATCGCCTCGGTGATCTCGAAGTCGGCGATGACGCCGTCCTTGAGTGGCCGGATGGCGACGATGTTGCCCGGCGTGCGGCCGAGCATGCGCTTGGCTTCAGCGCCGACCGCGAGCACGCGCCGGCCGCTCGAACGCTCCTTTTGGACGGCGACTACCGAGGGCTCGTTGCAGACGATGCCCTGGCCCTTGAGATAGATCAGGGTGTTCGCGGTTCCGAGGTCGATCGCGAGGTCATTGGAGAACCAACCCAGCAGCGAATCGAAGATCATGGTCGACCGCGCCCCCCGCTCCGGTCTGGCCGCCACACGCGCAGCGGGCTCGGCGAAGCAGCGTTGCCCTACCAAATGCCGCTCGGCGCGGCAACGGCCCGGCGAGGTTTTCGCACCGAATTCGTACCGAATTCGCATGCGTCGATCGCGCCGCTCCGGCGCGCAGCGGGCGAGTCGCGCAAGAGTGATGCGAGCGAGCGCGGCGGGTCGCGCCGACCAGCCGAATCGAAGGCTCTCCGTGACCGTTTTCGGGATCGTGAGTCGCGCGTTGCCCGGAGCCGCCGTCCGGATTAGTCTCCGCCCCCATGCTGCACGTCCTTCGCGCGCACAAGAACTCCAAGGCGGTCTGGGTGACCCTCGCCTTGATCATCGGTGTCTTCACCTTCTGGGGGGTGGGGGTCGGCATCAACGCCGGCCAGACGGTCAACGAGGTGGCCACCGTGAACGGCCGGCCCGTCGATCAGGTCCAACTCCTGCGGGCCGAGAATAACCTGGTCCAGACCTACCGGGACGCACTCAAGGGCCAATTCACCCCGGAACTACGCAAGGGGCTGAATCTGCGGCAGAAGGCCCTCGACAGCCTGATCGACCGGGAGGTCCTCGCCGACCGGGCCGACAAGCTCGGGCTCACGATCGGCGACCAGGAACTGCGCGACTCGATCGCGACGAACCCGTCCTTCCTCGTCGGAGGCCGGTTCAGCAAGGAGAACTACCTCCGGGCGCTGCGCTACGCGAACCTCTCCCCGGCCGAGTTCGAGGACGGGATGCGCAAGGAACTCGCGATCGAGCGGCTCCAGAACGTGGTCTGGGACGGCGTGACCATCGACGACAGCGCCGTCCGTGACGCGATCCTGTCGCGTGACGAAAAACGCAGCATCGCCTACGTGAAGGTGAAGGCTTCGGACTATACCCTGCAGGTCCCGGTGAGCGGCGAGGTCCTCAAGCAGTTCTACGAAGCCAACGTCGGCCGCTATTCCTACCCGGAACGGGTCAGGATCGAGATGATCGCCTACCCGGCCGAGAAGGTCGCTGCGGCCGTCGCGGCGACCGACCTCGAGATTGCCGACGAGTACCAGGCCCATCTCGCCGATCGTTACACCCAGCAGGCCGAGGTTCGGGCGCGCCACATTCTCGTGAAGGCCGGCGAGGACGCCGACGCCGAGACCCGCGCGGCTGCCCGCAAGAAGGTCGAGGGCTACCGCAAGCAGATCCAGGACGGGGCGAGCTTCGAAAAGGTCGCCCGCGAGCACTCCGAGGACGCCGGATCGGCCGTCCAGGGCGGCGAACTCGGCTTCTTCGGCAAGGGCAGGATGGTCAAGTCCTTCGAGGACGCCGCCTTCGCGCTCCAGCCCGGCCAGTTGAGCGAGATCGTCGAGACGCCCTTCGGCTTCCACCTGGTCCAGGTCGAGGAGGTCCACCAAGAGCGCCAGCAGTTGCTCGACGAGGTGCGGGCCGACATCGCGAAGTCGA
>Ga0114966_10004029_pt1 | contig 12682 bp, 10 predicted proteins | sample M_130207_XF_Meta_FD_87029 | JGI IMG/M metagenome (GOLD analysis project Ga0114966, IMG submission 87029) | Freshwater microbial communities from Lake Montjoie, Canada to study carbon cycling - M_130207_XF_MetaG | ecosystem: Environmental > Aquatic > Freshwater > Lake | place: Lake Montjoie...
ACCTAATAAGAACAAAAAAGTGGTTCCATATAAAGATCCTTTTGCATATATACCAGGTAATGATGAAAGGCATGACGAGTTTTATAGTGATATAGTTGATGCCGATGTAGATTACGAGAGTGATAATAGTAATGACAAAAAAATGTTTCTAAATAAAAGACATAAAAAACTCACTAAACCAGACAATAATGTAGATAACAAAAACGCACGAACGATAGAAGAAATACAGAAAATGCTTGATGATTTACCACCTAGTCCATTTAAAGAAGATTTAATACGACGATCATCCTCTAAAGATAAGATGGTAAAAGGTGGAAAAACGAAACGAAAGAAACGAAAAAATAAAAATAGAAAAACATGTAAACAGAAGTAGATTTTGATTAGATCATAAAGAATTCCCGAATCAGGTCATCTAAACGATTCAAATAACAAATCGTATTTTTTTCATATCCTCTCTCGAAAATATGAAATGCTTTATTTCGCATCTTATATATGTAAAAGGAAATTATATTATCCTCATAATATAAATATAATTTTATATTATAATGGCGTCATTCTTAATACAAACATCGAAACAAAATGAAAAAAAACATACACTGTTTAATGCATGTTCATTAATAAATAATGATACATTTAATGATATAATACCTTTTCGCATCAAAGATGCACAATCGGTGCAACTTTATTCATGTACCCTCGGTAAGGGCATTTTGAATGAGGAAAGATGTAAAAAAATATATACAGAACAAAGTGATTTAGAAAATATAAAAAATGTATATAAAACCGAGTTTTGTTATGAAAATAAAAATGAAATATATTCGATAGGTAACGAAATAGGTAAAGGAAAATCAAATATCGTTTTTATTATAGAAAATGACAATACCAAAGTATACAGAGAATTGAAAGAAAATAAAATAGATAAGGTTAATAAATATCAAGAATTAAATGGGTTATATTTACAATGGTTTTTATCAACACAATGTAAAAATATTTGTAAGGTTTTTGATTTCGGGTTTAAGGGTGACGACATTAATTTTACAGATAATACAACCAATATTTATGCAATTATTGAGAAACTAACTCCTATTGGTAAATTTATAAGGGATAAAAAAACCAGTTTTTTATTGTCGTATGACCAAATTATAAAAATATTATATGAAATATTAAAAGGGTTGAAATGTATTCATTCAAACCATTTTATACATAATGATATAAACGAAAATAATATTGGAATAGAATTAACTAAAAATATAGAGGACATAAAAGTAAAGATTTATGATTTTGGATTATCGCAATATTTAAATAATCAATCATTTGTATATATTCCAGAATATATAATAAACGATTCAAACTATCGGGATAATATAGATCGGGATCATATAGATCCATTTATACGGTGGTATGGTTTATTTTCTAAATATAGTGATATATATGGATATGGATATTTAGCATATACCTTGTTTTTTTTTTATTTTCATTTTAATAAACAAACCGATGCTGAAAAAAAAAATGAAATTATATCACTAATTAATTCTTGTATATATCCTTTAAAATGTAATGAAAAATTATTTTATGGAGAATCTCCATCGTATATAAAAATGATCGAAAACGTAAGAGAAGAGATTACAACAAATATGGATTTACATAAGTCGGTTATGTCTCAAATTAAAGAAAATAATGAATTAAAAGATAATAATACAAAAATAATAAAAAATAAAAATATAATAAATACTGTTTTTTATAGACCATTAATAACGTTTTTATCCACAAAACGTTCTTCCGCTAAGAAATTATTAAAATCCCCTATTTTTGATAAAATACGGAAAGAAGATAAGCAGATCCAGAGTTCAAAAGGCGGTAAAACAAAAAGAACTTATAAAAGAAGAAAGAATTCTCGAATCAAGTCATCTAAACGATTCAAATAACAAATCGTATTTTTTTCATATCCTCTCTCGAAAATATGAAATGCTTTATTTTTCTCGCTTTTTAACTGAATATAATTACAAACCACACACACCAATTTTACATCGTCACGTCCTTCAAAAGGATCTTGCATAATATATTTTCCTGCACGATTCGTTTGTGCTCCTCCTCCCCACAGATCTAATTGATTCATTCCAATCAGTGTCCGATTCTGGATTTTATTGGTAATATACCAATCGGGAATTTCAGAAGTAGGTGCGTTTCCACAGTTCTTTTCAAAAGCAACTTCGTAAATATCTGCTGGTAAGGAGAGACCCAGGATTTTTTCCTTCACGATTTTATTGAATTTATTACCACGAAATGAACCTTTCGTTCCCGGAGGAATCATATCGATTAAATATTCTTTTAGAATAGCGTCTCTCGTTTCCGCCGAAATTTCCACATGTTTTTCTAAAATATTCGATAATTTTGCGACCGAATTTTTCACGGATTTACATTTTTGGTATTCCGGTAGTAAAGAAACATCCGTGAGTTTCTGAACTGTTTCGGCGCAAAATTCAGAGGAAATACGTTGATTGAGGTTTTGTAACAGGATATTTTGTAACATGACGATTGGTTTTATGTATTTTATAAAACACATAAAATATTATATCAATTTTTCCTAAAATGTATCTAGAAAAAAATTAGGCGGTGGAAACTTTGGGATCATAAAACAAATCTTCGAACCATTTCAATGGAACCGTCATGTATTTCGTAGTTCGATCATACGTGCTGTATCCAATCAAAAATTCATTCGCCATTTTCTCAAAACCTAATGCATATTCCACTTTCTCTCTTTCCAACGTAAAATATCGGGTATATCTACGGACATTTCCAGTAACATTATCCAATGCCACGATAATATGGTAATAATAACGACGATCTTCATAGGATACCGCATGACATAAGAACCACGTCTCTCCAAGATGATCCATTTCTACACCATTACAAGAACCCCGAATATGTTTGAAAAAAGAGAGAGTTGGATGTGTTTGGGTCGTGCGGAATTCACTTCCATTTACTTCTCCAATCGTAAGTGGATGCCATTTATATACCATTTTTTTTACATTTTTCGAGGTAGCAGATGGGAATAAAACCCAGTTTTTCTCAATCGCACATTGCCCTTCTTTTTCTAAGAAGACCTCTTCATAAGTAGATAAGGTATCTATATTGATTTTGCCATGTTCTACTACCATATTTCCACATTCAATGCCGCGATTCGCATTATATAAAACGGTTCCGTCTTCTAATACAGATAAACGAATATCTTCTAAACCTACATAATATCCATCGGCATCGGTATTATATTTTAAAACGCCTTCTTTTATCACGGACCATTTTTTAGTCTTTATATTTTTCTCCAACACCGCAATCGCATTAATCGTATGAATGGTTCCCGGATTTTCATAGCCACCATCTTCTTTGATCTTGTAATTCACTATACGAACGATAAATACCCATCGTTTACTAGGTAACATGCAGAAACTAGGAGTGCTAGACACGAAACCCGGATTTTGCTGTAAAACGTCTTTTCCGATGGATTCTAAAATCGGCTGTAAATAATGTTTTTGCCATAAATCGGTTCCTTGTTCAATGGCTTTATCTACTGTGAATTTGTAATTACTCATGACATTATTGTATATCCAATTTTCTACATTGGGATCACTCACTACTTTCATATTGACAATATTCAAATTATATTTATCTAGGTTCTCGTAATAGGCAATGATCGACAATTCGAAATCCAGTTTATAATCATAGATATCGCGTTGCATAAATAAATAATCTCTCTCTGGATGATCTTTTCGCATACGATCGGCTAATGCGTAATACATATATGCAATTCGGTTTTTGCCTAAATATCGATAATATTGGGTAATTTCATATAAACTTTCAATCCGATTTGGCCATGCTTGATAGGCATCCATCCATGCGCAAATTGCTTTTTCCGGTTGATTCAGCGCTTTCCAACATCTACCGATATTAAAATGACTATACCATACTTCTTCTATCCATCCACCAATTTCCACTCTCTTTTTGTAATATTCAATCGCAGCTTCATGTTGTCCAGAATCTTTGTAACTATTGGCTAAATAAAAAGTATATCGATCATTGTTCGGGATTTCTTCTAGTCCTTTTAAAAGTAAACGAATATCTCTCAAAAACTTGTCCTGTTTTGATCCTCCATCTCCAATATCTTTAATAAATACCACGTCTTTGTTCATTTTACCTTGAGTTGTATTGGGAGGATAATCTACATATTCATGTGTTACTCCCCAGTATTTAAATCCCATACGATTACGAACGATTCTGGTATTTTTATAATAATACGTATCGGATCCCTGATATACATGGTATGCATCTTTGGTCAACATTCGTTTGAAATCATCCGCCGAAATGGCCGGATTTTTCCAGAAAATCATATCGGCATCTAGTAGTAAAATATATTCAGCATTCATTTGGTCGCATGCTTTTAGGGCAAAGGAACGATTATACCCGAAATCCTGGAAAGGTTCTACGATGACTTTACCTGGGATATTTTTCTCTTTGAAAAAGGTTTCAATGATATCTACCGTATCATCCGTGCTACCAGTATCGCAAATGCAATAAGTATCGATGATATTTGCTACGGAATTCAAAATACGATGAATCACTTTACTCTCGTTTTTCACGATCATATTTAGACATAACCTTGGAATCATCTCTCCTGTTTTATATTATAAATTATATTACTGGACGTTTCTTTAATTCATTTTCTCTCGAAATAGGATATTCTTTTTTTTTACATTATTTCAGTATTTTTATGAATTGAAGGAGAAATAATGTAATTTACTTTTTAGATTTACTAGGTTTTACAAGTTTTTTTCGACGGTTTGTATATTTTTTTCTTTTATTTTTCTTTTATTTTTCGATTTTTTTTTATTTTTACGTGTTCGTTTTCCACCTAGTTCTGGAGAATCATTATAATCCTTATCTCCAACTACTTGTGAATTTTCATTATTATTATTATTTATTATTTCTGCTGTAGCTAATGGTGTATTTTCATCATTGTTTACAATATCTTCTAATTTTGAATTTATTTTTTCAAACTCTTCAATATTATTAATATTATTATTAAATTCATTAATTATATCTAAGTTATCAGTAATTACTTTAATTTGTTTTCCCATAGTGTTTTCGGCTTCTCTTATTATTCCAATTTTTATTATTTCATATTTATTTTGTAATTCTGCGTCAATAGTTTCTAAATTTTTACCTTGCGTTATAATACTAATCTTATTTATGCCAGTTTTAAATTTATAGTTTAAATCATCTAGTATATTAGAGTTGTTTATTATATTTATATGTTTTGTATGTATGCTTTTAAAACGTATAATATCTTTATCATAATCTATATAATTACATTCTTGATTTGTAAAAAAATGGTATAATCTAGTTAATCCATGCTTACAATTCCCCATATTTTCTATTATTTTTATGGTCCCATAATAAGATGTGTTCAATGAATTTAATAATTTTATATATGCAAGATTTGTTTCTTTTATATTTTCTAATAATTTTTGTTCTACATTATCTTTTATGTTATTAATTATCTTATTCCTTTCTTGGGCATTATTTACAGCAGTATTTTGTGTATTTATTCGATCATTATAGTCACTCAATTTAGTTATAGGAGTAGCTAATAGGCTTGTTATTGATGTAGTAAATTTGCCCGCTATATTTGCAATTTCTGATCCATTATTACTGATACTATTTGAAATGCTTGTTATATGATCTAGTGTTTGACTGGTAGATTTAATTAATTGATCACCAGTATTTAAAATAGTATTCGTTATTTTGAAAGCTGAATCTGCATTTTCAGCTGTGCCTTTTAATACAATGTTAGCTGATTCTGTCGCTGTTGTAAAAATTTTTTTAGCATTATCTATATTTGTAGCGGTAAATTCTCCACTAGCTGCGGTTATATTTTTCCCCTGTTTTAATGTCTCAGTCGCGAATTCTCCAGTAGCTTCGGTTATTTTTTGTGATTGCACGGCAGCCTGTTCTAGTATTTTTACAGTATTATCTACTGTTGTTACTGTTGTTTCTGTCAATTCCGCAGTTTTTTGAACTGCTGCCGTAGCATGTTTAACCGTGCCTACTAAATTTTCAGCAATTTCAATTCCCGTTTTTATTAATCCTGCCATTATATAATATCCTATTATTTTTATGCATTATATATTGACTACACTATGAAACCTAAATGTAAACCGGTATAAATATAAATATCCATATTTTCTAAATATATTTTTCTGTAGATACATTAACAAATCAAATCCATGGCATTTACCAGATTTCATGATGATCCTGCGAGAATTCAAAAAAGTTTAGAAGAATCTACCTTTTCTGGAAGATATCGACTAAATGCTCCTGGTCCGGGAGCGAATAATCCCTTTTGGGAAGATCCCAATGTTCGTCTACAGAGATGGGGCGCAAATTTACATCAAAATACCGTGGAATTGGAGAGTGATTTCCGTGGATTAACCCGTAGATTGAATCGAGATCTACTTTTGGAAAATGATTACCAGAAAAAAGCGGTAAATGCTCCCATTTTTGAAAATTATGGTCATTACCAACCATTTGTAGAAGAATCGAGAGCAACTCATCCAGCATGGATGTATCGAGTGAATGAGAGAGAGAGATGGGAGGAACCATGGATCAATCCGCAATATGGATTAGACAAACCGTTTCATGATAATATTTCAACGCGTATTTTAGAAAAAGATAATTTTGTTTCGGTCATTCCTAAATATACAACGGAACAATAAAATATAAAAGGAAAATTCATTTTATATTTTATAACCAATCCATAATGGAAAACGAAATTCAAAATGCCTTCGATATCGTGATTACGGTTGGTCCGGATGATATCTCTATTATTCATGATCAACTGGAATATACGAAAAAAAACGTCCTGGGATTTAGAAATATCTATATTATCAGTTACGATCCTACTTTAGAAGTAAAAGATGCCATCACCGTTCCAGAATCATTCTTCCCCTTTGATAAAGAAATGATTCGCCAATATGGCTGTCCGGAATATCGTTGTGGATGGTATTTACAACAATTGATTAAATTATATGCAGGAAGGATAGTTCCGGGTATTTTAGAGAGATATTTAGTAATCGATAGTGATACCTTTTTCTTGAAACCTGTATCTTTTATTACAGAAGAGAATGTATGTTTATATACCTATTTAGCTGAATATTGGAAATTATATTTCGAACATATGGAACGACTACATCCGTCGTTTGTAAAAATGGATAGTGAAAAATCGGGAATATGTCATCATATGATGTTTGAGACTGCATATGTGAGAGAAATGATGGATTTAGTCGAAATGCATCATCAAAAAACGCATTTTTACAATATATTTCTAGAAACATTGGATCATTCGAATCGATCAGGAGCATCCGAATATGAAATATATTTTAATTTCATGCTAAAGTATCATCCAGATAAGATGAAATGGAGAGAATTGAAATATAAAGGGAAACGGCGTTCCCTCGATTTTTCGGGAGATATGGAAATGGATTATGTATCTGTGCATAGTTGGATACAATCCTAATATTTATGTATGATTATAGTATAGTATTGTATATATGATTAATAAAAAATATATATTTTTATTAATATTTTTATTTATCATTTTATTATTATTATATCATCATTTTTTTGTAAATATAGAGAATTATGAAAATTTTACATCATCAAATATAGGTATACCTAAAATAATTCATCAAACTGCACCAGCAGATAAATCTAAATGGAAAGAAGATTGGCATACCTGTCAAAAAACATGGTTTGAATATTTTCCAGAACCGGAATATACCTATAAGATGTGGAATGACGATGATTTAGAGAATTTAATTATGAATGATTTTGCGTGGTATTATGATATTTATAAGTCTTATAAAAAGAATATTCAAAGATTTGATATTGCCAGATATTTTATACTATATAAATACGGTGGGATATATGCAGATATGGACTATATGTGTATGAAAAACTTCTATGATTTATTACCTCAGGATAAAGTTTCTATATCAGAAAGCCCTTTTACGGGAAGTGAATATTTTCAAAATGCATTAATGATTTCGAATGCGAATAATGATTTTTTTTTGAAAGTGATCGAAGAGGCAAAAAATAGGAAAAATTCAGAAGATGTATTATATTCAACTGGACCAGTATTAGTTAGTGATGTATATTTTAAAAATAAGGATATGGTAAATCCACTTTCGATTGATTTATATAATCCTTCTACAAAAGAACCAGAAAAATTTAATCATCCACATGTTATAACAAAACATTTATGCACGAATTCATGGAATTAGATATAAAATATTTTATGATATATTTAGCAACATACGAAAAAATAATATAAAATCACATATAAAATTATATATTTATTATAATATTATAATAATAATGGAATTCGTCATACCTTTAGTCGCATTGGGTGGATTATATATTGTTACTAAAAACACGAAAAATGAAAACTTTACGGGTCAACGTGGTATTGGAGGAGAAGAAAAAATTACTGGAAACAGTGATTATACTACTTTACCAAATACCGATGTTCCCAATAAGAATTACCCATCGGAATATCCGATCGTCTCTCAAGAAAACGAACTCACCTCGAAATTATCTACAGTAAATCGCTTCGATGCACCACATGTTTATACAGACAAGTATTTCAATCAAAATCACAATAGTGGGACTGTAAAAGATTATGCTACTCTTAATAGTGGACCTCTCGGTCAAAACAACGCAGGAAATCCTTCATACAATAAAGCACCGTATTATTCTCTCACTGGAGAAAAAGTAGATTCTTCTTACTTTCAACATGACAATATGGTTCCTTATTTTGGAGGACATGTTCGATCTAGAAATTTAGATGCCAATTCCAATGAAAGCACTTTAGACAATTATCAAGGACAAGGCTCCCAGATTTTCTCCAAAGTTGAACAATCCCCTCTATTTGCACCGGGAGAGAATTACAATTATGCATTTGGTGCTCCCAATAGTAATGATTTTTATCAATCCCGTGTCAATCCTAGTTTACGTATGGCAAATGTAAAACCATTCGAAGATCAAAAAGTCGCACCCGGATTAGGATTAGGATATACTACGGATGGTTTAGGCGGTTTTAATGCGGGTATGGGAATGAGAGAAACATGGATGCCGAAAACCGTGGACGAATTGCGAGTAAATAATCATCAAAAATCATCCGGACATGGTTTATTGGGTCGTGAAGGACCTGCGATTTCCAATATTACCGTTCGTGGAGAACATGCCCCCGTAAATAAGAATCGACAAGATACTGCATTTGAATTGGGACAAGAACGATTATTTACTACATTAGGCGTGGAAACTGCACCTACTTCTCGTGCCATTACTATTGAAAAACATTTGAATCGTCCAGAGACACATGCATCGTATGCAGGTGGGGCGGGAGCACAAGTAGATGGCACGTATGGAAAAGGAGAATATATGGAATCGAAACATATGGATTTAGGACCAGTTCCGTATGGAATTGCGACATCGAAAACTACAGGAACAGATGCCGATTACGAGAGAAAAAGTAAATATGCGTATACAAATAATAGAACCGTCAATGATTCTAGTGATTATTTCGGTGCAGTGGGTGGTGCTATCGGTGCCGTAATTGCGCCATTATTGGATGTTTTACGTCCTTCTAGAAAAGAGAATACGATTGGTAATTTACGTCCTTATGAAAATGCCCATACTAAAAATGGTTCTTCTTATGTATTCAATCCTGCCGATAGATTGGGAACTACCATTCGAGAGACCACGGAAAATAATCGGTTTATTAATGGTGTGAATGCAAATCAACATGGAGGAGGATATTTATCTACCGAAGTCCAACCAACCCATAATGAGAGAGATACCACGAATGTATTTTATGCCGGAGGATCGAGTGCGGCAGATCGGTCCAAATTACCTAGAACCTATGATGCGGAATACAATCAACGTAATAATGATATCAAAGCATCTACAATTGATGGACGTATGGTTCCTGGAAACATGGATTTATTGAATACCGATATAAACATGCGAAATCGTCAGGGAGATCAGATGCTGAAAAATAATCGTGCAATCACCGTTACTGCCGGTCCTAAATTATATTATTCTCCGGAACAAATGGGGACAAAGACTACGGGAGATCAATCGTTGTATCAAAATATCCAATTGGATCGTAATTCTCCCGAAATTTTAGACGCATTGAAACAAAATCCATATAATCTCTCCATCACTGGAAATCAAAATCAACATAGTCCATGGAAAATGAGTGCAGTGGCATAACATAGGCACTATCACGGAATTCGATATATAATATTTAGAATGAGGATTGGACTAAATATTATCTTTTTTAAGTATTGTAACTGTTTCGTCTCCCCACAAATCGTTTACGAATCGCAGTATTGGTAGGATAATGATTAAAAATACCATCATGGGTTTTGCCGTAAATAACCCCCATTTCCGTATCATTGTTCCAAAAGGTTTTTCGTTCTTCTTTGGTATCGATTTCTCTCAAAATGGGAGAAGGGAATTTTTTATGAGAAGTCGCCCATGGTATTTCTGGAAAAAGAACGTCTTCCTCTTCATCGTGTTCGTGTTCCTCTTCATCCTCTCTCTCCAAATCTTTTATTTCTAATTTGTTCGTTTCCATTTCTTTTATAAGAACGTCTACGTAGTTTTCAAATGTTTCTTGCACGAGCGGTGAAATCGGTAAATCTGGAAAAGACAATAAATATTCAGTTCTTTCTACTATATCCGCTTTGTATTTTGTATACTGCTCTCTTTTTTCCATTATTTTACGGTATGTTTCTGGTTCGTTTTTAGACAAATATTTACGATAGTTGGATTTATTGGTGAATAATTCTAATGTTAACTTATCTACGTTGTCCATATTTTCTGTTCTGTTCTTTTCTTTTATATTAAGTTTAGAAAGATATGTTTGATTACTTTTCAATGTAAAATAATATCGAGTCAATATATATCATATAAAATAAAATGCCGGATGTTTCCCCATTTGGATTTAAAAATTCTACATCGGGATTACCTACTGCCACAAATAATTTAGGCGGACCTTTCCAAGGATATTCTCCACAACAAACGATCCATAATTATAAAAACAGTGCGGATGTCATTGTAAGAAGAGAAGTAAAAAAGGCATGGAACACTTCTTATGCTACTGGAAAACATAATGATTTAAACCGAGTGGTTACTCCTTTCCGTGCAGTAACCAACTCTGGTGATTTTTTAAGTAGAAAGAATTATGTATGTGGAGGACCAAATCCTGCAAATAATACGCATACTGGATACAAGGTTAGTTTAGGAGGTATTATCAATAGTTGTGATGGAACCAATGTTCCATCTAGTTCTTGTAATGTGAAATTCGTTCCAGATTCATCCGAATACACAAAATACCGTAGACAACGTGCATTTAACCAGAACTACAATGATGTAAAAAATGGTGGATATAATAATTCTGCCTATGTCAATATTATGGCAATTCGTAGCTAAGCGAATGCAAGAGTAGTTTTATTTTGTATAAACAAAAAAAATAAATAAGGTATTTTATTTATTTTTTACAAGACAATCTAATCTAATCTAATCTAATCTATTTATGCAGTCGTCTTCTTGACAATCTTCTTGACAATTTTCTTCTTTGGCGCAACTACCTCTTCTAATTCTGGCTCAGGTTCCGGTTCTGGTTCCTCCACTTCTTCGGTTGCTTCCACTACTTTAGGAACCGGAACAGGAACCACTACTTTAGGAACCGGAACAGGAACCTCTACTTTAGGAACCGGAACCGGAACCTCTACTTTAGGAGCCGGAACCGGAACCTCTACTTTTTTCTCGACTACTTTCACTGGTTCAAATTCTTGATCACTGTCTTCTGTATAAGACGACACTACAGGTGCCTTCTTTTCAGGTTCCTTCTTCTCAATGGTTTCTACATCTTCATCGGTTAATTGAATATGACACTTTCCAAAGACATTCTCCATGATTTGAGGCTTCACTACACATTGAATCAACTTCCAAGTCAATCCCCAACCTTTACCACCAATCCAGATTCCACCACAAGCAATGACCGATGCAACATTGCTCTGTTTAGGAACCAAATCAATTGGTGATGCCAATTTAGGAGAAGGAAACAATAAATTCATTTTAGTGTCGTAAACCTCCACCTTCCAATCTTCCCCATATTTAGGGACTTTTGGACGAATGGAAGGGGCACGAGTAGTATCAATTGCCTTGGTTTCCTTGTTTTTAGGATATTTCAAAAAGGGAAAGAACCCGTATTCTACAATTTCACGCGATTGTTTCTTTCCAAACCATACTTCGGAATTTGCTACAGCGTCTACAATCAATTGTTCTTCAAAATCTTTCAATTTTTGTAATGCGACATTTGTCTCAGGAGTTGCATATTCCGCATTAGGAAAATTCAATTGCATACTGAATTTCCCATCGGATTCGCCCGTCTTTTCATCTGTGTAATCACTAATTCCCCAAGTCATCATTAAAGGCAAGGTTAGATGAATCGATCGATTGGTTTGATTACTAATCACATTGATCGACTTACCACCCTTATCATTCAACTTTGGGGTCATATACTTCTTTGCAGAAGGATTCCAATCAGACATTTTGA
>Ga0114966_10004030_pt1 | contig 12681 bp, 11 predicted proteins | sample M_130207_XF_Meta_FD_87029 | JGI IMG/M metagenome (GOLD analysis project Ga0114966, IMG submission 87029) | Freshwater microbial communities from Lake Montjoie, Canada to study carbon cycling - M_130207_XF_MetaG | ecosystem: Environmental > Aquatic > Freshwater > Lake | place: Lake Montjoie...
ATCTGTTCGTCCGGTTGGCACCCACGGGGCGTACGTCCAACTGCCGGACTTCTCAGTTTCTAACGCCGCTTACCGAGGATCCCGTGCTCACTGCGGGGGCTCGAACACGGAAAGGCACTTTGGCAACGAGGGATTGTGAAAAGTCCCACCTGGCCGCAGGCGCCGGAGAGGATAGGGCCGCGCTCAGCGGCCATCCTCGTAAGGCGGATGCGGGCCAGTATGCAATCGTGTTGCATCAGGGCCACTACGAAAGCGTGATGCAAAAATGCGCAACCTGGCCGCGCTCGCCGGAGAGGATAGGACCGCGCTCAGCGGCCATCCTCGTAAGGCGAATGCGGACCAGTACGCAGGCGTGATGCCTCAACGCGAGCCAGTACCCAAACGTGATATCACCTGCTCAAGCCGCTTCGAGCTTGGTTCCTGCCACGCCATCCGTGGTGACTAAGAACAGGTCAGCGCAAATTGGATACGGCAGACGCTGGTACTCCTGCTCGGCGCGCGCGCGGAGGCGCTCGACGAACGGTTCTGGATCGCCAGTCATTGCCAGGAACATGTCGCGCGCCGGTGCGGCAACGTAGAAAGTCTTTCCAAGCTGCGCCGAGAGACGCGAGTGCAGGTCGCCAAGCAAGAGGCGTGCTGCGTCGTAGCCGTCGTGCATGCTGATGATGGCAGCGCGACCGCCTTCGTTCGAACGAACCACCTGGACATCCAAGTTCGGCGCGTAGCGGTCAAGATTGGCGCGGGCAATCTCCTCCAGATCATCGGCAGTGACGCCCCAGCGGATCATCTGCTCAGTGCTGATGGAAACCGTGTAGTGCGGCATGTCCATGACGAAGACAATGACGGTGTCATTCACCCACTGAACATGAGCCACATGTTCGCGGTCGAGCGTTTGGAAGATGTTTCCGGGCTGAATCCGCGGCATGATGCGCGACTTGGCGACTGCAAACGGAATATCGAGCGTGCTCATCTGATCGCCTTCAAGGACGCGATCGATGTGATGCTCCACGGTCTCGAGCCATGACTCCGGCGCGCGTTGGACGGTGCGCCACAAGTTCTCCAGACCCAGGTGCCGACCATCGATTGTCAGTACCAAGGTGGTCACCAATTCCACCGTGCGTGAACCGTGGCGGCGACGAACCAATTCATAGACGGCGGTACTGAATTGTTCGGGGGTATCGGGAAACTGGCTCATGGGGTGGCTCCTGAAAACTTGCCAACGCCCCGAATGTGAGGCGTCGTCGACCAGAATGTCAGATACAGGACCCCGCATGCGAAGTAAGAATCAAGTAATTTCAAGTTCTTGACGGTGGACTGCGCGGTCTGTGCCGCATGGGTCTGCCGCCAGTCACCCACATAGGTGCCAAACCGACATGAAAAACGTCCTCCCTGAGTTCTTTGCCGCGCCAACCCGCCGACTCTTGGTTATCGCCGGTCCGTGCATATTGGAGGACGCGGCGACCAATGAGCGGATCGGCACCGTGGTCCGAGATGCGTGCGCAGCCCTCGACCTGCCCTACGTCTTCAAGGCGAGCTTCGACAAGGCCAACCGCACCAGTATCCACGGTCATCGCGGACCCGGGCTCGAACGCGGCATGGAAGAAATGGCGCGCCTGCGAGAAAAACTCGGCGTTCCAGTCACCACCGATATTCATGAAGCGGCGCAAGCCGAGCCGGTGGCGCGAGTGGTTGACCTCTTACAGGTGCCCGCGTTCCTGTGCAGGCAGACGGACCTCCTTGCGGCAGCCGCTGCGACCGGCAAGCCAGTCAATGTCAAGAAGGGCCAGTTCATGGCTCCTGAAGAGATGCGCAATGTCCTCACCAAACTTGCCGAAGGTGGCTGCACGCAGCCCATGCTCACTGAGCGCGGTACGTTCTTTGGTTACCACCGCCTCGTCACGGACTTCATCGGTCTCGGCGACATGATGGCGCTCGGCGCTCCCGTGTGCTTTGACATCACGCACAGCACGCAGTTGCCGGGCGGCGCAGGCACCGCCACGAGCGGCAGACCCGAACGCGCCGGCATTCTGGCAAATGCTGCCGTGTCTGCCGGGGTACAAGCCATCTTCCTGGAATGCCACCCGGAACCAGCCAAGTCCAAGAGCGACGCGGGAACGATCCAGCCACTTGCAGAAATCCCTGCGCTACTCAAGAGATTGAAGGCCATTCGGACTGCGTTGACCGCCTAGACTCGGCACCATGGCCGCACCGTTCAGACCCTGTGACCATTGCGCGAAACCCGCAGTGGTGCACAACACCGTCATCGTCAATGGACAGATGAACGAGGTACACCTCTGCGCAGATCACGCAGGTGCAGCGGGTATCCAGATGCCCGGGCAGGCGCCTATCCATCAATTGCTCGGACAACTTGCACAAGTTCCTGTTACGCGTCAGCGCGGTCCGGCGTGCCCAGAATGCGGGCACACGTTTCATGACTTCAAGACATCCGGGCTCCTTGGTTGCGCCGCCTGTTACGAGGCATTCGCAGCAACCGTTGGACCAGTGATCGAACGCGCACACGGCGGCGCATCCGAACACATTGGGAACGTGCCCGCGCGTGCCGATGATGCCAACCAACGCGCCGCGCTGCTGCAACAACTGCTGCGTGAACTCGAAACCGCCGTCTCGGCCGAGCAGTACGAACGAGCAGCACAATTGCGCGACCGAATCAAAGACCTGCGGCCTACAGCATCCGCTCGAAGTGATGGCGCAGCATGAGCGATCTCACTGCCATGATGGTTGGCGACCGCGATGTGGTGATGAGTTGCCGCGTTCGCCTCGCTCGCAATGTTTCCGGCTTTCCATTCGTCGGGCGCGCAACGCATCCGCAACGACGCGAAGTGCTTGAAACTGTGCGCGCAGCGGCGGGACCAGATGAAGCAACGGTTGGACTTGTCGGTGGCGGGCGCGTCGGTGCGAGTGCTGCGGAATCCCTCGCGTGGATTGACCTTGCGGCACTCCCCAAGCGCGACCGGCAACTTCTCTGGGAGCGGCACCTGATTTCGCGGCAATTTGCCGAAGGCGATTCACCGCGCGCGGTGGCCGTCACTCCCGACGAGCGTTTCTCGCTCATGGTCAACGAGGAAGATCATGTGCGCATCCAAGTGCTGCGCACCGGGAACGCACTCCGCGAAGCATTCGACGCCGCCGTGCGCGTGGATGCCACACTCGGTTCGCGGCTCGACTTTGCGTTCCACCGCAAGTGGGGCTACCTCACTGCGTGTCCAACCAATGTGGGCTGCGGCATCCGGATCGGTGTCATGGTGCATCTGCGCGCGCTGCGCGTGACCAACGAGATAGAAAAAGTGAAGCGCGCCGCAAAGGAACTACACCTTGCCGTGCGCGGATTCCACGGCGAAGGCAGCGAAGCCACTGGTGATTGGTTCCAGATTTCCAATCAGCGGACGCTTGGCGTGACCGAAGTCGGTCTGCTCGAGGAGTTTGCCGGGCGCATTGTTCCGGCCGTGGTTGCCTACGAACGCGAAGCGCGCCGTGTGTTGCTTGAAAGGCAGCGCACCCTGCTCGAAGATCGTGTCTTTCGTGGAATCTCGTTGTTGCGATCGGCCCGGCTCTTGGGTCTCGATGAAGCAATGAAGCAACTTTCGAGTGTCCGTCTTGGTGTCTGCCTCGGCTTGATTCCCGATGTTGCCCTCGACACGCTCAATCGACTGACGATCCAACTTCAGTCAGCACACCTGCGCTCTGGTGAAGCCGGAATCGAAACCGATGACGACGAACGCGCTGCCCGTGCGCGAGTGGCTCGCGCGGCGCTCGGCGATCCTTCCTGATGACTCATGCTGACTCGGCGGCAAACAGGCGATCAGCGGACGCTGCGAAGTCGAAGTCCTTGTCCGAGATGCCGCCCGCGTCGTGGGTGCTCAAAGCCAGCGTCACCTTCGAATAGCGCACCATGATGTCCGGATGATGCTGAACGCGCTCCGCCTCAGCGGCAATCTTGTCCACAAAGCGCATTGCATGAAGAAAGTCGGGGAAGGTAAACGTTCGCTGAATGACCGCGCCGCTGCGCGTCCAATCCGCAAGCGTGGCGAGTTTCGTCTGGATCTGCTTGGCCGTGAGGCGCGACATAGGGTGGCAAATATACCGCCCCACGCACAGCAGAACGCAGACACGCTCTATCCTGCTGATATCGGGCACCCCGCGCCCTCATCCCCGACCAAGGAACCACGCATGTCTCCCCGATTCGCCACCATCACCCTCGCCACCATGATCACTTGCACCGCCTGTGACTCTTCGGCACTCAAAGACGGCGGCGTGTGGAACACCACGATCGCGGGCGCGCCCTTTCATCTCACGGTGAGTTCGAGCGACCCCACGCGACAGCGCGGACTGGGCGCAGTCACTGACATCCCGGTGGATGGCGGCATGGTGTTTGTCTTCCCGGATGCCGAAATGCGCGGGTTCTGGATGAAGGACTGCGTCACTGACATGGACATCATCTACCTCGACCCGCTCGGCTACGTCACGGCGATACACACGATGACCAAGCAGCCGTTGCGCGGCGCGGACGAAGCGCAAACCACCTATGAAGCGCGCTTGAAGCGTTACTCGAGCGTAACCCCCGCGCAATACGCCATCGAACTCCGCGCTGGTCGCGCGCAAGAACTCAAGATTCACACTTCACAGAAATTGCAGCTCGATGCCCCCGCGCTCAAGGCGGCCGTTCGATGACGAACCCGACGCCGGTGCGCGCCGGCGCGCATGCAGTGCGTATCGCAATCACTGCCACGCCACGCCGCGAAGCACGCGGGAAGTCGCTCGCGCATGAACTCCCTGCGCTGATTGGAAGCGGCGCCGTTGCAGAATGGCACACACTTCAGGACGCTCAAACATCGGCGATTCAAGGGTCCACCGCGCTGGTGGTCTTACTGGATGCACGCGATATTCCTACTGGTCTTTCCGCATTGCTTGATGCTGCAGAAGAAGCGCGATTAGCTGTTCTGCTACTCATTGATGACGGAGGACGACGCCGCGCGAGTACTGAAACCGCGGCGGTGGAATCGATTGACGCTGATGATGCCACCATCGCGGCCGTTCTGCGTGGAATGATCGGACGGCAACCGGAAATCGATCGTCTTGGCCGCGAGTTGGCCATTGCCACGCGATTTACTGGCGGCCTGCGCGGTGAAATCTCCCGCATGCAAGAAGAGCTGCAACTCGCGGCACAAGTGCAGCGCGAGTTCCTTCCTCGCACGTTTCCTGAAGTGGGCGACTTGCGCGCGGACGCATTCTGGCGGCCAGCGAGTTACGTCTCGGGGGATATCTACGACGTGGTACGACTTGACGAGCGGCATATCGGCGTCTTCATTGCCGATGCAGTGGGTCACGGTATTCCCGCGGCCCTTCTCACCATGGTGATTTGCCGCGGATTGCCCTCGAAGGAAGTGGGCAACGGAACCTATCGAATCATTCCGCCAGGCGAAGCACTTGCGCGCATCAACCGTGACATGATCACTCACCAAGGTCGAACCACGCGCTTTGCAACAGCTGTTTACTGCGTCATCGATACCAGTACTGGGCATGCCGCCATGGCCGGCGCTGGCCATCCACCGCCGGTGATCTTGCGCGCAACCGGCGAGACGGAGTTAGTGGAAAGTGACGGCGGGCTGCTTGGAGTATTTGAGGGCGAGAGTTACCAAGAGGTGCAATTCCAGCTGCTTCCTGGCGATCGGCTGCTGATCTACTCCGACGGATTCGAACAGGCATTCCCTGGCGATCCATCCGGTACGCGCCAAGCGCGATTGCCATCGAAGCGATATCTGGACGAATTCGTGGCGGTCCGCACTGCGCCCACTGCCGCTGCATTGGTGCAGCAGATTGCGCGCCGTGTCGATATGCAATTCGGAAGCGTTCATCAAGCAGATGATCTCACTCTGCTAGTGATCGAACGACTGCGCGAAGGGACTGTCTCTGCGTGAATCTCATGCTGCTCGGGGCAGTTGAGCCAGAAGCCGCACCGATCGCAATCGGCGCATGGTGTGTGGGTATGTTGTTCTTCTGGCTGTGGTGGAGTCGGCTTCGCTTTGCACGACTCTTGCGCGATGTCCCGTCCACTCCCATTCGCGGCGTCTTTGTTGGGCTTGTAGAAACGACTGGTCGCGTTGAACATGACGATCCGCTCATTGCGCCACTGAGTCAAACGCCCTGCGTGCAATATGGATGGTCGGTGCGAGAGCACTGGCGGCGAACGCAAACCTATCGAGATTCCAAGGGCAAGACCCAAACACGGATTGTCACTGGAAGCGACATCGTTGCAGCCGGAGGCGCCGAAGTAGACCTGCGCTTGCGCGACGAAACAGGCGCCATCATCGTGCGCGTGAACGGCGCGTCATGGACTACGAAGGACACCTTCAGTCGTACCGCAACACTCGGGGACTCGCTTTATCACACGCAAGCACCCAACCGTGTTGTGCCCGGCAGCACTGGCCGAACAAATTTCAGTGAAAGCTCCGTGCCAATCGGATCCACCGCATGGGTCATGGGCAATGCACGCATTCGACCCGATGGACAGGCGCTTGAAATTGGCAGCGGTGGCGAAGAAGGCGTATTCATGATTTCGCTGTCTGGCGAGGGAACCCACAGTTTCATTGCACGCGGGCTCGCTATCACCGGTCTCGTGCTGGGCACGGGTTGCGCGATCGGCGCGGGCATCGCACTGGGCGGGTTGGCTCGGCAGATGCTGCCGGGATTGACTGAGCCGCAGACCGCTCTAGTGCCCGTTGTGGCGAGCGCTGCATTGTGGTTTCTCTTAGTCACCGTGATGTGGAGTTTCATTGTCCGCAACGGCGCGGTGCGCGTGCGCACCCGCTGGGAACGCGCGGCGTCGCTCGTGGATGTTGAATTGCGGCGGCGCGCCGACTTGGTTCCGAACCTCGTGGTGGTGACCCGCGCAAGCGCAGCGCATGAGTCATCAATCCAGCGCGCGGTGGCTGAACTGCGTGCGGGCGCAGCATCCGAAGGCATCTTTCGCATACTGAGCGAGCGCTATCCGACCCTTACCGCGGACGCTTCGTTCTTACTGCTGCAGCAGCAGTTGACCGACACAGAGTCACGGATCGCACAGGCACGGATCTTCGAAATTCAGAGTCGCGAGCGGCTGCTCGAGCGGCTGCAATCATTCCCCGAAGGGCTGATCGCACGGATCATGGGCGTTGCGCACCCGCCGCCAGCACTCGCTTCACCTGCTCCGCGATCATCTTCGCCAGAGCATCGCTCTCCAAGTTGACGCGATTGCCCGCACTGCGAAGGCGAAGTGCGGTCTTGGCGAGTGTCGCGGGAATCAGCGCAACTTCAAACCATCCATTTCCCGTGGCGGCGATGGTCAGACTGACGCCATCGACCGCAATGCTGCCACGATCAACCGCGAGTTGCATGACAGCATCCGGCGCGGCAATGCGCGTGCGCCATTCGCCGCCCGTGGTTGAAACGGAAAGCACTTCCCCAACGCAGTCCACATGGCCCTGCACGATGTGTCCGCCAAGAAGCGTTGACGCCGTGGCCGCGTGTTCGAGGTTCACTTCTTCGCCAGCGACAAGCGCTCCAACCGTGGTAAGCGAAAGCGTCTGCGGAATCGCATCGAAGAAAAGGACGCCATCCGTGCGGGGCGCGCCAACCACAGTCAGGCAGCAGCCATTGATGGCAATGGAGTCACCATCAGCGGGCGTGTGCGCCCAACCGCAGGAATCCACTTCCAAGCGAGCGCCGTACGCCTGTGGGCGCAGGCTGACAACACGGCCTTGATGCTCGATGATTCCGGTGAACATAGTTCGCGTCGGTCAGTACGCGCGTACGACCGCTGCACCCGGATAGTAGGTTCGCAGGATCAGGAGCGCGTTCGCGCCAGACCGGGCCATGGACTGCGCGCCGTATTGGCACATGCCCACGCCGTGGCCGAAACCCTGCCCGACGAACTGGATTTCCGTGCCTTTCACGGTGACCTGCAAGAGGTGACTGCTGTTCAGACGGTCCTTCGGTGTTGGTTCGCCCTCGCGGGCGTAGTTCACAGCCCGCCGAAAGTCTTCCGCGCGCAACTGCAAGACGTGACCAGCGGCGTCGTGAATGGCAAGACTCGTCGGTCGACCCGCGGCGTTCACGGCGACGATGTTGATGGAACGAATTGCAGTCAGCGCTGTCAGTTCAGAGAGCGGCGCATCGTCAGCGATGTCTACGATCCCATTGCGCGCGGGAACCTGCGCGGCAGATCGCACGGTTGCAACCGGCACGCTCACCGCTGCCGGCACGCCAGTTGCGCTGGCGGCTGGCGATGGGGACGCCGGCGTACTCGCGCGCGTTCCAACAGATGGCTCCGAAGTAACACTTTCAACTTTCAGCGTATTCGCTGCGGTGACTGATGCCGAAGCAGTCGCTGTAATCGAGGTAGCAGTTCCCTTGAGTGGCGACGCGTTCTTGCCGAGCGCGGCTCCATCAACCGGTGCCACCGCGCGTGCGGGTTGCATCCGGCCGTCGCGCTCCACTTGCGCCACACGGACAACTTGCGCCTCACGTTCCGCTTGCGCCTCGCGCTGATCGGTCGCCCAACGGCGAATGCGTTCGCAGATGACGGCGTTGGCAAATGACTGCTGCCAACGAAAGCGCGGCGCATCAGCACAGCAGTCGCGGTGCGCGGTGGCTGGAGTAGATCCGGCCGCGAGCGGTGCAATTCCATGATTCGGATTGCGAGTGAGCGATTCCGCAGCGTTGGCGGGCGTACCTCCACACGTGCTTGAGTAGTAGCAAGGAACCACGCGTCCTTCAAAGCTGAGCACCATGCCACGCGTCGCCTGAACGGCCTCGCGCGGCTTGGCATCCTTGGTGACTCCAACCCATGCCTGGCTCGCTTCACCAGCGATGAGATCGTAATGACGCACCGAACTCCAATGCGCGTGTTCGCAAATTGCAAAGCTGCGAGCGGCGATCGCTTGTGCTTTGAACGCTTCCAAATCCCACGACTTGAGTAGTTCCTTCGCCAACACGCCCGGCAGGTACCGCTCGAGCGGAACATCAATCACTACATCAAGCGCACCCGGCGAACTCGGCTCATCAGTCACCGGTACAAGCCGCAGCGGTCCCGGCCAATCGGTGCCATCGAACGCCACCACGCCGTGACTACCGGCTGGCGGATGAAACTCAATCGGACCAGCGAGCGTCACTTCAATCGTTGTGGGCCGCTTGGAGCCAGCGCCCTCAACAACGCGCCATCCACCTGATGACGGACGAACATCAACCGGCGTACGCACTGCACGCGGAGCAAGCCCCGCGCCCTGCATCATCAACTTGCCGGATGGATTGGTGAGGCGCACCAATGGGCTCGCGCTACGCAGCGCGGCAACGCGAATGCGCAGGTCGGGCTCAGTGCTCGGTACGGAGGGGCGTTGTTCAAAGACCGGAACAACCGGCGCAACAACGACCACCGGGGCGACCGGCGCGGCTGGCGCTGCCGGCGCGACAGCCACAGGTACCGATGGAAGCGCACGGCGCGTAGCGGTCGGATCCTTTGCTACCGAATCGGGCGCGCAGCCATGAATCACCAGCGCGGCGCCGAGGGATGCCCACACCGCCGCCGACGCAATGTCAGCAAGCGGAAGGCGCTGTCGAATTCGAGTGGGGAAGTTTGCCATACCTTCCTTGGATCGGCACTTTCCCGCGTCCTGCAGGAGAGTTTGCGCGCGGCCAGGCGCCATTGCGCCATCGGCCGCGCGTGCCCCACGAATCAGTCCAGTTCACGGAGCGAAAGACCCATCTCAACCAGCTTGCGCTTGATCTCGTCAAGCGAGTTCTGGCCGAAGTTCTTGACTCCCATGAGTTCTGCCTCGGTACGAGCAGCGAGTTCGCCGATCGACTGAACGCCCAAGAGCTGCAAGGCGCGACGGGCGCGCACGGACAGGTCCATGCTGCCGACTGGCTTGGCAAGGGTTCCGGCGTCAACGCGGTCGGTCAGGCTGTCGATGTACTCCTTGGCGGCGCGTGCAACAAATCCCTGATCGAGACCTTCGCCGAGGCGAAGTCCGCGCTGGGTGAGCATGGCCTCAATCTCAACAAGGCTGGTCTCGCCAAAGTTCTTGTAGGAGAGGAGTTCTGGCTTGGTGATCATCAACAGATCGCGCAGCGTCCGGATGTTCATCTTCTTGAGGCAGTTGCGACTGCGGACACTCAACTCAAAGTCGGTGACCGGAGTGTCAAGTTCAGCCTTGCGCTTGGCTTCGTCGCGCTGGTCGCCTTCGTCGTAGAGGGCTTCCTTGCTAGCGCCGACATCCTTCATGAAGAGACGCGCGCGTGCGTGGTTCGGTTGTGACTCAAGGACCTTGCGAAGGCAACGCTCGGCGTCGTGCATTTCGCCACGATCCTCATGGAGAACCGCCAAGTTCACCAGCGCATTGATATGCGGCTCGGTGCGCTTGCTGAGCAGCGTGTAGTACTTGATCGCCTCGTTCTCTTCGCCCACCATGTCGAGCATGTATGCCAAGCGGAACAGATGCTCCGCCTGCGCGTCGCGCTCAACGGCAGCGCGGAAGTGTTCGATGGCCGCAGCGCGGTCACCAGTCTTCTCGCACTCGAGGCCCTTCTTGAAGTGGCTGGCTGCGCCCTGTGGATCGCTTGCCGTGGTGGTACCGCCGATGACCGTGTCCAGAGCAGAAGTAGGCATTGCTCGAGTAGCTCCTGTAAGTTGAGATGCACCCGAAAGTTGGGCGCAAGTCCCGAAGTGTAGCGCAGCCTGCGTGATATTGCGCCCGTGGAGGGTTATCGAGCCAGCCGGGACCTCGTTCCCTGCCTCAGAATCGCATCGAAGGGGGTTCGTGGATTACCCGGCTGCCGCTGCGGCTGCCTCGCGGGCCGCCTCTTCCTCGGGCGTTTCCAAGACGGTGATGGTTCGCCATGCCCCGTGTCGCCAACGCAACGCCATGGCGCCTGCCATGACAACGATGTACACGGTTGACGCGATCCACGGCCCCAACGGACCAAGACCGGGCGCGAACGTCACCAGCCCCCACCCACCGCCGACGATCAATACCCAACTCAGAACCACCGTCAACAGCCCCGGCCAGAACGTGTCGCCTGCTCCGCGCAGCGCACCAATAAAGACAATTCCAATTCCATCAAAGGCCTGGAAGAACGCCGCCGCAATCATGAACGCCGAGCCGGTTGCAATCACCTGCTCGGTGACTTGCGGCGCAGTGTGTTCACCACTTGCAAAGAGGGCAATCATGGGACCACGGAACACCAACATCAGAACGCCGCACGCGCTCATGTAGATGACGGTCATGATCATGGCAATCCGTGCGCGCTTTGCAGCGATATCCGGCTTTCCGGCACCCATGTATCGACCCACGATGCTGGTGACGGCAATACCAAGACCGATCGCCGGCATGAACGAAAGGTGCATGTAGCGAAGCGTGGCCCAACCCGCGCTCAACGCAATGTCACCAAATCGACCAACTAAGACGCTCATGAAGATGGCCCAGGTGATGATCTCACTGCCTTGCTGCACGGCAGAAGGAATTCCTAGGCGCAGCAAGTCACGGACTGCGGCGCCATCGAATCGCCATGAGCGCCGAATGCCAAACTCTTGGTCCATCCGGCGGCCGAGAAAGATTGCTAACGGGAGCGCGGCCTCAATGGCAGTTCCAAGCACGGTGGCAAGTGCGGCACCTGCAACGCCCATCGGCGCGATGCCAGGAACGCCCGGCAACCCCATGGATGGAAGACCCACATGACCAAAGACAAACGCGTAATTCAACAGCAGGTTGACGATGTTTCCAGCGATCGCCGCCACGGTGATCACGCGCGGGCGCTGAATGCCAAAGAAGAAATTGCTCATCGCCTTGCCGACCACCACTGCCACGCCGCCAAAGATCAGAATCTCCGCGTACGCAGTTTCTAATTCTGTCGTGCGCGCGGAGTGACCCATCATGGAAAACAGCGCGGGCAAGCAGAGTCCAAACGGAACCAGTAACACCGCCCACGCCAACACGCCAAGCCACAGCCCTGCCCATCCGTATCGCGCCACCTCATGTGGCCGCCCCGCACCGATCGATTGACTCACAAAGGTGTTCACCACCGACAGCACCCCAACCACCGCAATGATGGCTGCCCAACTCCACACGCTGCCGTTGCCCTGCGCGCCGACTTCAATCGGACCAACCTGCGACACCATCACCGCGTCCACAAACTGCATCACCGTGTAGGAGAGCATGGTGACCACGGTGGGCCACGCAAGCGACCACACCTCGCGAACGGGACCCATGGCGGGCACACCGACAGCGGAGGGGGATGCTTCACTCTGCATGGAAGGCACGCCGGTCGAAATTCAGTGAATTCAAGCTACGGCGCGATCAAGTCGCTTCGCAGCCATGCGCTCAACGCCGGGGAGGCGAATGCGCTTGACGAGGCCGACTGCTCCGAGCGTGCGGATGGTGATCCAGCTCAGGTCAAATTGCCACCACTGCAGACCGTGACGCGCGCTCGCTGGGAACGCGTGATGATTGTTGTGCCAGCCTTCGCCCATGGCAAGAATGCCCATGATCGGATTGTTACGACTGTGGTCACCAGAGCGGTACGTGCGCGATCCCCAGATGTGACATACGGAGTTGATGCTCCACGTGGCATGATGGACCAAGAACATACGAATGACGCCGCCCCAGATGAAACCGAGGAATGCGCCCTTCC
>Ga0114966_10004033_pt1 | contig 12677 bp, 8 predicted proteins | sample M_130207_XF_Meta_FD_87029 | JGI IMG/M metagenome (GOLD analysis project Ga0114966, IMG submission 87029) | Freshwater microbial communities from Lake Montjoie, Canada to study carbon cycling - M_130207_XF_MetaG | ecosystem: Environmental > Aquatic > Freshwater > Lake | place: Lake Montjoie...
TGGTTATATCAGCAGAAAAAGATACATTTGGAGGTGGGGATGCTGTTACAAGAGATACTGCTGTATCGGCACAAGTACTGGTTGTTCCTATTACTGTATAGGTGGAGGATGTGCCACTAATTAAAATACTTGCTGTAGTTTCCCCTGTTGACCATAAATAACTAGTTGCGCCACTTGCTGTAATTATTGCAGGAACACCAAGGCAGGTATGAACTGAATCTACAGTTATTCCTTGTATAATTGTAAGCGTTGCAATAGCAGCATCAGAACATTCACCTGAAACTCCTGTAACAGTATAAGAAGTAGTGCTTAGCGGTGAAACATTTATGCTACCAGTAATTTCTCCTGTCGACCAGGTATAGGCATTTGCGCCGCTTGCAATAAGTGCAGCTGTCTGCCCAGTGCATATGGTATCGGAGTTTACTGCTACTAAAATAGGTATTATTGTTACCGTTGCAATAGCAGCATCAGAACATTCACCTGAAACACCTGTAACAGTATAAGAAGTGGTGCTTAATGGAGAAACATTTATGCTACCAGTAATTTCTCCTGTCGACCAGGTATAGGAAGCTGCGCCGTTTGCAATAAGTGTAGCTGTCTGTCCAGGGCAAATGGTATCGGAGTTTACTGCTACTAAAATAGGTATTATTGTAACCGTTGCTATAGCAGCATCTGAACATTGACCTGAAACTCCTGTAACAGTATAAGAAGTAGTGCTTAATGGAGAAACATTTATGCTACCAGTAATTTCTCCTGTCGACCAGGTATAGGCATTTGCGCCGCTTGCAATAAGCGTAGCTGGCTGTCCAGTGCATATGGTATCGGAGGTTACTGCTACTAAAATAGGTATTATTGTAACCGTTGCTATAGCAGCATCTGAACATTGACCTGAAACACCTGTAACAGTATAAGAAGTAGTGCTTAGTGGAGAAACATTTATGCTACCAGTAGTTTCTCCTGTCGACCAGGTATAGGAAGCTGCGCCGCTTGCAATAAGTGTAGCTGTCTGTCCAGTGCATATGGTATCTGAATTTACTGTTACTACAAGGGGGGCGCTAGTATCAGCAGTAACAGTTAATGAAGCTGCATTAATGCAACCATTGATAGGGTCTGTAACAGTTATGATATAGGTTCCAGGTGAATATACGGTTGCAGGATTCGTTGCATTTACAAGCGCTCCTCCATTCCATAGCATGTTATTTCCTGCACTTGTTCCGGTAATGATTACAGCATTTACAGTGCAGGAAAAAACACCACTACTGCTAGTTGTTACAACAGGTGTATTTGTATTGGAAGTAACAATTATTGTATCTTTCCCTATACATCCGTTATTATCTGTAATAGTTGCAATATAAGTATTAGGTGCGCTTATGGTTGAACCGTTTATAGCATTAAACAAAACCCCTCCATTCCAAATAATTGTTCCAGAGTTACCAGTAGCAGTTAATGTTAATGTAGGATTTATACAATTAAGAGTATTTAAAGTAGGCATCGTAACTATTGGCGGTGGAATAATTGAAGATTGTGTTATGTTATCAATATTAGCATATAAGAGGGCTACATCAGAAGCGCTTATTGCAGTTGGACTAACTGAAATATATTTAACACATCCCGCTTGGTTTTCGCAAGGAACCAACAAATCATCTAAAAAAAAGTTGATAGGTGTTGAGGAAGTTGCAGAACTGTATAAATTAGCAGAATCGGTATAGCTTCCAAATAATACTCCATCCACATATACAGTAATTATTCCTGTGGAACCATTTCTTACGAAAGTAATTAAATAAAAAGTGCTGGTATTAAAATAAGGACAAGGTCCTATGTTACCATTTGGATAAAAATTAAGGCAGTTTCCTAAAAAATAAAGTCCGGCATCAGAAGCACTGTTTGAAAAATCTATTACTCTTGCATAGCCCCCTAAACTATTGAATTTAAAAAAAACATTAATGGTATATGTTCCTGTAATTATTCCTGGGTTAGTATATTGTAGCCCTCCGCCGTCATTAAAACAATAAGCGCCAGATAAAAGACACTGACCAGCTGAAGTGCTTGCAGCTATACTACTGTAACTTCCTGCTGCTGCGCCACATGCTAATTTTTGTATTAAGGCAGGACCGCCATTTTTTTCATTCAAGTTATTATTAAATAAATATTCGTGAATTTGCGAATTCACCATAAAAGGGAATATTATTAATAATACGAGCATTGAAATTTTCAAAATAAAAAAATTTTTAAAAAATAGTTGATAATAAAATGAAATTAATTGAATTTTAAATGGATAATATAGGATAGTGTTGCATAAATCATCTTATCAATGATACATGACCTATTATATTGCGTTTTTTACCTGTTAACTCTACATAATTTAAGTTATATATGTAGGTATTCATTTCCAAAACAATGCCATTATTATTTAGGGAGCCATTCCATCCCTCGTTAGGATCGTTAGTTTTAAAAATTTGTTTTCCCCATCTATCAAATATTAATAATTCAAAACTATCAGGCGATATGCCAAAAGAATAAATTTTGAAAATATCATTTCGGTCATTTTTATTAGGGGAGAATGCATTAGGAATGTACCTGGTGATAATATCTTTCACTTCAATGGTGTGAGTAATGGTGTCCATACAGTTATTAATGGTTGAAGTGATTAATGTTACATTATATGTTCCAACATCAGTAAAGGTATGTTCAGGATGCTGAAGAATTGAATTTGTGCTATCGCCAAAATCCCATAACCAGCTAGTAGCATTTGTAGATATATTAGAAAAATAAGCTGTAGGAGATACCAAATCAATTTCATCCGGTAAAATATTAAAATTAGCCTCGGACTGTGCAAATACATTTATCATACAAGAAACCGAATCGGTTGAAGTACAACCTTGTCCGAAACTTGCAGTAAGTGAAACCGTGTGACAACCAGCAACAGAATAAGTATTGCTTGGGTTAATTCCATTACCGTTGGCGCCATCTCCAAAATCCCACGAATAAGTTGCTCCTGCATTATTGCTTGTATCGGCTAAAAAATTAACAATAAAGGTATTACAGCCACTGCTAGTATCGGATGAAAACATTACAGTAGGCGGAGGGAAAGTAGTTATAATGGATACTGCTGTATCCATACATGTACCTGTAGTTCCTATCACTGTATAGGTGGCGGGAAAGCCACTAACAAATATACTTGCTGTGGTTTCTCCTGTTGACCATAAATAACTAGTAGCGCCACTTGCTGTAATTATTACAGCAACATTATCGCAGGTATGAGCTGAATCTACGGTAATAGGACAAATAACAAAACATGGAGGAGGTGCTATAAATGACTGAGAAATTGAGCAAGCAGTGTCGGATGAAAAAACAGCCGTAACAGTAGCAGTTAAACCATTAGCTGGCAAACCGGCAAGTGTGAAGTTAACTGTAGAATCATTAAATGGGGCAGTAAAAACTTGGGTAGTACCATCTGAACTATTAGAAATAGTTAATGTTCCGGATGTTGGGGGAGCGGTATACATTAAAATACCACTTAGGTCAAAAGTATTTCCAGGACTTATGCAAGCTCCTGGAGTAGCAAGAATGCTGGACATAGCACATACAATATTACAATTAGTACTGCCAGACCCTCCAGAAACAGTTTGTTCAAGCAGGATGGTAGTTGGCGTATTTGAATAATTTGTAATTAATAACACATAAACTTCTCCAATATTTGCCATTGGAATAATACCTGTTTCATTGGCAGCTGATGAATAGCTACAATCTACCACATTGCTAACCAAACCGGTAGCACAAGCAGCAGCGGCAGATGTAAATGGACCCCATATTACAAAATCAATATCAAAACTTGGGGAAGTAGACATATCCAGTGTGATAGCACCAGTAGTAGACACCTGTAAAAAAAACCAAGCTGGATTTGGTTGACTTCCTAAACAATCGTAGTCAGGCCCTATTGGTGCAACAGTATTGGTTCCTGCCGGGAAAGAAGCAGGAACAGCTGTACAGAAAGGAGCAGCTGTATTGCAGTCGGAACCTTGAGCAGTAATATTTTTAGAATAAACTGCAAATAAAAGTAGAAAAAGTAAAACTATATTTTTCATTTATAAAATTGTAAGTATAAAATTGAAATCTTTTATATCCCTATAGATGATAAAAATTCAATAATAGTTGCATCTAATAATAAATTATATTGCAACAATATTTTTATTTGAAATTTCAAAAAAAAAGAAAACTCCTAAATTTAATTCAAAAAAATAAAAAATGTCTTTGTAATTGTTTTTTTTAATAACTTTACACAAAGTAAATATTCTGTAAATATATAATTTTTTTATAATATGAAAGTAACTGTTGTAGGAGCAGGAAATGTAGGTGCTACTTGTGCCGATGTTATTGCCCAAAAAGAATTGGTAAATGAGCTTGTATTGCTCGATATTAAAGAAAATTTTGCTGAAGGCAAAGCTTTGGATATTTGGCAGACAGCGCCAATAAATTTGTATGATACACGCGTTTCGGGCTCTACTAATGATTATTCGAAAACTGCAAATTCTGATGTTGTAGTTATTACTTCTGGGCTGCCAAGAAAACCAGGTATGAGTCGTGATGACCTTATCTCTACAAATGCTGGCATAGTAAAGACAGTTACCGAAAACATATTAAAATACTCTCCAAATTGTATTATAATTATTGTTTCTAACCCATTGGACGTAATGACCTATTGTGCTTATTTAACGGCAAAAATAGATTCGAAACGAGTATTTGGGATGGCTGGGGTGCTTGACACAGCGCGCTACCGTGCATTTTTGGCAGAAGAATTAAATTGTTCTCCAAAAGACATACAAGCAGTATTGATGGGAGGCCATGGTGATACCATGGTGCCATTACCTCGTTATACAACTGTTGCAGGAATTCCAATAACAGAACTTATCTCAAAAGAAAAACTAGCTGAAATTATAGATCGCACAAAAAAAGGTGGTGGAGAAATTGTAAATTTACTAGGTACCTCAGCATGGTATGCTCCAGGAGCATCTGCTGCGCAAATGGTAGAAGCTATCATCCGCGACCAAAAAAGGATTTTTCCAGTTTGTGCTTGGTTGCAGGGAGAATATGGTTTAAAAGATATTTACTTGGGAGTTCCAGTAAAGTTAGGAAAGAATGGGATAGAGCAAATTATTGAATTAAAACTAAACGATGAAGAAAAAAAATTGCTTAACGATTCGGCAAAATCTGTTAAAGAAGTGATGGCAGTTTTGGATTTAATGAATGACTCTTCAATTGTTAAATAATTTTTTTATTTATAAACGAGGGTTCTAAAAAATGAATTTTCAGAACCCTCGTTTACTCCTATTTAATTACAATAATAATGGATTCAAAAAAAAATGTTTTAAATTTAATTTTAATAATTGTATTTTTTTTAACTCCAATTCTTTGGCCAAGTTCGGGCGGCGAGGCTAAAGCTCAAAGTAATGTAGGTATTGGCACTTCAATTCCTGATCCAAGTGCTGTGCTTGATTTAACTTCCACAGATAAAGGTTTTTTAATTCCTCGTTTGCCCGACACATTTGGCATTGCATCACCTGCAACAGCTTTATTAATTTATCGTATACCCGACAATACATTTTATTATTTTAATGGTTTTTATTGGAAAGCTATCTTAGCAGGAACAGTAATTAATACATCAGGAGGTGTAACAGGAAGTACAGGAAGTACTGGTGCTAACGGTTCTACAGGAAGTACTGGAGATGCAGGGCTTATTGGGAGTACAGGGGATTTTGGTTCCACCGGAAGTACAGGAAGTACAGGAGATGCAGGGCTTATTGGGAGTACAGGGGATTTTGGTTCCACCGGAAGTACAGGAGATGCAGGGCCAGTAGGGTGTTCTACGGCAAATTACATTATTAAGTCAAATGGCACGAGTGCAATTTGTACTGTTGCCCCTATTTATGAGGATGCCACTGGCCATATAGGAATTAACACAATTACCCCAACTATTTCTTTTGAGATAAATGCAACAGATGCAATAGCGATACCAAAAGGGACAACTGCTCAACAGCCTGTAGGAGCGCCAATTGGTTCAGTAAGATTTAATATTACTACAGGAGTATTGGAAGTTTTTAACGGAACCTGTTGGCAAAACGCCAATACCCCAGCCATTGGTTCAACTTATGTTCAATGGTTTAATGCAGCCGACCCAAACACTATTTATCCTTGCACAACATGGATTTCATCAGATATTTCAAGTGGAGAATTTATTCGTGCAACAGGAGGTTTGTCAAATGTTGCATCAGCCCCTCTCACTGGTACTTTGCAAAACTTCGCAACCCAAGACCACGGTCATAGTTCTTCCGCCTCTGTAGGAAATTCTTCGAGTCTTAGTACTTCTTCAGACGGTAACCACAATCATTCTGGTAATACCAGCACAGATGGCAATCACACCCATAATCATATTGATGCTAATCCTGAAATTCCATGGGATGGCAATTATACGGTTTCCACTGGATCAACAAATTCTTTACATAGAGAAAATACGCTGAGGACTACCACTGCTGATGGTTCCCATAGCCATTCTTTTGCTACTTCAGTGAATGGATTGCACGGGCACACTATTGATCCGCATGGCCATTCAGTATCAGTATCTGTAGGTAATATTAATAGTGGAAATACCGCCAGCGAAACCCGTCCTAGTAATGTGGCGGTAATATTTTGGAGAAGAACCAATTAAATTTCATAAATTAATCAGAGGCAGCTTATCAATTTATTTAACAATTTTGAACCTTATTTTGAAGAATTAAGGTTTCCTCTTTACGATAATTAACACCACGTTCTTTTAAGTAACTAAAAAAATAATTAAAACAAATAGATTCTTTACCCACCAATTCGGGAGGGAAAACGCCCTTTTGTGCAAATAAATTTTCGAGTATCAAATTTACTGCGGCAGTAGCAGTATATCCTGTTGTACGAGCCATCGAGGAAGTATTTGTTTCAACATTATATTGATCAAATAAATTATAGGTAATTTTTTTGGTTATACCATTTTCATCCCCTATTAATGTAACGCGCATAACAGTTAATTCTTCTTCATTTTCACCTAATTTCCATTCATTAAATAATACTTTAGAGGTAAAATCGAGAGGAATAACAGCAGCACCATTAAGTTCAATGGGCTCTTTACTTAAAAAACCAGCATCGCGTAAAGCAATTATTTTTTCGATATGACCGGGATAGCGCATGGTTTTTTCTTTCATGTTTTGGATGTGTGGCATGGTAAAAATAATGGAGCGCAGTCCGTCAGAATTAAATGTTTCAAGAGTACCAACACCATCCATTTCAACGTGTTCAATATCAGACATAGCAGGTTTAGTAATAACCTTACCATTTTCGACATAACGAGCAGGGCGGGTATACTCTTCTATTACATCAATTGGAGAAAAAGGAGCTTTATAATTAAAAGGCCATTTTTTTATTTTAGGCAGTCCGCCAACCAAACATTCAAAATCAGTAAGTTTCATTTTTTCGTTATAATATCCGAGTATGATATTATCCATGCCCGGCGCTACACCGCAATCAACAATAGCAGTTACCCCATTTTGTTTTGCCAGAGAATCTAATTCCAGCGCATTTTCTGGAAAGAAGGAGATGTCAACAACATTTTTACCAGTTTCGATAATTGTTTTCAGCGTTTCATAACCCATAAAACCAGGAACAGCACATAATACAATATCGAAAGGAGTAATTGCTGAAATTAATAATGCTTTATTTTTTGCATTCAATTGCAGCGTGTTGATACTATTATTTTTCTGTTTCAATTTTTCTAATGCTTTATCACTTAAATCGGCCACAGTAACACTGTATTTTTTAACTAAGTCGATAGCCATAGCACTTCCTACCATTCCGGCACCTAAAACAATAATTTTTTTCATGAAATTTTAATTAAGAATATTATTAATTGATGATTTTAAAATTGGATAAATTGATATTTTTGCTATTTAATTATGTTGATTTTAAAATCAGCAAATTAATTTAGTTTTCCATCAAAACATAAATAAGAAATCACAAGCCAGGTAAGGCTACCCAAGGTAAATATTTGAATTGTATTCTTGCGAAATATTTTCTCATAATGAGATACAAATGTACGTAAAAAATATAATTTGCAGAATATATTTCTATAAAATAACAATGAAAATAAAAAAAGCCTTATGCAGAAGTAATAATATCATGCACACGACCTACCTGACGTGATTGGAGAGTTACTTTAATACCACGGGAGTGAAAATCGGCGGAAGTAAGTATCCATTGTACTTTGCCTCGAGTAAGTTTTCCTGTGCGTTGATCTTTTTTCAATACCACATTTACGTCCATGCCAAGCTTAATATTGGCACGAAACATATTAGGGAGCTTAATGGCATTTAAATTCATTGGTATAAAAAATATTGAAGAAAAGAGATAAAAAAGATATTTTAAAAATACAAAAAAAATTACAAAGTGGAAGCATCATCGTATTGCTAAAATTGAAAAGGATACTTTTAAAAATGTTAGCTTAACGAATCAATGAAATATTCCCTTTTTTTAATATGGGTTCACCACTAAGAGCAATAGCATTAATAGCATATACAAAAACACCAGTATTCAATGGTTGCCCCTTATAGGTTCCATCCCAGCTTTGTGCGGGGTTTTGAGATTCAAAAACTTTTTCACCCCAACGGTTATAAATATTAAATGAAAATGTGGTAGTACAATTTGCCCAACCATGGAGGATAAATAAATCGCTATGGCCATCATTATTTGGCGAAAAAGCATTGGGTACCTCATAATATTTACAGGGTTCTTTAATAGGTAAACCAGCATTTAAAGTCCAAGGGGCTGAAGTATTTATATCCGTTACTGAAACAGTGTTGGCTACTGAATTTACAAGCCCAATGGTTGGATTTTGCCATTCTGTCCCATTCCATTTCCAAGCTTTAAGTTGTTCTTCAACAATATTATTTAAACTTCCACCTGAAACATCCCAATCCAGGTCATCATAAGAAAAAGTGATGGATGCCACAGGATTAGTAGAATAATCAGTTAAAAGGATATCCCAGTAGCGATCGGCACAAAAACTAGCACTTTCGGCACCACTAGCATCATTCAAATTGCTAACCCCTGAAGGCAAAGGTCTGTTATTGAGGCTCAAACTTACATCAGTAGGATATGTAGCAACGGAAACATTACCAACCGCGTTTTGGATGCCTGGTGCAGTAATATTATACATTAAAGGAATATAATTTCCGGCAAGGGTACCGAAAGGAAATGTATAGTTATTAGATGAATTCCCTAAATCCCATTGAATTTTCCCATAAGCGAAAGAAGGATCCGTTTCGGAAATAATATATCCACTGGAACGTGTAATAGCAGCAGGACTGGGGTTAGTTATAGAAAGTGTTTTGCTATTTAGGTTGAATACATTTGCATTTAATAATAACGCTCCTGTACTACCTCCTACAATAGTGTTGATATTTAGGGTTTTTGCCCCATTACCTTGGCAATCAAGGCTATTAAATGTTGTAGGTTTTGTTCCATTAATACTTTGGGCAGTGCCATACAAAATAACATTACCGGAACCGGGGTCGAGGCAACCAGAGGGTTCATCGTTATTCCAATTACCAGTTAAATATAAGTCACCGGCATTATGGATAAAACCTGAGACATTGTTTGTTATATCTCCATCCACATAAAAAATAGTGCCTGGTACAATTGTTATATCTGCTCCTCCATTATATAAACCTTGAGCAAAGGCATCCCCTACCCTAGCACTAACTAATATAATGGTAAATATAAAAACATAAAAAAGGCGTAGTAAAAATCTATTTGAATTTAAAAAAAATTTTTTCATTTTTAAAATATAAATATTTTCAACTTATATACTAATGTCTAAAGATATTAAATAAAAATCATTTTACTATTATATAAAAATAATTATTTTATATTTTTTCGATTAAAAAATCCGTTTGAAAAAAAATATCGGAATTTCAGGACATCTATTAATTCAAAAATATATTGAAAGTTTATAATATTTTTTAATAGCCATTATAAATAAACTTTATACTTTTTTACAGTCCACCATCTTGAAAACAACACGCAAAAAAAAACGCAATTTTTATTTGGCACAATACGGCAAAATGCTGGTTTAAAAGGACGTAGCGGGACGCTACGCCCAAGGCTTATAATATTCTTTGACACCCTAGGCTGAACTGGGTAGTCGGCACGAGTGGAAAACACTCGCGCCAGCCGGGTGAAAGGGGTAGTCGGCACGAGTGGAAAACACTCGCGCCAGCTGGGTTATAATATTCTTTGACACCCTAGCTGAAAGGGGTAGTCGGCACGAGTGGAAAACACTCGCGCCAGCCGGTTTGTCCTTGACCCGAAGCTTAGTTTAGTTTATGTATAATAAACATGCTCTAACTATCAAATATTTTATTTCTGTATTTTGAAATCAATACAATAATTTATCTCCCTACAGATAACCGATTAGCAAAATATCTGCAAAAACTAAAAAGTAGTTCGTTAGCAATTTGAGGATTATCCTTTTTTAAGTCATCAAGAAATTTCCTACGAATAATAAGTACTTTTCCTCGTGTAACAGAATAGACATCAGAAGTTCTTTTTTGAGAATCTAAAAAAATAGAAAGTTCACCAAACATATCGCCTTTTTCTAAAAGAGTAACTTGAAAATCTTTTTTTACTTCTTCGAAAATCCCTTCAAGTATCACCGCTATTTCTTCTTCTACTAAATCATCCCGAAATATTTTTTTACGCGGTGGTACCTGAATAATTAAACCATAATTTGTAATCACATCCAATGCTTCTTTGGATAAATTATTTAAAAAAGAATAGGTTATTGACTGTTCTGATATTTTTTCCTGAAGCTGTTGCCAGATAATATCTTTATTAATTACAAATTTATTATCCTGTTTAATAATAGTTCGTACCAATGAAATATCATCTATTCCCGTATTTTTATAATAGGTTTTGGCCTGGCTAACTAGTGGAGAATTTTCTTTAATCAGGTATTCGTAGTCAGAACAGATAAACATCATTGGAATTCTTACACCATCAGAAGTGAAAATTAAATTACCTGCATAAGGTCTGAATCCCAGTTTGCGATAGTGATTCACAAGCCCGGGCGAACAATACTGAAAACTATACTTAACTTTTGACTGATAGGCATAATCATAGCTTGTTTTTACTAAAGCAGGGAGAATAAGCAAACCGCGGAACTTCCTGGAAATAATTAATCGTCCAACTTCGCAAAGGAGTAATTCGGGAGTAAAAGGGAATAATTTAAGAGAGAAACGCTCTTTTAGCTGTTCTGAAGCATCTCCAAAACGAAAAGTATCAACACGCATACTACCTGAAATTTCTTCGCCCGACTTTGTGTATAAAATAGCAGAGTCTGGCGAATCATCTTCCGGATCTTTGATCATTTTTTTTATATGGTCAACATTAGTTGGATTAGCCTTGTTAAGTTCTGTAACATACACCTGGTAGCGTAAGCGATATATTTTTTCTTTTTCTTGAGGTGTACGTGCAAAATATACTTTTTCGAAACGCGTAAGTAAATCTAATAGCATAAGTTTTATTTAAACAATTCCCGTTACAGCAAAAACACTTACGAAAACAAATGGTTCCGTTTTTTGAGCGTTACAAAAAATATCAATTTCATTAATGAGCTGGTTCGCTTCTGATGTGCCAACAATCATGGCTTTGAAGCGGGTTGTAATGTTTATGTAATCAGCTAGTTTAAAATCAAGAGAAGAAAGAGGAAGTACTTTAAAATCAACTTTGCTAAATCCTGCCTGTTGCATTAAAGATGGAAGTTTTCTACCAATATAACGATCTCCACCATATTTCATTTGTGCTTCGCAAGCCAATTGATTTAATTTTTCGAATGCAGGGCAAGCTGGCTCGATCAATTGCATACCAGCATCTACATCAAGCACCGTTACCATTCCTCCTTTTTTACAAACTCTATTAGCTTCCTGTAAGGCTTTTAATGGATTATTCAGATGTTGATAAATCAATCTGTTATAGATAAAATCATATGTATTATCCTGGAAAGGTAATTCATAAGCACTTCCTTCAAAAAAAGAAAGATTAGAATGATGAGGTTTCACGAGTTTATCGGCCGCTTCAAGTAATTCTTTACTTGCATCCAAGCCATGCGCAGTACCTTTTGGGACCAAGTCTCCAAGAATCCCGGTAACGAATCCCGGTCCGCATCCAATCTCAAGTACTGAGGCATTCTCGGGTAACTGCAAGGAGTCAATGAAATTTATTTCCTGTTCTTTTGCAATGGTGGCCTGAGTATATAGTCTTTTTAATTCTTTTTCGCGGCCCTGTTCACTAAACATATCAAAATCGTATGAATAGCCTTGTTTGGTCATTTCACTCATAGCTCTATCTTTTAATAAATTAATTTCTTTGGTTATAATTATTTATACTATTATTAATTTTTTTGTGAATATAATAATATTTTTTAGATTAAAAGGCTGTTTAAATTTCATCCAAAAATTATTCTATGAGTCAATAATCGCAAAAGAATTTTAAAATGATGATGAAACTTCCATTTATATTCAATGTCACCCCGATTGACACTTCTGCGAAGTATCAAAAACTTAACGCAGGAGAATCTCCCAGAAAAAAAATAAAAAAAAAAA
>Ga0114966_10004036_pt1 | contig 12666 bp, 12 predicted proteins | sample M_130207_XF_Meta_FD_87029 | JGI IMG/M metagenome (GOLD analysis project Ga0114966, IMG submission 87029) | Freshwater microbial communities from Lake Montjoie, Canada to study carbon cycling - M_130207_XF_MetaG | ecosystem: Environmental > Aquatic > Freshwater > Lake | place: Lake Montjoie...
AGCCTGAAGCTTGGCGTTCAGCGCCGCACCGAGGGTTGCGCTGCTGGGGGCAGTCGCGTCCGACGTGATGGTGTAGGTGAGACCAAGTGAGCCATCGTTGTTGACGATGATTTCGCGCTGCTCAGAGCTACCGATCTTCATGCTGCCGATTGCCACGGGGAAGTCGGTGCCACCGGTGGGGTCGATGCTGACCGTGCCGGTGGTGAACGTGTTGGCCGAAGAGTCGGCCTCGTTCGTGAACAGAGCGGATGAAGTCAGACCGGCGACGCCGGCCACTGAGACCGCGACAACGCCGGCGCCAAAGGCGAGGCGGGCGGGGGTCGCTAGAAGCATTCCAAGCATTAGTACCTCCGTGTGATGAGCGCGGCCGAGTGTGTCCGCAACACCCATAAGACGGCGGAGCCACCGGTCTGGTTCACCCTTCAGTAATCTTTTCTTGCATTCACCCATCTGGCGACAAATTGTGCCGTTGCGTTGTTGGTCGAACACGCAGAGTTGTCGCCCGACGGCTCCTTGGTCGTACCGCAGGTGCCGCTCATCAGTGGGTGCACCATGATGGACGCGTGCGACTCGTCGACTTCTGGGAGCGGATGGACGCCCACTTCGGCCGCTCCTACGCGCGGTCGTGGGCGCACGACCAGCACCTCGGCGAACTGGGGGGGCTCACGGTCGAGCAGGCGCTCGCCGGCGACTTCGACACCCGCGATGTATGGCGAGCCGTGTGGGAGCACGAGGGCATGAGTCCCAGCGACCGCTAGGGCGCCCGCCACGCCACCGCGCTCGTTCAGCAGTCGAACACCTGTCCGTACGGCGTGTCGCCTTGAATCGAACAGATGTTCGGCTAGTGTCCACAGTGTTCGACATGTCGAGGCTTTCCCCAGCCAGCGCCCACGCGGTCGAAATGTCGGTGGCCCCATCTAGCGTCTGCCTCGTCCGCACCCGCCGTCTTATCAGGAGAACCCCATGGCTTCGTCCAACTCAGCAGCAAGCGCCAAGCCCTCGAACCACAGCGGTTCGGTACCCGATCGCGACAAGGCTCTCGACGCCGCCCTCTCGCAAATCGAGCGCCAGTTCGGCAAGGGTTCGGTAATGCGCATGGGCGATGAAGGTCGCGCGCCCGTCGAGGTCATCCCCACCGGCTCAATCGCCCTCGACGTCGCCCTCGGCATTGGCGGCCTGCCCCGCGGTCGCGTGGTCGAGGTGTACGGCCCCGAGAGCAGCGGCAAAACCACGGTGGCGCTGCACGCTATTGCCAACGCGCAAAAGCTCGGCGGCATCGCCGCCTTCATCGATGCCGAGCACGCGCTCGACCCCGAGTACGCGGCCAGGCTCGGCGTCGACATCGACGCGCTGCTGGTCTCGCAGCCCGACACGGGTGAGCAGGCCCTCGAGATCGCCGACATGCTGATTCGCTCCGGCGCCATCGACATCATCGTCATCGACTCCGTCGCCGCTCTTGTGCCCCGCGCCGAGATCGAGGGCGAGATGGGCGACAGCCACGTGGGCCTGCAGGCCCGCCTCATGAGCCAGGCCCTGCGCAAGATGACCGGTGCGCTCTCGGGCACCAACACCACGGCCATCTTCATCAACCAGCTACGCGAGAAAATCGGTGTGATGTTCGGGTGCTTCCACTACGACACCCGCGTCTGCCTTGCTGATGGCACCACGAAGAAGATCGGAACCATCGTCAACCAGAAGCTCCCGGTCGACGTGATGTCGTACAACGCCGAAACCGGACGGGTCGAGCCGCGCCGTGTGGTCAACTGGTTCGACAACGGCATCGCTGAGGAGTTCCTGCAGTTCACGGTGGAGAAAACCTACGGTAATGGCCGCACGCAGTTCGCTGCCACGCGTAACCACTCCATTTCCACTCCAGACGGATGGGAGGAGGCCGGCGACCTCTCCGTGGGCGACCAGGTGCTCGTCACCACGCAACGCGTGCTCTCCGACGAGCAGCTCGACCTCATCAAGGGTGCGCTCATGGGCGATGGTGCGCTCTCGCGCAAGGGCGACCGACGCGCGGTGAGGTTCCGCATGGGCCACGGCATCGCCCAGGCCGGATACCTCAACTGGAAGGCGGAGCTGCTGGGCAATGTCCCTGCGACACGCCACACCAACCGCAAGGAAACGGCCGTGTTCGTCGATTTCACCGCGCTCGACGAGCTTTCGGTCCTGAAGGACGAGATCTACCGCGGCGAGGGGCGCAAGACCTTCAGCCACGAGTACCTGCGCGCTCTCTCACCACTGGCGTGGGCTGTTTGGTACATGGATGACGGAAGCTTGTCCATCCGGTCGCAGGGCAAGCAGCAGCGCACGCAGGGCCTGTCTGGCCGTATCGAGTGGTGCGTCGAGGCAATGACCCCGGAGTCACGACAGGCAGTAGTCGATGTGCTTCAGGAGAAGTTCGGCGTCGAGGCGACGCTGAAGCGCCGGGGCAAGGCGGGTAAGAGCGTGATCACCCTCAATCGTGCCAGCACCGACCGATTCCTCGACCTCGTGTACCAGAGTGTGCACCCGTCAATGGAGTACAAGGTGTTCCCCGATCAGCGGGGCCACTTCGTCGACAAGGACATGCCGCAGATCGAGGCGTACACCACCGTTCGGCCGGCACGCATCCTCGACATCAGCGTGAAGCCGCACACTCGCTCGATGCACAAGTTCGATATCGAGGTTGAGGGCGACCACAACTACATGGTCGACGGCGCCATGGTGCACAACTCACCCGAAACCACCACGGGCGGCCGGGCGCTCAAGTTCTACTCCTCCGTGCGCCTCGACGTGCGGCGCATCGAGACCCTCAAAGACGGCACCGACGCCGTGGGTAACCGCACTCGGGTCAAGGTGGTCAAAAACAAGATGGCTCCGCCCTTCAAGCAGGCCGAGTTCGACATCCTCTACGGCCAGGGCATCTCCCGCGAGGGCAGCCTCATCGACATGGGGGCCGACGAGGGCATCGTGCGCAAGTCCGGCGCCTGGTACACCTATGAGGGCGACCAGCTCGGTCAGGGCAAGGAGAACGCGCGTGCCTTCCTGCGCGACAACCCCGACCTCGCCGACGAGATCGAGAAGAAGATCAAGGAGAAGCTCGGCATCGGGGCGCACCTCGACGCGCCGGCCGACGCGCCGGTCGACGAGCTTCCCGAGCCCGTCGACCTGTGAGTGCCTCGACGTCGGTGGGCCGACGTCGTCGCCGCGCTCTCGACCGAGGACTCACCGAGCCCGAGGTCGACTCGCCGGCGAGCGACGTCGAGCCCGCAGACCCAGGATCGGTGGCCCGCGGGCTGCTGCTGCGCAAACTCACCAATGCCCCCGCCACTCGGGCGCAGTTGGCCGATCTTCTTTCCTCCCGCGGCATTCCGGATGATGTCGCCGACGAAGTGCTGGGGCGGTTCGAGGAGGTTGGTCTCATCGACGATGCCTCCTATGCCTCGCTGTGGGTCGAGTCTCGCCAGCGCGGCAGGGGTCTCGCCCGGCGGGCGCTACGCCAGGAGCTTGCCCAGCGGGGAGTAGCTCCCGAGCTCATTGAGCACTCGCTCGAGGCGGTGTCTCCTGAGGCCGAACGAGCCACAGCGCGCGCGTTGGTGCTGCGCAAGCTGTCGGCCACCTCATCCCTCGAGCGGCAGGCGCGGGTGCGTCGACTCGTGGGCATGCTGGCCCGTCGCGGGTATCCGTCGGGACTCGCGCTCGCAGTGGTGCTCGATGCCCTCGGTGGCGAGGCCGACGATGACCTCGGTGCAGTGGGTCCGCTCGACGACTGAGTGTTCGCAGGGTCGGCCACGCAGGGTCTCGCTGGTCGGCGCCGACTTCCTGACGCTGCCCGAACTGCTCGCTTTCCGCATCGCCGGCCGGATTCATGGTCACCGATTGACCAAAGAATCCCGAGACGGTCACCGATTGACCAAAGAAGTCGGGGCCCGGGCGCCGAACTACTCGAGGGGCAACGGATAGCCCAGACGCTCCTCGGCGGCACGGTGCACCAGCGGAAAGCGCGCATCGAAGGTGCTCACTGCGCGCTCGAGCATGTCGGCGAGCAACGCGAGGTCGGCCTCGGGCCAGTCGGCCAGCACCTCGTCCATGAACCACACCCGCAGGGCGAGGGAGTCAGCCACCAGCGAGTCGCCGTCGGCGGTGAGGGCGATGGTGGTGCGGCGCCGGTCGGTGGGATCGCTGCCGCGCACCAGCAAGCCGTCAGCTTCGCAGTCAGCCACTACCCGGCTCATGGTCGAGTGGTCGAGTTGCAGCGCTTCGGCCAGCGACTTCACCGTCACGGTGGCGCCGTCGGCCGACACCCCGGCCGCTCCCTCGCACGCTGCCACCTTGGCGAACTCCACTGAACGGCCCAACGACGGAATCTGCAACTCGCTGGTCACGGGGCGCACCAGCACATGGCGCAGGGCCAGCAGTGCCCGGTCGAGTCTGGTCAGGGCCTCGGGGGAGTGCGTGATATCCGACAGCAGTGCCGAGATGGTCGGGCGCGCTGGCGACATCGTGCACCTCCGAATCGGCCCGTTGGGTGTGCCACACACTCAATTTGCGTGTGCCACACACGCAACCTACAGTGGGCAGGTACCCCACGCCAGTCAACGGCGGGGAATCACCCTCTTCTCAAGGAGTATCAGTCGTGGGCGCACTATCTCGCTGGGCCGTCAATCGTCCGTGGCTTGCACTCGGAGCCTGGGTCATCCTCAGCGTCATTGTCGGCGTGCTGGGCACCCGCTTCGGCGGCACCCTCAACGATTCCTTCTCCCTGCCCGACACCGAGTCACTCAAGGCCACCGAGATGCTCACCAAGGTCAAGGGGGCCGGCGAGGCCACCTCTACCACCGCGCGTGTGGTGTGGTCTCCCGACGCGGGCACCGTTACCGACCCCGCCGTGATCGCGGCCGTGACCCCCGCCCTTGAGAAGATCGCCGCGCTGCCCTCGGTGTCGTGCGTAGCCACGCCGTATGGCACACCCTTGGGTACCGACTGCCCGTCGTTCCCGGCACCCAACCTGCCCGCGCAGATGCCGGCCGAGGCCAAGGCTGTCATTCTCGCTGCGATTGAGGCCTCCAAGAAGGCCACCAGCCCCATCAGCCCCGATGGCACGGTGGCCTACGCGACCATCACCTTCAAGGGCCAGCAGGTTCCTATCGCCGACGCCAAGTCGATTCTCGACGACGCCAAGGAACTTCGTGCCGACGGCCTACAGGTGGGGGCGGCCGGACAGGCGCTGGAGATGGCAGGTGCCGAACCGCCGTCATCTGAGGGCATCGGCCTGCTGGTGGCGCTGGTGATCTTGCTCGTGGCGTTCGGTTCGCTCATTGCCGCTGGCCTGCCGCTGCTCACTGCCGTGATGGGTCTGGGGCTCGGCCTCACCCTCGTGAACTTCGTGGCCCGGTTCAGCGACGTCGCCACGTTCGCTCCCACGCTGGCCGCCATGATCGGTCTCGGAGTAGGCATCGACTACTCGCTCTTCGTGATCAACCGCTATCGCCAGGCCCTGATGGCCGGCCGCAACCCCAAGGCCGCGGCCATGGAGTCGGTCACCACCTCGGGCCGCGCGGTGGTGTTCGCCGCCAGCACCGTGATCATTGCCCTGCTCGGCCTGTTCGTGATGCGCATCAACTTCTTCAATGGCCTCGCGCTCGCGGCGGCCGGCACAGTGCTCATGGTCATGCTGTCAGCGGTGTGGCTGCTGCCCGCGGTGCTGTCGCTGCTAGGCACCAAGGCCCTGGCCATCCGGATGCCTTGGGCCCGCAAGACCAAGGCGTTCCACCCAGAAGGCGGCGCGTGGGCCCACTACGGGCACCTGCTGCAAAAGCGCCCGTGGGTGACCACCATCGCAGCCTTGCTCGTGCTGGGCGTGCTGGCCATTCCGGTGTTCAGCCTGCGACTCGGCTTTGCCGATGCCAGCGGCCAGGCTGTGGGCTCCAACGCCAGGGTCGCCTACGACCTGCAGGCCAAGGGTTTCAGCCCAGGCAGCAACGGACCCTTCTTCGTGGCGGTGCAACTGCCCAAGGACGGCGACACGAAGGGAATGGCCGCGCTCATCACCGCCCTGCAAAACACCGAGGGCGTGGCGCGCGTGCTGCCTACCGTGGAGATGCTGCCCGTGGCCCTCGCCCCCGACCAGCGCATTGCCGCAATTCAGGTGGTGCCGCAGACAGGTCCGCAGGATGAGCGCACCACGGCTCTTCTCAACCGACTCCGCGCGGAGACCATCCCGCAGGTGCGTGAATCTGCCGGTCTGGTCGCGTACGTGGGTGGCCAGCAGGCCATCATCGAGGACTTCTCCACCGTGCTCACCAAGGCACTGCCGCTCTTTCTCGCGATCGTGGTGGGCCTGGGCTTCCTGGCCCTGATGTTCCTGTTCAGGTCGGCCGTGGTTTCGCTCACCGCCGTGATTACCAGCCTGCTGTCGTTCACGGCCGCCCTCGGCATCACCGTGGCCATCTTCCAGTGGGGGTGGCTGTCGGGCCCTCTGGGCATCAGCGGGGTGGGTCCGATCTTCCCGTTCCTGCCCGTGATGGTGTTCTCGATTTTGTTTGGACTTTCGATGGACTACCAGGTGTTCCTGGTGAGCCGCATGCAGGAAGAGTGGTCGCGCACCGGCGACAACGCTGTGGCCGTGCGCCGAGGCCTGGCCGGCTCAGGCCGCGTGGTGCTCATCGCTGCCGCCATCATGGCGAGCGTGTTCGCGGCCTTCATTCCGGCCACCAACTCGACCATCAAGCTGTTTGGCATCGCCCTTGCCAGCGCGGTCATCATCGATGCCTTCCTCGTGCGACTCATTTTGGTGCCCAGCGTGATGAGCCTGCTCGGCCGGCACAACTGGTGGATTCCGGCGTGGCTCGACAATCGACTTCCGCACTTCGACGTTGAGGGCGGCGACGAGATCATGGACGATCCCGAGGTCGAAGCCGAGGGTGAACTTGCCGCAGTCTCGGGCGCTGGCGGCCCGGAAGGCCCCACGGTCTAACCCGCTCCGCGGAAAGCCTGAAAGGCCCAAGCTATGCCTGAGTGGTCAGTTCGACGCATTCAACGCCTGATCGACCTCACCGGCGCGTCGACCTACCTCGAGATCGGAGTGCAGCGGGGCCGGACCTTTCTTGAGGTCAAGGCCGACCGCTGCATCGCGGTTGACCCGGCATTTCTCTTTGACACCTCCCAGCATGCTGCCCCTGGCGCGAATTTCACGAGGTGCCCTCCGACGACAACTTCCGGTCGCTTCCACGTCAGGCCAGCTTCGATGTCGTGTTCATCGATTGGCTGCACACCTTCGAGCAGACCTACCGCGACCTCTGCCATGCCATCAGCCGTACGTCTGTCGACCCCGTGTACCTCATCGACGACGTGTGGCCGCCCGACGTGTACGGCTCGCTCGATACCCACGACGACACCATGCGCTTCCGCACGATCGGCACGGGCTCGGGCAAGGGCGGCTGGATGGGCGACGTGTACAAGGTCGCCTTCGCGGTTCACGACTTCAACCTCACCCTCAACTACCGCACTATCCATCAACGATGGCAACGGCCAGACGCTGGTGTGGCACGCGTCGGGCGTCACGAGAACTCCCGTTTTCGACTCGCTCGAGACCATCAGCCGCCTGTCGTGGTTCGAGATGCGCGACCGCGCAGCAATGATGCAGGTGTCGACCGAGGAGGAGGCCTTCGCCGCCCTCTGCGTCGACCTCGGGCTGCCCTATGTGGCGGGCGGCTGATCGGCTCGCGAGTGCAGCGCTCAGTCGCGTCGGAACCTGTCGCGTGGCTTGCGGATGGCCTTCGTGGCCAGTTGTCGTACTCGCCGCCTAGCCCTTCTGTCCTGTTGTCGTACTCGCCACGTGGCCGTCGACGCCAGTCGTCGTACTCGCCACCAACTGCCCGCCGGCCGCATCAGCTCACGCCAGAACGCGTCGTCGCGCTCCATCAACGACCTCACCCCGTCCTCCCAGCGGCCCGGATAATGGGTGAGCACGTCGTCGCGGGTGAGCCCGAGGGCGGCAAGCCGCCGCTTGTCGCAGAAGTCGAGACGGGCGCCTACTCGTGCGCGCCGGGCGGCCTCGCTCTGGGCCAGCTGGAAGTAGTCGAGCCGGCTGCCGCGCTGGGCGATCCGGGAGCCGGCGCCGTGGTGGTAGGTCACAGGCAGACCGCCGGCGGTGCCGTACACGGCGAACCACAGGGTGTGCAAGCCTTCGGTATTGAGCCTACGTAGTGGCTCCCACGGTGTGCCAGTCTCCTCGAGTCGAGCGAGGAGCTTGGCGCCCACGTCGCCCACCAGGTCGCCGGCATCGTTGAGCCACATGAACTCGGACTCCCCTCGGTTCCAGTCGCCCTCGAGCTCGCGCCACAGTCGGGCGCGCACGAGGGTGAAGCACGGGTGCGGCTGCGGGTCTCCGAGGTTCTCGAGCCGCTGCACCGCGAGCATGTCGCCGTAGCCGGTGAGCAGCTCTTCCACCGGAAGCAGAGGCCACGCGTCGCTGTCGAGGAATAGCAGCCAGTCGTCGGGGTCAGCCTCCTCGAGTGCGAGCTGTCCCAGCAGGTTCAGGGCCGTGGCGTGCTTGCCGTCGTCCCACTCGATCACCGTCTCCGACGGCAGAAAAATCTCGTCGGAGATCTCGAAACGCGCGAAGAGCCGCCGGTCTGTGGAGCGGAGGGTGAGGTCGAGGAAGTGGCGCTGAACCCCGACCCAGTAGTCCTCCTTGAAGTGCACGCTCAGTACGAAAATCCGGGGGCCACTCACGCCGGTCAGGCTACCAGCGAGCGTGTTATCGGGTTGCTGGTCGCGAGGCCCTGCGGGCCTTGAGCGCTCGCTCGACCGGCCTCAGAACCTCGACTGCGAACGTCGTGCACGCACTGCCCCAGGGCATCAGTGCCCACAGGAGGGTCGTCCGAGCTCCCCTGGGGCGCCCGGGTGAGTGTGGGCGTACGTAGGTGGCCGACAGCGCTCGCACCTCCGCGACGGCTCGTGCGACGAACTGCCGATCGATGGTGGTGAGCACGAACCACGACGTCTCTAGGCTCTTCTGCTGCAGAATCGGGGCGTAGCGGGCTAGCGCTCCGTGTGACTCGAGCAGCCGTGCCACGTCGACGAAGGAGTTGATGAGCTCAAGGCGGTCCTCTCCCATGCCCCCCGTGAGTGACCCCGGGCGAGTTCGGTAGCCGAAGAGGGGCGCGGCCAGGTAGTGGCTGGAGGTTGAGGTGAGACCGAGACGCCAGTGAAAGTGCTTGTCTTCGAAGCGTCGGCGGCCGAGGAACCCCTGGTTCGTGCCGGTGACCAGGGCGGCCCGTACAAACGTGCAGCACAGCAGGACGGGCAGGCGCAGGTAGGCGTCGCCGGTGACATCGGTGGTGGTCAGGTTTCGGGCGTCGTCGTGGTGACACGGCATTGACATGGTGTCTGTGGCGATGGGGTGGTGGGTGAACTGCAGGACGTCGGCCGACAGCCGTAGTGAGGCGGCCACGCAGATCTCGACCAGGTGCGGGTCCATCAGGTCGTCGGCGTCGGCGAACACGACATAGGTTCCGGTCACGCGCGCGAGCGCTGTGTTCCTTGCAACGCCCACTCCGCGGTTCTCCTCGTGCCGGACCACCACGATGCGGGGGTCTTCGCGGGCATGGCGCTCGGCGATGCTCGCTGAGTCGTCAGTTGAGCCATCGTCGACCACCACGACCTCAAGCGCGGGATACGTCTGGCGGCGAATGGCCCCGAGGCAGGCATCGATGTAGGGCGACACGTTGTGGGCGGGCACCACGACGGACACAAGGGGGCTGTTGTCCGTGGTGTCGCTCACGGACCCCATCCAACACGCTGGGGTCGTGTCGGGTGCCGGGTAAGCCCACTGGCGTCGGTCCGGAGTCTGGCGTGCGTCAGGCATGCGCGACACTGGCGTCATGGCTGAACGCACCTATTCCGTTCGCACCTTTGGCTGCCAGATGAACGTGCACGATTCAGAGCGGCTCGCAGGCCTGCTCGAGGCGGCCGGTTACTCCGAGGCAGCCGACCCCACTGAGGCTGACGTCGTGGTGCTCAACACCTGCGCGGTGCGCGAGAACGCCGATAATCGCCTCTACGGAACTCTCGGTCACCTCAAGTCGTGGAAGGATGCCAAGCCCGGGGCGCAGATCGCCGTCGGCGGCTGTCTGGCGCAGAAGGATCGAGGCGACATTCTGGCGAAGGCCCCGTGGGTCGACGCGGTGTTCGGCACCCACAACATTGGGTCACTGCCAATCCTGCTCGAGCGAGCCCGCGTTGCCGACGAGGCTCAGGTCGAAATCCTCGAGGCGCTCGACGTTTTCCCCTCGACCCTGCCGAGCCGGCGCGATTCGGCCTACTCGGCGTGGGTATCGATCAGCGTGGGCTGCAACAACACCTGCACGTTCTGCATCGTGCCGAGTCTGCGCGGCCGCGAGAAGGACCGCCGCCCCGGCGACATTCTTGCCGAGGTCGAGGCACTGGTTGCCGAGGGCGTTATCGAGGTCACGCTTCTTGGGCAAAACGTGAATGCCTACGGGGTCGAGTTCGGTGACCGCCGGGCGTTCGCCGACCTACTGCGCGCCTGCGGCCGCGTGGAGGGCCTCGAGCGCATTCGCTTCACGTCGCCGCACCCGCGTGACTTCACCACCGACGTGATCGACGCCATGGCGCAGACCCCCACGGTGATGCCGCAGTTGCACATGCCCCTGCAGTCGGGCAGTGACTCGGTGCTGCAGGCGATGCGTCGCTCGTACCGCGCCGAGCGCTACCTCGGCATCATCGACGAGGTGCGGGCGTCGATTCCGCAGGCCGCCATCACCACCGACATCATTGTCGGCTTCCCGGGCGAGACCGAAGCCGACTTCGTGGCCACTCTCGACGTCGTGCGGCGCGCGCGCTTCACGTCGGCCTTCACCTTCCAGTACTCACCCCGGCCCGGAACGCCGGCGGCCACCTTCGACGACCAGGTACCGCCGGAGGTGGTGCGCGAGCGCTACGACCGACTAGCGGCGCTGCAGGAGGAGATCTCGTGGGAGGTTAACCGCGAGCTCGTGGGGGCCGAGGTTGAGGTGATGCTCGCCGAGGGTGAAGGTCGCAAAGACGCGGCCACCGACCGGCTGTCGGGTCGAGCCCGTGACCACAGGCTCGTGCACGTGGCGCGTCCGCAGCAGGCGGTGCGCCCCGGCGACATGGTCACGGCGGTCGTGACCCATGCCGCGCCCCACCACCTGGTGGCCGACACGCTCGTGGGCGTGCGTGCCACGCGAGGCGGCGATGCGTGGACGGCTCGGCAGGCCGGTCTCTCCGTGCCGGCCGTTTCTTCGGGGGTGTCTCTCGGCATGCCCGGCATCGGCGTAGGCCCATGACACGCGTTGCCTTTGTTCCGTGCGCGCCCCTTCTGGTGCCCGAGGTGGGCGTCGGTCACTCCGATGACCTCGACGGGTGGCGGGCAGAGTCGACGCGTGCTGTGTCCGACGCGCTTGCCGACGTCAGCCGTGTCGTGATCGTGGCCGCCGGCGAGGAGTCACGGCTGGTGACGGGTCCTGTGGCTGCGAGCTTCCAGGGATTCGGAGTCGACCTCGAGGTAGGTCAGCCTGGTGGCCGCGCGGTGGGCTGGCAGGCGGGCATCGGGCTCTGGCTGCTGGGCGAGGCGGGCTGGTTAGGGCTGGTCGCGGTCGTCGAGGTGGAGGCAGGCTCCGTGCCCGACGCTGCCGCCGCGCTGGGTGGCGTGCTGGGTGAGTCGTCGGGTGAGTTGGCGTTCGTGGTCGTTGCCGATGGTTCGGCTGGCAGGGGCCCGAAGGCCCCGGGCTACATCATCGAAGGCTCCGAGGCGTTCGACGAGGAGGTGGTGTCAGCGCTCGCTGAGGCCAACTGCGCGCGACTGGCCTCACTCGACCTCCGAGAGGGCGCGCGAGTGATGTCGGCCGGAGCTCCAGTGTGGGCGGCGGTCGGCGCTGGCGTCGGCTCCGAGTCGTTCGAGGCCGAGGTGCGACGCGCGGACTCGCCATTCGGAGTGTTCTACGCCGTTGCGGTGTGGCTGCCTCAGGCTTGAGGCGTGTTAGTGCCGCCCTTGAAGGCGTCGACGACGCTTGCGGTGGCCGACTGCACGCGCACGCTGATGTCGGACGTCTTACCGCCTGACTTGTCGTCGACGAAGGCTGCGGCCTTGGCCACGGCGTCGGTGACCCTATCCCCGTGGGTGTCGGCGAGCTCGGTCACCTTGACCGTGGCGCTGTCGGCGAGCTCGGCGAGCTTGTCGACGGCCGACTGTGCCTTCTGTCCGAGATCGTCGGGAGTCATGCCGGTGGCGTCACTGAGTTTGGCGGCAGCCTCGGCGGCCAGTGCCTTGGCCTTGTCGAGCATGTCGCTCATGGAGGTCTCCTTCGCAGGGGTGGTCCGAGACGTGGGGATGTGACCAGCGTAGAAAGGCCTGCGCGGCATGTCGAGGTCGGGCCGGTCGGATGGGTTCGGTGTCGAGGGTGTCGAGGGCGCTGTTTCGGTTCTGTGGTGCCTTCCGACATGACGTGTGGTGGGAGGCGACATGCATCGGTGTCGCATCGCACCATAGAACGGGCAGCGGGGGTGGAACCGCAGCGTCGCGCGCGGCGTGGAGGGTGGGACGTCGAGGGCGTGGTTTCGGTGCTGTGGTGCCTTCCGACATGACGTGTGGTGGGAGGCGACATGCCTCGGTGTCGCATCGCACCATAGAAC
>Ga0114966_10004039_pt1 | contig 12664 bp, 13 predicted proteins | sample M_130207_XF_Meta_FD_87029 | JGI IMG/M metagenome (GOLD analysis project Ga0114966, IMG submission 87029) | Freshwater microbial communities from Lake Montjoie, Canada to study carbon cycling - M_130207_XF_MetaG | ecosystem: Environmental > Aquatic > Freshwater > Lake | place: Lake Montjoie...
AACTTCGACACCTGGATCCGCTATGGGCGGAAAATGCTCAACGATAAGGTCAGGTGGAGTTTGCAGGTTAACGTGCGTGATCTCTTGGGCTCAGGCGAGCTCATCGCGATTACCTCCCAGCCGAATGGCCAAGTCGCCAGCGCACGCATTCCTCAGCCCAACAAGTGGACGCTCACCAATTCGTTTGAATTTTAGTTTAGAGCCCGCGGTTTAAACGCTTTGGTTATCGTGAAGATGTGCCTGCCTCGCTGGATTTTCTCAAGGTTGCTGGAGTCGAAGCTGCGGCCACGGCTTCGTCGGAACTGGTCGCCGTCGATGCGAGCGGCGGAGCCGGCGCGAAGGTTCCAGAAAAGTGCGGCCATGCGCATCGCCCGTCCTCAAAAACATCCGCGCTCGATTCATTCGCTGAGTTTCCTTTGGCGATTTCTTGTCTTGATCCCCTGGGGACTTGCCGCGCAAACCCAGAAAGTGGCGTCGTCATTTCCGGTGGACGCGCCGGAGGTGCCGAGGGGCGTCCGCGCTGAGGCGATGGGTAAGGCTTGGACCGGGGCGGAAAGCGGTCCGTTGGGCGGGCTCCGCGAGTTCGCGCGTGAGCGCAGCGGAGCCGTCTGGTTGGGGAGTGAGCGCGGTGCCGCCCGCTTCGACCCAACCGCTCAGCACCCTTGGGATCGATGGCAATACTTCGCTGGACGCCGATGGTTGGCGCACGATGATGCGGTTGCTAATATCGTGATCGAAGAAAGTGGTCCGGTGAGGAAAATTTGGATTCGCACCCGGCTAGGCGTATCTTGTCTTGAGTGGCGGCCGATGACCCTGGGGGCGAAAGCGGCGTTTTTTGAAGCGCGGATTGAGGCGCGGCATGAGCGGCACGGGATGATTGGGAGCTCGCGCTTGCGGCGGCCGGGAGACCTTGCGACGAGCGAGACCCGGGATGACGACAACGACGGGCTGTGGACGGCGATGTATCTGGGCGCCGAGGCGTATCGTTTCGCGGTGACGCAGGCGCCCGAGGCCCGGGCTCGGGCCAAGCGAGCGGTTGAGGCTTTGATGAGGCTTGAAGCGATCACCGGTGTCGCCGGGTTCCCGGCGCGGTCTTTCGTTTCGAGTAAGTATCCGAAGCCAGCAACCGGCGAATGGCACGCGACGCCGGATGGTCAGTGGTGGTGGAAGGGCGACACGAGTTCCGACGAGATTGTCGGACACTACTTTGGCTACGCGCTTTACTACGACTTGGTGGCCACCGAATCCGAGAGACCGGCGGTGCGCCGAGTGGTGGCGCGGATCACCGATCACTTGATTCAGCACGATTATAACTTGGTTGACCTTGATGGGCAGCCGACGCGCTGGGGCGAGTGGAGTGAGCGTTATTTTCAGACGGAGGAAGGTAAGTATGAAGCGCCGTTGCGGGCCTTGGAGTTGCTGGCATTTTTAAAGACCGCCCATCACATTACGGGAGACGCAAAATATGCGGAGGCCTACGCCGAGCGAGTTGCGCGGGGTTATGCGACCCGCTTGCGCGACTATCGACGCTGGCCGGGCGGGGGTGAAATTAATTTCTCGGACGATGAGCTGGCCTACCTCTCCTACGATCCGTTGCTCCGATATGAGCGGGATGCTACCCTCCGCGCGATTTACACCGAAAGCTTGGCGTTCACGTGGGGACAGATTCGGCCCGACCGAAATCCACTTTGGAATTATATCAGTGCGGCGCGGGGCGCGGTGACGATGACGCCGGAAATTTTGCAGGAATCAGCCCGCACCTTGGAGCGGATACCTCTCGATTTAATTGACTGGACCGTGGTCAACTCCTCGCGCCGAGACGTGAAGATGCAGTCCACTCTCGACCGTTTCGAGGGGCCGCAGTTGCAGGCGGTGCTCGCTCCGGATGAGCGGCCGCTCGCGAAGTGGAATGCGAATCCTTACCGGCCCGACGGTGGCTCTGGAGGTGGCAGCGAAGATGATGGGGCTTTTTTTCTGCTCCCCTACTGGCTCGGGCGTTTTCACGGATGGCTCCAAGAATAGCCCTACGGCCGGCCAACCCGCGGCGAAGCCGCGGGGGGACCGGGGCGGGGATGGCGGCAGGCGGGGATGGCGGCGCCCGTGGGCGATTTCGGTTTGCCTTCGCCTTGGCTTCTAGCGCAACTCTGGAAATCAGTCAGGGAAATGTTTTAATCTTTTCCCGCTGGACCCTTGGCCTGCCGTTATTGAATTCCTAAGAATACCCGCCATGAATTTTAAAATTAACCGCCGAAATTTTCTCACGAGCGCAACGCTTTGGCCACTGGCGGCGACGATGCCGCGGGCGGCGGCGGCCGCTTCGCTGGAGCCGGTTAAGCGCGTCGGCGGTCCCATGCTCAAGGTCTCTTGCAACGCGTATTCCTTTGCGAAGTTGCTTGGCACCGGGGGTACGGGGAGCTTGAAGCTGGTCGAGTTAGCGGAAGTATGCGCCAAGATGGGTTTTGATGGGTTTGACCCGACGGGTTATTATTTTCCTGGCTACGAGAAAAATGGCCTGGGTGTACCAACGGATAAGGTGATCTACGCGTTGAAGCGGCGGGCCTTCGATCTGGGCCTCGGCATTAGCGGTACGGGCATCGGGAATAATTTTACGCTCGCTGATCGAGCTGCCCGCGCGGTCGACGTGCAACGGATCAAAAACTGGTGCGAAGTTGCGGCGAAGCTGGGCGCGCCGGTGATTCGAGTATTTGCCGACACGCAGTTGCGGGCGCAGACGTGGGAGAGTGCCTCGCAAGGTGCGAAACGCGACGACGTAGAAAAATGGATCGCGGACGATATCCGCGCTTGCGCCGAGCATGCCGGAAAATTCGGAGTGATCATCGGCGTGCAGAACCACGGCGACTTTATCAAGACCGCCTAAGAGCAAATTGCCCTGATCCAGCGCGTGGATTCGCCTTGGTGTGGTGCAATTGTCGATACGGGTTACTACAAAGCCGAAGACGTTTACGCCGAGATGGCGCAGGCCGCGCCCTACGCAGTGAACTGGCAGATCAAGCAGAGCCCCTATGGCGTTGAAAAGGAGGCGGAAGCGCCCACGGATTTACCGCGCCTGCTGAAAATTGTGCGTGCCTCCGGGTATCGAGGCTACTTGCCACTCGAGACGCTTTCTCCGCGCAGTGGCGGGAGCGGTTATGATCCCTTTAAATCCGTGCCAAAGTTTCTTGCCGAGCTGCGTCAGGCCATCGCCGACACCGCTTGAGCATTCGTTCGCATGAAAGAAATCCTTCGGTTCGGCCTTTTCCCCTGGTTCTCGCTCGCGCTTTTCGCGGCGGAGCCAGCGGTTGACCTTCGGTTTGTGGCCGCCCGCCCTGGCGCGTATCCCGCGACGCCCGTGCCGCCGACGCTCGGAGTTCAGTCGCCGGCCGGAGCTGTGCGGCTCTTCGACGGCAAGAACCTGGAAGCGTGGGCAAAGAAAGCCGGTAAGGACTGGCTTAAAGAGGACGGACCGGCGCGGTGGCAGCTTGTGGAAGGGAACGCGGTCGAGGTCGTGCCGTCGAGCGACAGCCTCATCTCGCGCCGGCAATTTGGCGACTGTCACGTGCATTTAGAGTTTCGCACGTTGGGTGCGCCGACCAACAGCGGGATCTATTTTCAGGCGCGCTATGAGGTGGACATCAACGAGAGTTTCGGTCGCGCCGACGGTCTCCCCTGTGGCAATCTCGGCAACTGCACGCCGAAGGGCACGGTCCCGCTGGCGCGGGCTTCACGTGCGCCGCTGGAGTGGCAGACGCTCGACGTTGATTTTCGTGCGCCGCGATTCGATGCAGCGGGGAAAAAAACTGCGAATGCGCGGGCGACGGTTTTGCTGAACGGACAGAAACTCTACGATGCCCAGGAGCTCAATCCGCCGACGGGGGCCGCCAGCCGTCTCGGCGAAGCGCCGACCGGACCGATCATGCTGCAGGAGCACGGCATGCCCGTGCAGTTCCGCAACGTGTGGGTTACGGAGAAAAAATAGCGCGCTGCCGCCGTCTCCGTTGGTACTTTGCTGATCCTATCAACCCGCTGAGTTATGACACCATGAAGACACCACTCACCCGCCGCCGTTTTCTCGCCGCTTCGGCTCTGCTGCCTTTCGCTGCTTCAGGAATTTCCTCTTCTCGCGCCGCTTATCAGCCGATTCCTCGGCATAGTGGCCCGCACTTGCGCACGTCGCTCAACGCCTACTCGTTTTCTGATTTACTGACTGCCAATGCCAAAAATGCCGCCGTGGGCCTCGATCTTTTCCAGGTCTGCGATTTTGCCGCCCAGGTGGGCTTCGATGCCGTGGATCTCACCGGTTATTTTTTCCCGGGTTATCCCAAGGCGCCGGAGGACAGTTATCTCATCCGGCTCAAGCGGCACGTGTTTAACCTTGGCCTTGGTATCAGTGGTACTGGAGTGCGCAACGATTTCACCGCGGTCGATGCCACCACTCGCGCCGAGGGCGTGGCACGACTCAAGAACTGGATCGAGGTCGCCGCGAAACTCGGGGCACCGACGGTGCGCGCTTTCGCGGATGCGCAGCCTCCGTTCAAAACCTGGCAACAGGCATCCCTCAACGCCCCGCGTGAGAAAGTCGAAGCGTGGATGGCGGACGCCCTGCTCGAGTGTGCCGAGCACGGTAAAAAAAACGGGGTCATCGTCGCGGCGCAAAATCACGGCGACTTCATCAGTACCGGGGCTGAACACCTCAGCCTTTTGAAACGGGTCGATCACGAGTGGTGCGCCGCCCTCGTGGATACCGGCAAATACCTATCCGCCGACCCTTATGCCGACATCGCGTTGATGGCGCCTTACGCGGTCAATTGGCAGATCAAGGAAACGATGCAGAGCTCCGTTAAATCGCCCAAGGTCGACCTGAAGCGGCTCGTGGGCATCATCCGTCAATCGGGCTACCGGGGTTATGTGCCGATCGAGACCCTTTCGATGGGGCGCAAAGACTATGACCCCAAAGCCGAGGTCACAAAAATGCTCACGGATCTCCGCGCCGCTCTTGGCTCATCAGCGTAACGACGACATCCGTGCTTTCCTGTGCGTGCTTGCGCGGCCTCAGCGGTCCGGGAGTTTCTAGCAGGTGCGCGGCCGGTCCGCCCTTTCGTGCGAAAGGTTTCCGTGCATAAACCTGTTCCGTGCAAAAACCTGCTGAGCGGGTTGGGGCGAGAACTGTATTGGAAATTTCTGGAAATCGGCGCTCGGTGGTATTCATTCATTCTGACCTCTGTTTTAATCTCATGAAGAAATTTTCCAGGTTTGCGGCTTTTCTGGCGATTTTAGGCACCGTCCCGATCAGCAGCGCGTTCGCCGCCAATGCTGGCAGCGGCCCCAAGGCGCGTATTTTTGCCGAATTTGACAGCAATAAGAATGGCGTGATCGACGGCGATGAAATTGCCGCTGTCCGCAAGGCCTTTGCGGCGGATACGAAGGGGCCCTTGGCGGCCTACGATAAGAACAAGGATGGCAAACTTGACGACGCCGAGATCGCCGCAGTTAAGCCGCCGGGCGCCGGAGGAAAAAAGGGTGGAAAGAAAGACGACGGCAGGAAGAAAGCAACGGAGGCCGAGCCGCCGGAGAAGAAGTAGCCTCCATCGATACCGCCGCTCTTCGAGGTGCGCGTTCACGGGCCTTGTTTACGGCGGGAATACTGGCGCCTTTAATCGCCAGATGACAATCGGCGGCCCGCTTCTTGGCCCCACGCGCCACCTGCCTTGTTTTTTCCTCGTGCCCGCTCCTCGCAAAATTTCCCCAGCCTAATTCGTTAGCCACTCACCGACTGACGAATGCGCCCGTTTTTCCGTACCTTCCTCGCGTCGACCGTCCTGACGCCGGGTTTCTTTTTTAAAAACCGCCTTCCCCGGAATGAGACCGATCGCGGCCATGCGCTCTGCTGGTTTTTGCCCTCGGGCCGGGTTCGATCATTGTCCGAAATCTCAAGCGTCTGCGTTGACGCGGGCGGGATTCTGGAATGGGCGAACGGGGCCACTCCTTTCCGGTAAAAATAATCCTATGATCCGAATTTCTCTCCATCTTTCGTGGGCGCTCGCCGTGGCAAATTTCACGCCTGGTTTGGAACTGAGTGCGCAGACCTTGAAACCGTCAGCGGTCGTGAACGAGGACACGGTCAAGCTCTCAGAGTTTACGGTCACGGAAAGTTCGGATAACAGCTACGTCGCTTCGGAATCCGTCACCGGCACCCGCGTGCGCACGCCGATCAAAGACCTGACCTTCACAGTCAACGTGATCACGAGCGAGTTCCTGCAGGACTTCGCGTATTTTGAAATAAACGACCTCGGCTATACGAGTTCAGTAAACAATTTCGATAACGGCGGCGGTAATGTAAATATCCGGGGCTACGGCGCCACCTCGTATCTGCGCAACGGATTCCTGCGTCTCGGTCTTGTGGACCGCGTGAATGTGGACCGCATCGAGGTGATTAAGGGCCCCGCGGCCGCGATCTATGGCATGACCACGCCCGCCGGCATGGTGAATATTATCACAAAGCGCCCGAAGAATCGGCTGACCCAAAGTTTTTCGCTTGCTGATGGCAGCTACGGCACGACCCGCGGGGATTTCAATGCGACGGGCCCGATCGGTCCGTCGGGCCGCGATAGCTACGCGCTGAGCGCTGGCTTTCATGAGCGTAACTATGACACGCCGTGGGCGATGACCCGGTCCAAGACTGGTTCGCTGGCGGTTCAACATACTTTTGCGAGTCGCGGCAGCTTGCTCGTGGAATTCGAATGGATTGCCCGTCGCACCAATCCCATCGGCGCAATTCCGTTTCGTTCAATCGCGAACGCGCCGGCCACCGCGCGCATCCAAGGCCTCGCCAGCGAACTGAAAAATTTTAGTCAAAATGGGCCCGATAGTGAGCAGAACCGTGATGTGGCCTCATTGAACGTGGCGTACGAAAATCGCCTGAGCAACGTGTGGTCATTGCGGGTCGGCGGCGCGGCATTTCACCGGCACTCGCTCGCTTTTAACAATGGCAACAGTACGACGTTTGACGTCCTCACACGCCGCCTCACCGGGCGTACGGCAAGCAAAGCCTGGATCAGTGAGGATGGTGCGGCGGGTCAGGTCGACGTGCTGGCCCAATACAAACTTTTTAGCGGGCGCCTCGATAACAAGACGCTTTTTACCGCGGATCACTCGCAGTACTGGAAATATAATCCCACCAAGCAACTGCCGAGTGCCGTCAACAATAACGGAAATTTTTTCGCAGCCAGTCTCACTGTTGACAATCCCGACTATCGGGTGCCGGCGTTTGCGGCTGACGTCTACACAAACCTGAATCGAAAGCTCGTCTCGCGGGTCGATGTGAATGGTGGATTTCTGCGTCAGCAGGTAACCTTGCTGAATAATCGCCTCATTGCCGTCGCGGGCACGCGCGTGGATAATGTGACCTTCAATTTTTGGGATAAAGCCGCCGCCGCGGCGAATCCCGCTTCGCTGACGACCATCAACACGTTTCACGATTTCCAGTTCTCGCCGATGGTCGGGGTGAATTATAAGCTGACTCCGGCGCTGGCATTTTACGCCAACCGCTCGAATTCATTTTCACCCAACGCGCAGCGGGCCAGCTCGGGTCTTAATGCTAGCGAGACTGCCCACGGTGTGGATTATGGTTTCAAGACGGCGTTCTTCGACGACAAATTACAGTTCACCCTCGGCGGTTATTATATTGATCGCACCGGGGTCACGGCCACCGAGGTGGGCGTCAACGGGGCGACGGTGACGACCTCGGCGGGTAACCAAAACGCGAAGGGCGCCGAATTGGACTTTACTTGGCGGGTGACGCGCGACCTGACGTTGCTCGGGGGGTACGGCTACGTGAATGCGCGGACGGTGGCCAATGGCCGCGACCTGGATTCGATCGGTCGCCGCCCCGCTAAACTCCCCGCGGTCACGTACGGTGCGGCGATGAAGTATCAACTGGGAAGTTTGCTTCCTGGGCTTGCGCTTAACGCGGGGTTGACGTTCACGGGGCAAACTTTTCCGGATTCGCTCGCCGGCGGCATCAATGAAGGCGCGAGCAGTCCGCAGCGCGGGTATACGCTTTCGCACGATGGGCGCCGAACGCTTTCCTTGCCCAGTTACACTTTGGTTGATCTCGGTCTCAGTTATCGGTTCAGGCCAGCTGCTTCAAAGATAACTCAAGCAATGCGCTTCAATATCAAGAACCTCGCGGATGCGGATTACATCGATACAGGAAAAAAAGCGGGTGATCGCCGCGGCTTTTATCTGAGTTATTCGATCAGTCATTGACCGTGGCTGGGTCTAGCCAAATCCCTTTCATGATGCCGCCCGCGCTGCGCTGCGAAACCGACCGTCGTAAGCTGCGGCCGGGGCTCAGGGCAGAAAATGGGGAACTGTCATGTCGGTAGCAAGGGGAGCCGCGCCCCCCCGGAAGGACTCACCGCGTTGTGCGGACGAAGGTTGGGGCTGGGTACGCGAGCAGGGAGTACCTCTTAAAGGAACGGGCGCTGGCCTCAGGCCGCAGGGGCATTTTCTCCGTGGGATGGTTCGCCTGAGTGTCCGATGCAAGTTCGGCAATCCGTCGATGGCTGGCTTGAAAGTAGCTCCAGCGTGGAAGGCCATAAATGCGCCCCCGCTTTTAAGAAAAGTGCGGCGATCCCTGGTGTCGCCGAGCTGGGGCGGCGAATCAGCCTCAGTGATCCGCCGGTCGATTATTTTCGGGAGCAGGTCGCCGACCTCGTCATTGCTGACCGAGTTTTGGAATCGCCGGAAATCGTCTCGCTGATGAACTCCGAGCGTTTATCCTCCTCCGCGGTGGCCGACTCACGACGTGCTCCGCGTACCCTCGTGCGGTCCCGCCGCGTTCCCACTCCTTAGCCTCGCAATCCCCCCTCGATGAAAATTTACTTCCAGTTAATCGGCGCCCTGCTTCTCCCGACGCTAGTCGCGCAAGACGGGCCCAAGCGACCACGGATCACCGGTATCGCGCACGCCGCATTTTACGTGTCGGATATGGCAAAGGCGCGGGCGTTCTATGAGGGTTTTCTCGGCTACCAATCGCCATTTTCAATTCCGCGCAAAAATCCGCTGGAGCATCTCGTGTGGATCAAAATTAACGATCGCCAGAGCATTGAGCTTTTCCCTGGCTCGGAGGTCTCACCGGAGGCGGATCGCCTGTATCACATCGCCGTGGAAACAGACGACGCCGAGGGGATGCGGCTTTATTTGCAGTCGAAAGGTGTGGCCGTGCCTCCCAAAACGGGCATCGGCAAGATCGGTAACAAGAATTATTTTGTGAAGGATCCGAATGGCAACACCGTGGAAATCGTCGAGTACCTGCCGGAGAGTTGGACTCGCCGGGAGCAGGGGAAATTTTTACCAGAGTCCCGCGTGGCTTCGCGGATGAGTCATGTTGGGGTCATGGTTGGCCAGTTTGAGGCGTCGATGAGTTTTTACGGCGAGATTTTAGGGTTTGTTGAAACGTGGCGGGGAGGTGCTGGTAAGACGCTGAGTTGGGTGAATCTCCGCGTGCCGGAAGGAGAGGATTACGTTGAATTTATGCTCTACAGCAAGGCGCCGACGAAGGACGTCATGCTCACCAAGCATCACATTTGCCTGGAAGTGCCCGATGTGGCTAAAGCGGGCGCGATCCTCCAAGGGCGTGGGCTACCGATAGGTTGCAAGGTGCCCGAGGCGATGAAGACCGGGGTAAATGGCAAGCGGCAGATCAACACCTACGATCCTGATGGCACGCGGGTGGAGATAATGGAGCCAGGCACCGTCGACGGAAAACCGAGACCGCCCTCGCAGGCTCCGCCCCCGGCGCCGCTGCCGCCGTACCAGGCCTTGCCGCTCGCAACGGGCGCAACGAAGAACTAGAGGCTTCGCCCGCTGGGTTATTCCGGGCGATTCAGGAATAGAGTGCGGCGGCGAGCAGGGTGATAACATGGCGGATTTTTGCACGGAGCTATGTTTTGATGAGGCGCCAGGCTTCGCGATGCTGATGCCGAGCCATGGTGTTGTGAAAGTCCTTCAGCGTTGATTGGCGTTTGTTTGTGCGCGTGTCGCGCCAGGCATAGTATAAGCCCATCACGATGCGGCGCACTTGGCCGAGGACGCACAGACTGTTGCGGTGGCGCACGCGGCTGGCGTCTTCCATGGCGGTGACATCCAGCCGGGCGTGGTGCCCGGTCTCGATCCCCCAGTAGCTGCGGATCAAGAGCAGCAGGAGCATCGCCCGTTCCGGTATCAGGGGCAGACTGCTCACGTAGTAGACGGTCTCGCGGCTGCATTTGCCCTTGTCCTTGCCCTTGAGGATTTCGGTCGCGCGGGTCATTTCCACGACGGACTGGGCGCCCACACAGCAGAGCGTTTCCGGCGTCGTGCCCACCCAGCGCAATTGGCGCACTTCCTTGCGGCCGCGATTGATTTCCTCACTTGCGGCGGTAGCGCACGGGGGCGGCGGCAAACCCGGAGGGGGGGGGAGCGCCCGGGGTGGGCGCGGGGAAGCTTGCAGCGGCGGCTTGATGCAACGTCGGGTGATTGTCTTTCACTGGGAGCAGGAAATCGGCCCCGTTATCCTGCGTGATCGTCCGCAGCGTTTCCTGGTTGGTATGCAGGGCATCGAGCGCGACGATTTTCCCGTCCAGCGGCCCGAGGTTTTTGAGCACCGTACGTGCGGCGGGGATTTCGTTGCTCTTTTCCTCCACCAACGCGCAGCCCAAGGACCGGCCGCTGGGAAAACTGACCGCGCCGACCAGTTGCGCCTTTTGTTCGTCGGGGCAATGCGGCGTGCTGCCACACTGGGCCTTGCCGTCGATCGCGACCAAAACATCGACCTCCGGCCCCAAGCAGGCCTCGGCCCACTCCCGCAGGACGCGCCCGAAAAGCGCGGCATCGACGTTGGTGAGGATCCGGTAAAAGCTGGTTTCCTTTGGGCATTGATAACGGCCGTCGCGCCCTTTGCGACAGAGCAGCGCCCGCAATTGCGCCTGGCTCAGCCCGCTGGCGAAGGCCGCCAGATCGCGCTGACCGCGCACGACGCCGCAGAGGGTCGCCAGCACGATCATGGCCAGGAGGCCGGCCAACGGATAGTCGCGCCCCTTGGTGCCTCGCCAGTCGGGCACGACCCAGCACCGCTCCACCAGCGCATGTACGGCTTTGATCGGCACCGCAGCGCGCGGGAGCACTTTGTGCTCCACGGGCTGCAGGGCGAGGGGCAGGGCGGCGGCGCGCAGCGTCGCTCGCGCGTCGGCCACCAGTTCGCGCACCCACAGTTGCTTGGGCCGGTCGTGGGCCGTGTAATAATCCTCGGCGTGCCGGCCATAGCCCTGCGTCTCGCCCAGCTGGGTCCAGCCCTGCGCGCGGTAACAGGTGCCGCGAAACAACTGGCCGTCGACAAAGCTCTCGACCGCCAGGATCGGATGGCCGTACGCCCGCTCCCAGTCCGCGCTCAGTCGCGCGAGGTTGAGGGCGAGGACGCGCGTGGCGAGATTCGGACAATCGACTCCCGGCAAAATCGCGAAGCGGCTGTTGTTGGCGACCAGCGCGAGCCGGCGTCGGCGCTGGCTCGCGCTCCAGCCGACCCAAGCGTCGCGATCCTTGAGGTGATAGGCCGCCGCACTCCAGCTCAACAACGCCAACCATTCCCCATCAAACACGGCCACGTAACGGCGCCGTTCGCCCACCAACTCGCTGTTATGCAAGTAATGATGAGCCTCCATCAATGCGTCATAGCGCGCCAGCTGCGCTTCATCCTCCCCCACCAAGATGACCTGGACGCGATCCAAGATCGCCTGCTCTGACGGTGCCGGTTCGCGAAAACGTTTCTCATCCATCAAGTGGACGAAGGCACAACGCGGGAAATTTGTTCCGTCTTATTTTCCAACCATCTGCCTAAGACCTATCAACCCAACTAGAAAAATCCGCCGTGCCGACCTAGCTTTGAAACCCGCGGGTCGGCCGGGTCGGCTTGCGTCGGGGCGCCCGGCAAGACGGTGGCTCGCTACCTTGCTCTGCTGGTCGAGCTTCTCCTTGTTCGCCGTCGGCCCGCGTGGCCTCGCAAGGTCGGCAAACACTTCGTCAAATCGCCGAAACTGTTCGTGCACGAAGGTGGCTTCACCCGCGCTTTGTTCGGCTTGGGCAACCAAGAGCAATTGCGCGGACATCCCGTGGTCGGCCCGAGTTGGGAAAGCTTTGTGCTCGAAACGTTGCTTGCGCGGTTCCCTCGCGGGACCTCGCAGCCGATTTCTTGCGGACCCCGGCCAGCGTGGAAATCGACGTGGTCCCCGCCGTGCCGGGCGGCAAGCTGTGGGCCATAGAAATCAAGCGCAGCTCCGCGTCGATTTTGGCCAAGTCGCAGAAAACCGCAAATTACTCCGAAGCTGACTGCATCGCTTATGCTGGCATGGCCACCTTCATCGACTCGGCGGGCTCGCGAAATAATAACATGAGCAAGTTAGCGTGACGGACGAGTGGTGTAGTTCCATTCTCCGTGAAAGGAGTCGGAAGTGATATTGTCACTGGCCTGTTCTTCGTCGGAAACGACCATTGCATTCTCGGCCGATTGATTCTCTTTGAATTCCACGGTCCTCGAAGATTAGGAGGCCTTTTCCACGCACTATTCTTACCCACTATGATGAAACGATTCCTACGCATGGCCCCCGGCTTCTTTGTCGGGCTCACGATG
>Ga0114966_10004040_pt1 | contig 12664 bp, 10 predicted proteins | sample M_130207_XF_Meta_FD_87029 | JGI IMG/M metagenome (GOLD analysis project Ga0114966, IMG submission 87029) | Freshwater microbial communities from Lake Montjoie, Canada to study carbon cycling - M_130207_XF_MetaG | ecosystem: Environmental > Aquatic > Freshwater > Lake | place: Lake Montjoie...
AGTTGCAGTGCGTGGCCGGAGCCGAGATGAACGAGGTCGACAACAAGGGCCGGGTCGTCCGCCGGCGGGCGGAGGAAGACATCCAGCCGGTCGCCGGCGCGGAGGTAAAGCTCACCCTCGACGCCGATATCCAGAACCGGGCCATGGAGGTGTTCGGCGAGGAGAGCGGGGCGGCGGTCATGATGGACTGCCGGACGGGAGACATCCTGTGCCTGGCCTCTGCCCCCGGGTTTGATGCCAACGCCTGGGTCAAGGGCGTGTCGCAGCGCGAGTACGCCGCGCTTAGCGCCTATGAGCGAAAACCCTTGTTGAACAAGGCGTTCGGCGGCACCTATTTCCCCGGTTCGACCTTCAAGATGACGGTGGCCCTGGCGGCCCTGACGAAAGGAATTCCTGAGACAACCACCCACACCTGCACCGGCGGGTGGCCCTACGGTGGTCGGACCTGGCACTGCGACGCCGCGCACGGCACCATCAACATGCACGACGCCATCCGGGTGTCCTGCGACATCTATTTCTACCAGACCGCGGTCGCCATCGGTCCCGAAGTCATTGCCGAGACGGCGCGAAAGCTGGGCCTGGGCGGGGTGTTCGATGTCGGCATCAACACACCGAAGCAAACGCCCGGCACGGTCCCCGACCCAGCCTGGAAGCGCGAGTATTTCAAGAATCGTAACAAGGACCAGATGGCCTGGTACGGTGGTGACACGGTCAGCATGGGGATCGGCCAGGGGCTGATCACCGTCAATGCATTGGAACAGTGCGTCATGGTCTCGCGCCTCGCCAACGTGAACCGCAAGGCGCTGATTCCGCGGCTGATAAAGTCGGTCGGCGATGCCGAGCAGCCGTCTGGCGCGGCGGTGCCGGATCTGGCTTTTCCACCCGCTCACATCGATTTCATCCGCTCAGCCATGGCCTCCGTGGTCACCGGCGGCACGGCCGCGAGCTCGGCCCAGCTTAATCTTGGCCCGATCAAGATGGCCGGCAAGACCGGCACGGCCCAGTCACACGGGTATGGAACCGGATCGCGCGCCACCTTGCATCTGGGTTGGGACCAGCGCGACCACGCCTGGTTTGTCGCCTTCGCCCCCTATGACGATCCGCGCTACGCGATTGCCGTGCTGGTCGAACATGGCGGCTGGGGCGCCTCAGCGGCCGCGCCCAGGGCCCGCGAGATCATGCGCACGGCCCTGCTCAAGGACCCGGACATTCGCGAGCGGATCAAGAACCCTGCCAGTTTCACTGACCCGTACGGCATTGCGGCGAATGTCGCCGGCCCGGTAAATTCCGCCAGTCCGGTGAAGGACTTGCCCGAGTCCGTGGAGCCGCCGCCGCCTCCCGACATCATTCCTGCTGGAGCGCCGCAATGACCTCCAGCGCCCTGTCCCAGGTCGGCGAGCGCGAGCGCGCCAGCGTCAAGTTCGCCGAAATCGACTGGCTGCTGTTCACCGTGGTCTGCCTGATCGGCGCGGCGGGCATCGCCATGCTCTATTCCATCGCCGGCTCGTCGTGGAAGCCGTGGGCGCTCAATCAGGTCCTGAGGTTTGGCGTTGGTGTCGTGCTGATGCTGACTCTGGCTCTGATCAGCCTGAGGGTCGTGTTTTTCCTGGCCTATCCCATCTACGCCGTGGCCCTGGCGCTGCTTGCCGTCGTGCCGTTCATCGGGACGGAATCGCACGGCGGTCGCCGTTGGCTGGATATCGGGCCGATGCAGCTGCAGCCCTCGGAACTGATGAAAATTGGCCTCGTCCTGGCGCTGGCGCGCTTTTATCAGGGCATTTCCGCCAAGGAGGCGAACTTTTCGTGGAAGCTGCTCATTCCGGCGGCCCTGATCGCGGTTCCCGCCGGTCTGGTGAAGATCGAGCCCGATCTTGGCACCTGCATCCTGTTGCTGCTGACGGGCGCCGCGGTGGTGGTGCTGGCGGGACTGAGCTTTCGGGTCATCGCCGCCGCCGTGGTCGCGGGGCTCGCGTCCATTCCGGTGATTATCGAGTTTGGCCTCGAGCCCTATCAGCGTGAGCGGATCATGACCATGTTCACCGGCCATGACTCCGATCCTCACGGGGCCGGGTTCCAGATCAAGCAGGGCATTATCGCCATGGGATCGGGCGGGGTGCTGGGCCGCGGCTATGGGCTGGGATCGCAAAGCCAGCTGAGCTTCGTTCCCGAGAAACACACTGACTTCATCTTCGCGACCTTCGCCGAGGAGTTCGGTTTTGTGGGCTGCGCTTCGATCCTGTTCCTGTTCGCCCTGGCGATTTTCATTTCCCTGCGCATCGCGGCGGTCTCGCACAGCCATTTCGGCCGGCTGGCGGCGGCGGGCGTGACCGCTACCTTCGCCGCCTATCTGATGATTAATGGCGCCATGGTCATGGGACTTGCGCCCGTGGTTGGCATTCCCATGCCGTTGATGAGCTACGGCGGCACCGTGATGCTGACGGTGATGATCGGCTTTGGATTGGTCCAGTGCGTGCGGGTTCACCGCTACGACGAGGTCGGCAGCGGCAGGGGGACCTTGTTCTAGAGTCTAAGCGCCGCGTCCGTCGCGCGCACCAGTCCATCGATGATGCCCGGCTCGGTCGAGGCATGGCCGGCGTCCCAGATGACCTTGAGCTCGCCCTTCGGCCAGGCGCCCGCCAGACGCCAGGCCGAGGTCATGGGGGTGACCACATCGAAGCGGCCCTGGACGATCCAACCGGGAATGCCGGCCAGCGCATCGGCGTTCCTGATGATCCAGTCTTCCTCGGGAAAGAAGCCGCTGTTGATGAAGTAGTGGCACTCGATCCGCGCGAAGGCGACGGTGAAGTCTTCCTCGTTGAACTTGGACGGCCGGGCCTCGGGGCCGCGCAGCGAGATGGTGTCACCCTCCCACTGGCTCCAGGCCGCCGCGGCTTCGACCCGGACCGCCCGGTCGGGATGGGTGAGCCGGCGGTGATAGGCGCCGACCATGTCGCCGCGTTCGGCCGGCGGGATGGGGGCCACAAAGCCTTCCCAGGCGTCAGGGAACATCATCGAGGCGCCGCGCTGATAAAACCAGTCCAGCTCCGGTTGGGTCAGCAGGAAGATGCCGCGCAGGACAAGGGACTCAACGCGTTCGGGATGTTTTATCGCGTAGGCCAGCGCCAGGGTCGAGCCCCAGGAGCCGCCGAACACGCACCATTTCTCGACTCCGAGATGCTTCCGCAGCAGCTCGATATCGTCGATCAGGTCCCAGGTGGTGTTGTCCTCGAGGCTGGCGTTCGGCGTCGAGCGCCCGCAGCCGCGCTGATCGAGCAGCACCATCCGCCAGGCCTTGGGATCGAAAAAACGGCGCATGGTCGGGTTGATCGCCCCGCCCGGACCGCCATGCAGGATCACACAGGGTTTGCCCGTGGGCGCGCCGCATTCCTCGTAATAGATCTCATGGACGCTGTCCGTCGGCAGCCAGCCACGGGCGAAGGGTTCGTTCTCTGGATAGAGACCGCGCCGCGAAGCCGAAGCGCCGGCAGGAGGGCTGGTGAGGGAGTGATCCATGGGCGGCGGACCATAGCCCGCAAAGGCTGGGGGCAACCAGAGGCGATGAAGCCTTGCCGGAAAAAAGTGTGGTTCAGCCGACCCGCTTGGGGTCGATATCCAGCGCCGCCCAGGCCAGGACCGCCCAGCCGATGATGAAGGCAACGCCCCCCAGCGGCGTGATCGCGCCCAGCCAGCTTGGCCCACCGAGCGCCATGGCGAAGAGCGAGCCGGAAAACAGCAATATGCCGGCCAGAAAGAAGGCAGGGGCAAAGCGGGCCTTGCGGGCGTCTAGGGTCATGAAGATCGCGCAGGCGAAGGTCGCCATGGCGTGCATGAAGGCGTAGGTCGCGCCGGTGTGCAGAAGCTCGATCGATCGGGGATCGCTCATGCCGTGGGCGGCGAAGGCCCCGCCGACCACGGCCAGAAGGCCCGCGAGGGCGGCCAGACACATCCAGACTTTGCGGCTCCACATGTCGTCTATCCCCAGAGCGCCGCATCGGGCGGGTAAATGGTGGAGCCTTCGTAGCGCAGACCGGGCTCGCGGTCTTTGGCCAGCAGCAGTGGGCCATCGAGATCGACCACGGCGGCGCCCTGGGCGATCAGCATGGCCGGGGCCATCGACAGCGAGGTGGCGACCATGCAGCCGGCCATGATTTCCAGGCCCGCCGCTCGCGCCCGGGCCGTGAGCGCAAGCGCCTCGGTCAGTCCGCCGGTCTTGTCGAGCTTGATGTTCACGCAGCCGTAGCGGCGGGCGCAGAGATCAAGGTCGCCGGGCAAATGCAGGCTCTCGTCGGCGCAGAGCAGGATGGGTGAGGCATAACCTTCCAGCGCCTCATCGGACCCAGCGGGCAGGGGCTGTTCGATCATCGTCACGCCAAGCCGTTTAAAATCCGGGGCGAGCCGCTTGAGATCTTCGAAAGGGAGAGCCTCGTTGGCGTCGACGACAAGTTGAGCTGCCGGCGCGGATTCGTGCACCGCCTCAACGCGGGCAAGGTCGTCCGGGCCACCGATCTTGAGCTTGAGCCAGGGCCGGCCGGCGGCCGCGCTGGCGTCGGCGGCCATCTTGGCGGCGTCCGCCAGGCTGATGGTGAAACAGGTGGTGACCGGACCGGGCGCCGGAAGGCCGGCCAAGGTCCAGGCGCGCAAGCCTGCCTGCTTGGACTCCAGATCCCAGAACGCGCAGTCGACGGCGTTGCGGGCAGCGCCCGGCGGCAGCAGGGTCTGCAGTGCGATGCGATCAGCGCCGGCTTCGAGGGCCGGGCGGACGGCCTCGATGGCCGCGATGACGCCGTCGACGGTTTCGCCATAGCGGGGGTAGGGAGTGCATTCGCCCCGGCCGCGGGCCTCGCCGCTGTCCAGTTCAACCACGACCACGGCGGCCTCGGTCTTGGAGCCGCGCGAGATGGTGAAGACGCCGGTGATCGGCCAGCGTTCCTCGTAGGTCCTCAGCTTCACGTGGTCTCGCCGACCGCTGCGTCGACCAGCAGGAAGGCCCGTCCCTCGGCGGTGGCCAGGAGGACGCCGATGGCAAAACCTTCACGATCCTTGGTGGCGGCCTCGTCCAGCTGAGCCTCGAAGCTCGTCTTGAAGGCAGCCGCCTGATCACGCATCGACGGCACGGTCAGGATGCTGCGCGACAGGCGCCGCATGGCGACGGGCGCGAGACGCCGGACGATTTCGCGGGCGCCGCCGTGGTCGCCGGCCTGCAGCACGGGCGCGATCTCGTCCAACCGGCTTTGCGGCAACAAAGCCTCAGGATCGATGCCGAGGCCGGTGATCTCGTCCAGAAAGCCGCGCTCAGGATCGACCTTTGCCTTCGGCGATCCGCCGTCCACCGAGGACAGCAGTTCACGCCAGGTCCAGCCGTCTTCTTCGGAGCGGGCCGGATGCACCGGCGGCTCCTCGCTGGGCGGCGCAGGAGCGGGCTCGGCGACGGCGTCAATGGACGAAGGTCGAAGTCGCAGGCGCGGCCGCTCACCCGTATCTGTGACGGGAGGGGGGGCAGGCTGCGCCAGGTCGGGCATGCGCGGCGGCAGGGTGCGCGCGGGCCGGGGCGAGGGCGCGCCGCCGCCGACAGCGCCCATCAGCCGGACGGCCTCGCTCAGCATCTCGTAGTTGCGGCGCACGCGCTCGTGGAAGGCCGCGTCGATGGCCTGGGTTTCCTCGGCGGCCTTGCGGGCCGTGTCGAGCAGTTCCTCGACACCCTGTTCGACCGCGGCCTTCACCTCGGCGCTACGGGCGCGGGCCTCGGCCGGCATGTTGCTGGCGCGAGCATCGACCTCGCGCAGCAGGCCTTCCAGCTGATGAATGGTTGCTCGGGCGGCGTCCAGACCTTCGACGAGCCGAGACCCGGCGCGGCGGCCGGCGTCTTCCACCAGACTAACCGACTGGTCGATCAGGGCCTGGGCCTCGCTGAAGCGGGCCTCGAACGAGGCGTCGGCCTTCTGGCCGGCCATGTCGGCCGCGTGGCTGAGCGCATCGATACGCTGGCGGGCGCTCTCGGCCTGGGCCTCTGTGGCGGCGCGGGCCTCAGCGGCGGATCTGGCCAGGCTCTCGAGCGTGCGTTGCGCCTCGGCGCTGAAGGTCTCGCGCTCGTGGCGGGCGGCTTCGGAGATGGCGCCGATGGATTTCAGGGTCGAGGCGCCGAACAGGTCGCGTTCCTCGGCGGCGGCCTCGGCCACGTCACGGAACTGTTCGGCGGTGGCTGAAACGAGGTCGCGCAGGGATTCGCCGCTGGCGTTGGCGCTGATGGAGAGGTCCGCGGCGCCATGGCGCAGCTGGTCGAGCACTTCGGTGAGCTGGGCCTGCTGGGTTTCGATCTGGGCGGCGAAGTCCTCCTGGTCCTCGCGCAGCTGGTGCGAGACCGAGACGATGGCGGCGCGCTGTTCGGCCAGGGTCTCCTCAACCGAGCGGACCTGTTCGATGACAAAGGTTCCGGCGGTTTCCAGCCGTGTCGCCTGGCGGGAGAGGTCATCACCGGCGGTCTGGGCGGCCTGGGTGGTTTCTGCGGCGGCGGCGGCGAGATCGCCGGTGCGCGCATTGAGGGTGGCTTCGGCTTCGCGCAGCTGGGTTTCGGCCAGATCCGAGGCCTCGGCGACCATGCGGGCCTGGCGGGCGATGGCCTCGGCGGTGGACTCCACCTGCCGCCCCAGATCGCCGGAAAGGGATTCCAGCGCGCGGCGCTCGTCGCCGATCGACTGGGTGAGCGCGGCAGCCGTGCGGGCGGCGCTGGCGGCGGCCTCGACCAGTTGGGCGGTTTCGGCCGCCAGCACTTCGCGCAGGGTCGTCAGTTCGTGCCGGGCCTGGGCGGCGGCGGTCACCGCGCTCTCGATCTCGTTTCGAACCAGGGTGACGGCGCGGCTGGTTTCGCGGGAGGCCAGACTCGCCGGCTCCATCATGTCCATCGCCTGAGCGCGGCTGGTGCGAGCCTCGGCGGCGAGGCGCGCGCCCTGGCTGGCGGTGTAGGCCACGGCCCAGAAGACAGCGATCATGCCGGCGGCGATGATGCCGACCACGGTCATGGCTACCGGCTCAAGCGTCAGGGGTTTGATGTCGTAGACATAGCCGGAGAAAAAAGCGCCCAGCAGGGCGACCCAGATCACCGATATCCCGGCGGCCAGGCCATAGGCCCAGCGGCCGGAGGGCGGCGGCGCGGCTGGAGCTGGCGCCTTGACCAAGCGCTTGCCGGGGGCTTTGCGCGGGGTTTCCTGCACCGCCGTGGAGGTCTTGAGTTCGGTGATCACGGCGGTCAGCGGCTCGAAAGTCTTTGCGGCCTTGGCGGGTTTTTCATCGGGAGTGGCCTCGGCGGCGAAAATGCCCTCGGGATCGGTCTCAATGTCGGGGGTGGATATCTCCAGGTCGGCGTCCGGTTCAGACTCGGGCGCGACCTCCACGGCCGCCGCCTCGGCAAGCGTCGAGGCGGGCTCGTCCTCTCCCGAAAAATCGGCCGGCGGCGGTGGTTTGTTGCGCTTCATGCGCCCCCGAATTCCTTTGGTGCGGGCGCGCCCCTGCGGCGCCGCGCGAGGAACGAAATAAACACGCCTCAGGGGCGCCCGCAAACCGCCATTGCGGTTAGCCTTGCGAAAAGGGCGAATAGTCGCGGGCCAGGGCGGCCATTTCGTCGGCGACGGCGGCGCGTTCCTGTTCGAGATAGCGCGCGACGGGCGCGCGAAGGCCCGGATCGGCGATGTAATGGGCTGAATAGACCGGGGCGGGCAGATAACCGCGGGCGATCTTGTGGGGACCCTGAGCGCCCGCATCGACCCGCGAAAGACCCAGGGCGATGGCCTGCTCTATGGCCTGGTAATAACAGAGCTCGAAATGCAGGAAGGGGATATCCTCGACACTGCCCCAATTGCGGCCGTAGAGGGCGTCCGCGCCCATCAGATTGAGCGCGCCGGCCACCCACCGCCCCGCTCGCCGGGCCATGATCAGCAGAACCTTGTCGGCCATTCGCTCGCCGAGCAGCGAGAAGAACTGGCGATTGAGATAGGGGCGGCCCCACTTGCGCGAGCCGGTATCCATGTAGAAGGCGAAAAAGGCGTCCCAGTGGGCTTCGGTAAGATCCGGGCCGGTCAGGGCGACGATCTCCAGGCCTTCGGCCGCGAGGCGCCGTTCGCGGCGGATGGTCTTGCGGTGGCTGGAGGACAGGGAAGTCAGGAAATCGTCGAACGTCGCGTACCCGTTGTTTTTCCAATGAAATTGCAGGTCCTGGCGCAACAGCAGGCCCGCCTCGCCCGCCAGCTTCCATTCGTCTTCCTCCAGGAAGGTGATGTGCAGGGACGAGGCCGATAAGGGCCGGGTCAGGCCCGCGGCGGCGGTGAGCAGGGCGCGCCTGGCGACAGGGTCGGGGCCCATCAGGCGCGGGCCGGTGACCGGGGTGAACGGAACTGCTGACTGCAGCTTGGGATAATACGCTCCGCCGGCCCGCTCATAGGCCTGGGCCCAGCCATGATCGAAGACGTACTCGCCCTGGCTGTGAGTCTTCAGATAGAGCGGCATGACCGCGCCATCGAGGGCAAGGTGACAGGGCGACCAGCCGGTTTGGGCGGAAACGCAACCGCTTTCCTCAAGGATATGCAGAAAATCGTAGCTGACGAACGGATTGCCGGATGAAGCCGCGGCCGCGTCCCAGACCTCTCGGCCGATTTCAGTGATGGAAGCGTGGACCGACGGGGCCCGGCTCAGGGCTCAAAACTCTCGAAGATCAGGTTGTCGGCGTGAGCCTTGACCTTGGCCCATTCGGCGGTCGAACGGACGGTCCAGGCGATGACCGGCATGCCCTTTTCGCGCAACTTGGCGGCCGCGGGGCTGGCGACGATATCGCAGCCAAGCGCCAGGAAGTGCGGCTTGGCCAGACCAACATGCTCCAGCGCGGCGTAGGCCCGGCGCTGTTCGCGGGCCAGGGTCTCGTTGTCGCGATAGGAATAGCTGTCGAGGCCACGCAGGATCTGGGGGTGATGCTGGGCGAACCAGGCGTGAGAATAGGGGTTAAAGCCGATCACCGCGGTCGGGCCATTGTGGTCGATCAGCACCTCGCAGACGCGTTTTTCAAGCGCGCCGACGTCGCCATAGGGGGTCTTGAGCTCGATCAGCACCATGGCCTGGTGGCCGATCACCGCCAACGCCTCGGCCAGAGTCGGAATAGTCTCGTCCGTGCCCATCAGCCTGGTTTTCGCCAGGTCGGCGGTGTGGTGGTCGGACAGCCGGCCTTCCACGCCGGTCAGCCGCTCCATGGTCAGGTCGTGGAAGACCATGGCCTCGCCGTCAGCGGAGAGCTGCACGTCCAGCTCGATGCCGTAGTTGGCGCCCGCCGCCATCTGAAAGGCGGCCAGCGAGTTTTCCGGCGCGCCGCCCGGGGCCCACAGGCCACGATGCGCGATAGGCGGGTTGAACAGAAGGTCCCAGGCTTCGCCGTGCTCGTGTCTCACAGGGCCTCCACGATGGCGTCAACTTCAACGGCGAAATTCAGCGGCAGGCGATAGACGCCGACGGCGGCGCGGGCATGGCGGCCGGCGTCGCCAAAGGCTTCCACCATCAGGTCGGACGCGCCGTTGAGCACCTTGGGAATCTCGTAAAAATCGGGTCCGGCCTGCACAAAGCCGTTGAGCTTGATCACGCGCTTGACCCGGTCAAGATCGCCGACCGCCGCGCGCATCTGGGCCAGCAGGTTGATGCCGCACATCTGAGCCGCTTCCCGCGCCTTCTCGGGCGAAACGTCGACGCCGACGACGCCCTTGATCCCACCCGTCTCATCGATGCTGACCTGGCCGGAGATGTGCAGCAGGTTACCCGCCCAGGTGAACGGCACATAGGAGCCCGCGGGCGACATTGGCTGGGGCAGGCTGATGCCCAGGGCGTTCAGGCGATTTTCGACTTCGCTCATGCGATCTCCTCAAGGTGAGGGGCTAAGACCTTGCGGGCGGCGGCGCAAGGCCGGGCGGCCCCGCCAAAACGCGGCTAACGCGATTTTAGGGATATCGGCCGCACATTGGCGGCCCAAAGGAGCGCGAAATCCGCGAGTCGCGGAGCGTTGCCCTAAAGAGAACCGGTCGGGGTCTGATGCCTAAGAAAGTCCTCATCGTCGAGGATAACGAGCTGAACATGAAACTCTTTCATGACCTGCTCGACGCCCAGGGCTACGAGACCCTGCAGACCCGTGAAGGGCTGCAGGCGCTGGCGCTCGCCCGCCAACATCATCCCGACTTGATCCTGATGGATATTCAGCTGCCCGAGATTTCCGGTCTGGAAGTCACCAAATGGCTGAAAGAGGACGACGAGCTGTCCCACATCCCCGTCATCGCCGTGACCGCCTTCGCCATGAAGGGCGATGAAGAGCGGATCCGCGAAGGCGGCTGCGAAGCCTATCTGTCCAAACCCATTTCGGTGGCTCAGTTCCTTGAGACCGTCCGAAAGTTCCTGGGGTAGGGCGATGGTCGCGCGCATCCTGGTGGTTGACGACATCGACGCCAACGTCCGGCTGCTCGAAGCCAAGTTGACAGCCGAATACTATCACGTGCTGACCGCCCCCGACGGGCCGACGGCGCTCGCGCTCGCCGCCGAGGAGCGGCCCGACATCATCCTGCTCGATGTGATGATGCCGGGCATGGACGGGTTCGAAGTCTGCCGGCGGCTGAAGGATGATCCCCTGACCCGGCATATTCCGGTGGTGATGGTCACCGCCCTCGATGGCCGCAACGACCGCGTGACGGGCCTGGAGGCCGGCGCCGACGAGTTCCTGACCAAGCCGATCGACGATCTGATGCTGTTTTCGCGGGTGCGCAGTCTGACGCGCCTGAAGACCATCATGGACGAGCTTCGCCAGCGGGAGGATTCCGGCCGGCGCATAGGCCTGGTGGCCGGCGCGGCCGAGCGGCTGGGCGGCTCAGGCGGCCGCGTGCTGGTCGTCGACGACAATGAACGCCAGGCCCAGCGGGTGGCGGCGGAACTGGCTGTCGATCACCGGCCGGTGGTGGAAACCGATCAGGAAAAGGCGCTGCTGGCCGCGCGTGGCCCCGTCGACCTGATGATCGTCAACGCCAATTCGCGCAATTTCGACGGGCTTCGCTTTGCCGCCCAGCTGCGTTCGGACGAGGCGACGCGCAATGTGCCTGTGCTGGTCATCGTCGATCCGGACGACCGGGCCAAGATGGTCAAGGCGCTGGAGATCGGGGTCAATGACCTCCTGGCCCGGCCCATCGATCCGCAGGAGCTGGCCGCGCGGGTGCGCACCCAGATCAAGCGCAAGCGCTACACCGATTTCCTGCGCTCAAACCTCGACTATTCGCTGGAGCTGGCGGTTACCGACCAGCTCACCGGCCTGCACAACCGCCGCTACATGACTGGCCAGCTGGACGCGCTGGTGGCCAGAGCCACCAAAGGCGGCGAGCCGGTGGCGGCCCTGCTGATCGACATCGACCACTTCAAGCAGATCAACGACAACTACGGCCACGACGCCGGCGACGAAGTGCTGCGGGAGTTCGCCCTGCGCGTGGCCTCCAGCGTGCGGGCCATCGACCTGCCGTGCCGCTACGGCGGCGAGGAATTCGTGGTGATCATGCCCGACACGCCCATCGAGGGCGCGGAAATCGTCGCCGAACGTATCCGCGGCCACGTCTCGGGCACCCCGTTCCGGGTGTCAGGCAGCGAAGAAACCCTGACCGTGACCATCTCCATCGGCGTCGCCGCGACGCTGGGCGAGGAGGATACTCCCGAGGCTCTGCTCAAGCGCGCCGACCAGGGCGTCTATGAGGCCAAGGCCGCCGGGCGGAACAAGGTGGTCGCGAAGGCGGCCTAAGATTTTCCCTCCCGCTAGTCGGGAGGGTGGCTCGCCGAAGGCGAGACGGGTGGGCCAATCTGGGTCAAACTAGGCACTGGGAATTCGGCATCCTACGCCCACCAAACGTCACAGCCCTTTGGCAGATGCCTCATCTTCGCTGAGAAGGTCCCAAACAAAACACATTAGATCCGCGAGATTACGACCGTCCGCGAGATGCTTGTCGAGATAGCTTGGAAACGCGTTGCGGCCTTCTGCAATGAAATCGACACGCTCTTGGAGGGCAACAAAATCTCGCGATGCAGCTTCAGCGGTGCGCTCCACGCGTTCGTTCCACGGCAGCGCCGTGTCCACCGATTTGTAGGTGTCCACTTCCACCCAATAGCACTCGCAGATACCACCATCTGGTAGTCGAAATTGAAGTTGGCCGCCGATGTTGGCCAAATTGGCCGCTCTCGCCGCCTCGATTACTCCAGGAATGTCAGCGATCCGCCAAGCATATTCGTTGCCAGCGAGTGATGCGCGACCAAGAAGGTCATGCGGCAAACGGCTCTCAGCTAAATCGCGTCCCATACGCCTAGATAGGCATGAATTGTGATGTCCATGCTAGCGATGATGGCCAATCAACGCTGGCCCACCCTGGCTGCTTGGCAGCCGTCCCTCCCGACGAGCGGGAGGGAAATAGGAATCAAAAACGCCCGGGTTTGAGCCGGGCGTCTTCAAAATATCAGCAAGCGACAGGCGCTATTTGATCTTGCCTTCTTTGAACTCGACGTGCTTGCGCACGACGGGATCGTACTTCTTCAGGACCATCTTCTCGGTCTTGGTGCGGGCGTTCTTCTTGGTGACGTAGAAGAAGCCGGTATCCGCCGTGGAATTCAGGCGGATCTTGAT
>Ga0114966_10004042_pt1 | contig 12661 bp, 10 predicted proteins | sample M_130207_XF_Meta_FD_87029 | JGI IMG/M metagenome (GOLD analysis project Ga0114966, IMG submission 87029) | Freshwater microbial communities from Lake Montjoie, Canada to study carbon cycling - M_130207_XF_MetaG | ecosystem: Environmental > Aquatic > Freshwater > Lake | place: Lake Montjoie...
AGATCTCCCGCCCGATAGTCACGGCAAACATGAAGTGGAATTCCTTTCGGAAGAAGCGCCCCCCACAGGCGCGATAACTCGAGATATGCCAAGGGCGAGCCGGAAGCCTTCCGGCCCGCCCTTGAACTACAAACTGCGGACTACTTCAGGAAGGAGGGCCTCAGCCGACCATCTTGAAGTCGACACCGTCGATGCCGAAGTAAGCAAGCGGCGTAACCTTGCCGTCCTTGTACGTGAAGGCACCCATCGGACGCTTGACGACGGAGTGCGTCGTCAGGTCGTGCGTGCTGGTGCCGACCTCGGTGGGGGTACCACCGTAGAGGCTCACGAGCGTCGGATCTGCTTCCATCGCAGCGTTGAGGGTGTCACCATTGCAGAGCTTGTCGTCGGCGATTCCCGACTTCTTCGCTTCTGCCATGAGCTCCCACAGGCGAACCGTGTTCTCGAAGAAGTTCGCGGCGTAGAAGTCCGGTGCCTCACCATTCTTGGCGGTGAACTTCTCGACGAACAGCTTCGCGAGCGGGTTCAGGTCCGGCGAGCCGGCGTCGAAGTAGTCGTACGCGAACGTCCAACCGTTCTGGTCGTACGTACCCTTCGATGCGTTGATGCCGTCCGGTGTGAACTCCGAACCCATCATGAACGCCTTGATGCCTGCGGTCGCGGCTTGGTTCGCGAACAGACCGGGGTCCTGACCGTAGATGCTGACGATCAGCAGGTCGGGCTCGTTGGCCTTGATCTTGGTGAGCGACGTGGCGTAGTCCGACGCGCCGATCGCGGCGAGTTCGTACAGGCCGTTGAACTCAAGACCAGCAGCGGCGATCTTGGCAAGCACGTCCACCTTGATGACCTCGTTGAGGGCGCCGAGCTCCCAACCCATCAGACCAACCTTGGTCTTGCCGGGGTGGGTTGCCTTCCACCAAGCGAACACGCCCGGAAGCGTGTCGTTCGGGGTGATTGCACGGGTGCCCCAGAAGAACGGCTGTGCCTGACCGAAGACCGAGGTTCCGCCGCCACCGTCGAGGGTGAACACGTGGTGCTTGGCAGTGTCACCGAGCATCGCACCGAGGTCGTCGACGTAGGACGCCAACTTGACCGTGATGCCCTTGGCGACGATTTCCGTCATGGCCTGAACGCCAGCAGCAGCATCGCCCGACTTGTGGTCCCAGTACTCGACGGAGAACTCGGGTCCGCCAGCTTCTTTGATGAGTTCGATGGCGAGGTCGATACCGCGGCTCATGGTCTTGCCGTAGAACGAGCCGGGGCCCGTCAGTGCGAGAACCGAGCCGAAGTTGCACTTCACGCCAGCCAGCGAGTTGTCCCAGCCGAGGATGCCGGCGATGTCGTTTGCAGCCGGGGCTGCAGTGGTGTCGGTGCCGGCAGTGGTGGTTTCCGTTGCGGCAGTGGTCTCGGTGCTTGCGGCCGTGGTCTCCGTTGCAGCAGCGGTGGTGGTGGACTCAGAAGTTTCCTTCTTGTCCCCACAGGCACCAGCAATAAGTGCTGCAGCGGTGGTCACGGCGACAACACCGGCCAAACGCTTCTTACGCGTCTGAATCATGTATCCCCCTGATTGTTTAGATGAAGCCCCGATGGTTCGGGACCCGGCTCGATCGGGCGATCGAGCGCTTTGATGGTAGTTCACTTCCCTGTGAGAAATGAGTCTCTCCCACAGAGTTGGACAAATGTCTCAAAAGTCACAGTTGTCCGGAACCTGCCTGGTGTCACGACATCCGGCAGGGATTCTTCGCCGACCGGGGATTCCGGTCGGCGTAATGATGATAGTCGTTACTTGATGACGATCGGGTTCACCGGGGCGCCGGTGCCGGCGACAACCTTGAGCGGGGCGGCGGCGTACAAGAACGTGTACTGGCCGTCCTCGGCGCAGTCGGCAGCCAGGTCGTCGAGCCAAGCGATCTCGGTGAGGGTGACGCCGAGGTTACGCATGAGCGCGTTGTGGAGGGGCAGCACCACGCCGGACACGGGGTCGACGGTGACCTCGTTGGCGATCGTGTCGGTGACCAGGTTCGGGATCTCCATGTCGGCGAACCAGTTGACGAGGGCATCACTGTGCGTGAGGCCCGGTTCCACGAAGTTGCCGTAGAATTCCTCGCGGCTCACCTTGTAGAACTTGGCGATCCAACCGGTGCGGACGATGAGGATGTCACGCTTCTGGATCTCGCAACCCTGAGCCTTGGCGCAGGCCATGAGGTCCTCGTGGGTGAAGGTCTCGGCGACGTCCAGCACTTCTTTGCCCCGGAAACGGGCAATATCGAGCAGGATTCCTCGCCCGACGACACCCTTTTCGGCGATCGGGAGGATTGAGGCCTTCGAGAGGCCACCGATGGTGGTCTTGGAGTCGTAGCCGTTCCAGATCTGGTGGTCGTACCACACGTGGCCGAGGGCGTCGTACTGGGTGGAACCCTGGAGGAACAAGGTCATGTAGTCGTCGGCGTACTCGGCGCCACCGGCAAACACGGGTCCCTTACCGGCGTGGTAGTGGCCAGCGTCCATGACGTTGATCCGGGTTGCGCCCTGACGGCCGGGCCACACCGGGTCCCCCTCGGGGTTGGCCATCTTCACCTGCAGGGTGAAAACCTTGCCGGACTTGATGCTGCCGGCGGCCTTGACGACCACTTCCGGTGTCAGATAGTTGAGCGATCCGACTTCGTCGTCGGGCCCCCACTTGCCCCAGTTCTTGGGGGAATTCTTCAGAAGTACCTTGAGATCGGGCTCTTGGGCCATGACCGTCTCCCTTGCGTGATGCGGAGCTCGCAGGAGCGAGCAAGTGTCGGATGGCACAGTACACACGGTTGGGCGCGCGAAGAAAGGCCGAGCGATCGGTCGGTCGTAGCAGGGTTTCTGGCCTGCCTCTTTTCCGTTGGGTGACCCTGCGGTAACTTCGGGCGTCGCCTCCGGCACGGGGTTCGGGGGCCCTGTACGGAGGAATCCTGATGGCTCAACTCACCGAAGTCACCGCTGGCCTTGCGTTCCCCGAAGGCCCGATCGCCATGCCCGACGGCTCGGTGATCCTGGTTGAAATGTTTCGTCCCAGCCTCACCCGGGTGCTTCCCGACGGCACCAAACAGGTGATCGCGGAGGTTCCCGGCGGACCCAACGGTGCGGCTGTCGGCCCGGGTGGTCTCGTGTACATCTGCAACAACGGGGCACGTTTCTTTCCCGTGGACATGGACGGCCTGACCTTCCCGGCGGGCTCGGGCCCGGACCGGTACCGCGGCGGCAGCATTGACACGGTGGACATCAACACCGGCAAAGTGACGACGCTGTACACGCATTGCGATGGCATCCGCCTCGCGGCGCCGAACGACCTCGTCTTCGATACCGAGGGCGGCTTCTACTTCACTGATCACGGATACTCGCACGAGCGCACCGCAACCCTGACCGGCATCTACTACGCCAAGGCCGACGGATCGATGATCAAAGAAGTGGTCTTCCCGGCACACGAGCCGAACGGCATTGGGCTGTCCCCCGACGGCAAGATTCTGTACTGGGCCGAGACGTGGACGGGTCGCATCATGCGCCGCCGCGTCGAGGGTCCCGGTCAGCTTGCAGAGGCGGGCATGGTTGACACGTGGCAGTGCCTGTACGGGTTCCCGGGCTTCCAGCTGCTGGACTCGCTCGCTGTCGACGCTGACGGCAACGTGTGCGTCGCAACACTTGTCAATGGAGGGATCTCGGTGATCTCCCCCGAGGGTGAACTGGTCGACTTCTTCCCCACGGGCGACATCCTCACCACCAACGTCTGCTTCGGCGGCCCGGACCTCAAGACCGCGTACATCACAGTCTCCGGCACGGGCAAGCTGCTGAAGATGCCGTGGAAGTGCGCTGGGGCGAAGCTGAATTACCTGAATGTCTGAGCGCAATCCGACGGTTGCAACAACCGCTGGGCTGGCCGAGCCGGATCTGGTTGCAGCGATGCGGAACCTGCCGGGCTGCCGGGAGTATCTGGACCTGCCGGTCGAGGACGCGGTGCTGCACCGCGTCCTCGACAGCGCACGTTTCGCGCCGAGCGGAGGCAACCGGCAGGGGTGGCGTGTCGCTGTGGTGCGGGACGCGAACACCAAGCGGGCGCTGCGCGATCTGTATCTGGCGCCTTGGATGAGGTACGTGCACGAGCACTACGGCACAGACGAGACCATGAGCGAGGACCGGAAGCGTCGCGTTGCCGACGCCACCCGGATGGCCGAGTCGATGGACGAGGTCCCGGTTCACCTCGTGGTGTGGCTGGACATGTCGGTCGTTGCGGTGACCGACAGCGGGGCCGGGAGGCCGAGCGTTGTTGCAGGCGGCTCGGTGTTCCCGTTCATCCAGAACGTTCAGCTCGCGGCGCGGGCAGAGGGTCTCGGCACGAGGATCACCACGCTCCTGTCCGAGGAGGAGCCCGCTGTCCGTGAACTGGTTGGCGCCCCAGCGGGTTGGGCCCTCGCCGCACTCGTGCTCGTGGGGTGGCCGGTAAGGCTGCCGACGAAGCTGAGTCGGGAGCCAGTCGAGACGTTTACGTGGCTGGAGCACTTCGACGGGCCGCGGTTCACGGCCTGACGGTCGAACTCCACCGCGCAAGATGTACGAGGAGCGCCTGCTCCGGGTGGAGGGTCGGTGGCTGAAGCCCGTGTGAGGCGAGCTGGGCCCCCGACAGCGTGATGCCGTCCGTGATCCATCCCGGCTGGGAGACAGCAGGGCCGACAACCGCGTCGCCGCCGGTGATCGGCACCACCGAGATGCGGTAGTGGCTCTGGGCGGGGAGGCCGGGTAGGCGGATCGGTGTGCCCGGCAGGGCCACCGAGGTATCCATCTGGACAACGCACAGCAGCGCCTCGCTGCGGTCCGTTGCGTAGACCCCGTGGAGCAGGAGAGCGTCGTCCGGGTGCTCGAAACGGACGGTATCCCCGCCGTGGAGCAACGGACGGAACCGCTTGTGGAGCGCGATCGCGTGCTTCAGCCCGGCGAGGTCCTGTTCGGACGCATCGAGAAGGTTCCATTCCACCCCGAGGTGGCCGAACAGCGCGGTTGCGCAGCGGAACGCGAGCGAGTGCCGCCGCCCGGTGGTGTGCGCTCGTGGTGGGCCGATGTGCGACCCGATGAAGTCGGCAGGCAGAACGAGCGAAAGACTGCGCTGGATGGTCTGGCGCTCGAGCGGATCGTTGCAGTCGGAGGCCCACACGCGCTCGGTTCGCGCAAGCATCCCGAGGTCGATCCGGCCGCCACCGGACGAGCATCCTTCGACATCGACCCCTGGGTGGCGACGTCGGACCTCATCAATGAGCTCGTAGACCGCATGCGTCTGGTCGTGGGCGCCGGATCGACCCGACGCGCGGGAGCCCTGCACGAGGTCCCGGTTCATGTCCCACTTCAGGTACGTGATGTCGTGCGCGCTCAGGAGGCGATCGAGCGCGGACAGCACGTACACGAACGCCTCCGGGTTCGTGAGGTCCACCACCACCTGGTTCCGGCCGAGCGGGGTTTCGTACCCCCGGGTACCGAGGACCCAATCGGGATGCTGTCGCACAAGATCGGAGTCGGGGTTTGCCATCTCCGGCTCCACCCAGATGCCGAACCTCATGCCCAACGACCGGACGTGCTCGATCAAGGGCCCCAGTCCCTCCGGGTACGCATCGGGCGAGACCCACCAGTCGCCCAGACCGGATCGGTCGCTGCGCCGTGACGAGAACCATCCGTCATCGAGGACGAACAGTTCCACCCCACATCCCGCTGCGAGTTCCGCAAGGCGCGCCAGTCGCGCGTTCTCGTGATCGAAGTAGACGGCCTCCCAGGTATTGATGAGCACCGCTCGCTCGACCGACGTGGGCCGTGCCGCCGCCCTGACAGCTCGGTGGTAGGCCCACGATGCAGCAGCCATGCCTGAAGGTGAGTGGACGGCGATGACCTCCGGGGTTTGATAACGCTCGCCGGGTTCGAGTACCACCTCGCCGGGATGGAGCAGCTCGCCGAGCTGGAGGTAGCGCCGTCCGTCGGCGAGCACCTCGGCGAGCACCCTGCTGTTGCCGCTCCACGCGAGGTGCGCTCCCCACACCTCGCCGCTCCACTCGCCGAACCCGGATGACCCGGAAAAAAGGGTCGGTGGACGGTCGTGGGAGGTGCGCCCCCGCCTGTTCTCGGAGAGGACCGCGCCTCGACGCCAGTCGATCCGGGTCGGCTGCATCTCCTTGGCCCAGCGACCGTCGAAGGCGAGCAGTTCGACTGCGTGTGCGGGGAGCGGGAGCGTGACGGCGAGCGCCTGGACCTCGTAGACGGTCGTTGCGGTGTTCTCGACCTCGACCGAGACGCGGAGCGCGTCACCGAGCGAGAGGGTGGAGCGAATGCACAGGCCGCCAATCGGGTCGACGGAGGTGCATCGCAAGACGTCGCCAGACCGGACGAACTCCGACAACTCGAAGCGCGGCGCCCACGCAGAACCGTCCCGGCGGGCCCCAAGGATGCCCGGCACGCCGGCGAACCCCTGAGCATGCTCGGGCACGAGCGTGAGCGGACCCTCACGGTCCATCGACCCGTGCGCCCGACCCCGATCGAGCGCAGCGACCATCGTGTCGAGATTGGTCGAAGCAGGAAGTGCAGGCCCCCAGTAATACACGCGCGGGGAGCCGTCGCCATCGCCGACCACGACGCTTGTCGAGCCATGGCTCAGGTGCTCGAGCATCAGGCGCTCATCGGGCACGGAGGCAACGGTTCGCGCCGATGGTGAAGCGGCAGTCGGCCTGCGTCGCCCCACCCCGAGGGTTGGTGTCGGCAGCGAGCGGTCCGGAACGAGCAGAACAAGGGGTGCTCATGGCGAGCCTTTCTGGCCGGGCGGGAATGCGTTCATAGTGTGTCATTCGGTTGGGCGTCGGGGCCGCTCAGTCCCCGGAGGGTCGCCATTTGCGGTCCGCCTTGCGGGTGGCACGGTGTTTCTTGTCGTTGAGGCGAGCCTGTCGCTGCCCCCGACTCGGACGCGATGCCCGCCGCTCGACGGGAATCTCTGCTGCGTCATCGAGGCGCACCGCCAGCCGCTCGAGTGCCAACCGTCGATTGCGCATCTGCGATCGCTCGGTGCTGCAGACGACACGTACCTCGGTCTCCCTGATAGCAGCGGAGATCCGCTCGAACAGCGCAGCCGGAAGCCCCGCTAGCTCGAGGTTGCAGCGGAGCTCCACGCGGCTCGAGGTGGTGTTGACGTGTTGACCTCCCGGCCCCGACGATCGCGTGAACCGCCACGACAGCGACGCGGGGTCGACGCGTATGCCTCCCGGGGTTACCGGATCCCGTTCGTCCACGATTGTTACCGCCTGTCGCCGGTCAGAAGTGATACGGGTAGGCGGACCAGTCCGGGTCACGCTTCTCGAGGAAGGAATCGCGTCCTTCTTGGGCCTCATCCGTACCGTAGGCGAGTCGGGTCGCCTCGCCGGCGAACAGTTGCTGGCCGACGAGTCCGTCGTCGATGAGGTTGAACGCGAACTTGAGCATCCGCTGCGCCGTGGGGCTCTTGCTGTTGATCTTGCGGGCCCACTCAAGCGCGGTTGCCTCGAGCGCAGCGTGGTCGGCAACCGCATTCACCATGCCCATTCGGTACGCATCCTCGGCGGTGTACTCGTCACCGAGGAAGAAGATCTCCCGGGCAAACTTCTGTCCAACCTGACGCGCGAGGTACGCGGACCCGAAACCACCGTCGAACGACGCGACATCGGAATCGGTCTGCTTGAACCGGGCGTGCTCCCTCGAGGCGAGCGTGAGGTCGCACACCACGTGCAAAGAATGCCCACCGCCGGCGGCCCAACCCGGGACCACACAGATGACCACCTTGGGCATGAAGCGGATGAGTCGTTGCACCTCGAGGATGTGAAGGCGACCGGTGCGCGCCGGGTCGATGGTCTCCGATGTGGTGCCCTCGGCGTAGCGGTAGCCGTCTTTGCCGCGGATCCGTTGGTCCCCGCCGGAGCAGAACGCCCAACCTCCGTCACGCGGGGACGGCCCGTTGCCGGTCAACAGCACGCACCCGACGTCGGTACTCATGCGGGCGTGATCGAGGGCCCGATACAGCTCGTCAACGGTCCATGGGCGGAACGCATTGCGCACCTCCGGCCGATTGAACGCGATGCGGACCGTGCCCTGGTCCACAGCCCTGTGGTACGTGATGTCCTGAAAGCCGAAACCGGGGACCTCGCGCCATGCAGAGGGGTCGAAAATGTCCGAAACCGTATTACTGGCCATGCCCCGAGGTTACGCCGCAGGTCGTTCCGGGGCCGCTACCGTGGGGTGATACATGTTGCGAAGCCGCCGAAACCCCCAATGACCACCTCAACGTCGACCGTCACGGTGGTGGTGCCCGCCGGTCACCTCATGGCACCGCTCGTCGGTCATCGGGACGAACTGCTCCGTCAGGTGGAGTCCGCGTACCCCGGCTGTCAGATCCGCGTACGGGGTAACGAGATCACGATTGTCGGTGATCGCGCTCACGAGGTCGGAAGGCTGTTCGAGGAGTTGGTCATGCTCGTGCAGCAGGGCCACACGCTCGATTCCACCGCTGTCCGGCGCTCGATGGACATGGTGGACGAGGACCAGCGCCCGAGCGCCGTGCTCACTGAACAGTTGATGCGCGGGGCGAAGGGAAAGCCGGTGCGCCCCAAGACTGCGGGCCAGAAGCGGTACGTCGACGCAATCCGCCAGAACGTCATCACGTTCGGGATCGGACCCGCCGGAACCGGCAAGAGCTGGCTCGCCGTGGCGATGGCCGTGCACGCGCTCCAGACCAAGGAGGTGTCGAGGATCATCCTCACCCGCCCGGCCGTCGAGGCGGGAGAGCGGCTCGGGTTCCTCCCCGGCGACATCATGGCCAAGGTAGACCCGTACCTCCGTCCGCTCTACGACGCGCTGCACGACATGGTGGAGTCCGAGGGTGCCCAGCGATTGCTCGAGAAGGGATCGGTGGAGGTGGCTCCGCTCGCGTTCATGCGTGGTCGCACTCTCAACAACAGCTTCATCATCCTCGACGAGGCCCAAAACACGACGCCCGAGCAGATGAAGATGTTCCTGACGCGCATCGGGTTCGGGTCGAGGGTGGTCGTTACCGGTGACGTGTCCCAGGTAGATGTTCCCGGCGGCCGCAGCGGGTTGATCGGGCTTGAGCGGATCCTCACCGACATCGAGGGCCTCACGTTCGTGCACCTCACGAGCAAAGACGTTGTGCGTCACCGCATCGTTGGCGACATCGTCGCTGCGTACGAGCGGAACGAGGCGAAGTCGTGACCGAGGATCATCGACCCCGTCGGGCCGGGACCCCTCGCGTCGGCGGCGACGGCGTGTTGGAGGTGTTTGCCGCGGACGAGCAGGGCGACGTAGCGATCGAACTCGAGCGCTGGAGGGACCTCGCGACCGACGTGCTCACGGATCTCGGTGTGCGCGGCGCGGTCGAGCTGTAGCTCATCTTCGTCAACACGGACGAGATCGCTGCGCTCAACGAGGAGTACCTCGGCTCGGTCGGTCCTACCGACGTGTTGGCCTTCCCGATCGACGCCTCGGACGTTGAGGTTGTCTCGGGTCCCGGCAGCGCCAGTCGGGGGCCCTCCCGACAAGAGGTGGACACGTCCGACCTGCCGCTCCTGCTGGGCGACGTTGTGGTGTGCCCTGCGGTTGCGCTTGCCCAGGCCCCAACACATGCCGGCAACCTCGACGACGAACTCGCGCTCCTTGTGGTGCACGGTGTGTTGCACGTGATGGGCCACGATCACGCCGAGGACGAGGAACGGGCGCGGATGCGAGCCGAGGAACTCCGCCTGCTGGTCAAGTTCCACTGGAAGGGCCCCGCACCCGAGGGCTTCCGCCAGGAACACCCCGCCTGATGTACGCAACTGGTTTCACCACGGGCGACGTCTGGATGCTGGTCATCGTCGTCGTCATCCTCTTCCTGCTCGCGTTCCTGTCCCTCGCGGAGATGGGTCTGTCGCGGATGACCAAACCGAAGGCGATTGCGCTCGCCGAGCAGGGCCACCGCTCGGGCAAGGCGCTCGTCCGGCTCGCCGGGGACCCCGAGAAGTGGGTCAACCCGGTGCTCCTCACCGTGAACGTGCTCCAGACGGCGCAGGCGTTCCTGACGGGCATCGTGGCGAGCAGCTTCGGTGCCGGCGGCGCAGTGGTCGGTCTCGTGGCGAACGTTGTGGTGTTCTTCATCCTCGCTGAGTCCATCCCCAAGACGTATGCAGTGCTCTTCCCGGAAAAGGCAGCGCTCCTGTCGGCACGCCCGGCGCTCTCCATCTCGCGGTTCCCGCCGGTGCGGATCCTTTCCACAGGGCTCATCGGGCTCACCAACTGGATCATGCCCGGAAAGGGCCTGAAGAAGGGTCCGTTCGTCTCGGAGCTGGAACTCCTCGGCATCGTCGAGGCGGCCGCCGAGGACATGGTGATCGAGCACGAGGAGCGCAGGCTCATCGAGAGCATCATCACGTTCGGCGATACAACCGTCCGTGAGGTGATGACCCCGCGGCCGGACATCGTGACGGTGTCGGCGTTCGACGACATCACTGCGGCCCTCGACGTGGCGATCGAGCAGGGCTACTCCCGTCTCCCTGTCACGAACGAGGACGACGGCGACGTGATCGGTGTCGTGTACGCGAAGGACCTGATGAAGGCCGAGCGCGAGGGGCGTGGCTCGGTCAGGGTCACGGAGCTTTCGCACCCAGTTCGCTTTGTGCCCGAGAACAAGCCCGTCGGTGACATCATGCGCGAGATGCAGGCCGACAAGTCACACATGACGATGGTTGCGGACGAGTACGGCGAGTTCTCCGGCGTGGTAACGCTCGAGGACTGCATCGAGGAACTCGTCGGTGACATCGCGGACGAGTTCGATTCCGAGGAGCAGGACGTCGAACGCAAGGCTGGCGGCGACTACCTCATCGAGGGTGGCACCAGCATCGGCGACGTCAACGAACTGCTCTCGCTGAACCTGCCGGATACGGACTGGGCCACGATCGGTGGTTACGTGTTCGGCAGGCTCGGGCACGTGCCGTCGCTGGCTGAGGCCGTGGATTTCGGCGGTTGGAGGATCGCGGTCGAAGAGATGCTCGGCCGCAGGATCCGGCGCGTGCGGATCAGCGTGCTGCCGAACGCCGATCACCTCGAGGATGATGGTGCCCGCGAGGGCAACGGCAACGGCAACGGCCGTTTCGGGGGCAACGGGGGACAGCGTCGATGAAGTCAGGTTTTGTTGCCCTTGTCGGCAGGCCGAACGTGGGGAAGTCGAGCCTCGTCAACTCCATCTGCGGGCAGAAGGTCTCGATCGTGTCGAACAAGCCGCAGACCACCCGGTTCCGGGTGCGTGGCGTGCTGAACCGACCGGGATCCCAGATCATTTTCGTGGATACGCCCGGACTCCACAAGCCTGTTACCGCTCTCGGCAGACGGGTGAACGCGACGGCGCTCGAGTCCACCGGTGACGCCGATGTGGTCTGTCTGGTTGTCGATGCCACACAGCAGATCGGCAAGGGCGACCACTGGGTTGCCGGACGGTTCGATGTCTCCGAGGCCGTCATCGTGGTGAACAAGATCGACCGCGTGGGCCCCAAGGAACTCATGCTGCAGCTTCAGCGTGCTGCCGAGATTGGCGCGCAGGAGTACTTCCCTGTCTCGGCGCGGACGGGCGAGGGCGTGGCTTCGCTCGTGGAGTACCTCGGCGCTCGCATGCCCGAGGGTCCGCTTTACTTCCCGGACGACTCCGTGACCGATCTACCCGACGAGGAATGGGTTGCGGAGCTCGTGCGGGAGCAGTTGCTGCGGATCACCCATGACGAACTGCCCTACTCGATTGCTACGCGGGTGACCGAGTGGGAGTGGCCGAGGGTCCGTTGCGAGATCATCGTGGAGCGCGAGAGCCAGAAGGGCATGGTCATCGGCAAGGGTGGCTCGGTGCTCAAAGAGGTCGGGGAGGCGACGCGCAAGCAACTGCCGGCCGGAGTCTTCCTCGAGCTCCACGTGAAAGTGGACAAGAATTGGCAGCGCAAGCCGGACCGCGTGGAGCGCCTCGGCTACTGATCGGTTGTCACGGCGGGCCGAAGAGCGTGGTGGTGGACACCGGCGGCTGCGATTCGCCGAAGATCAGTTCCTCGTAGTCCTCCCAGGCCACCGGTGCCCCTGCCTCGAGCACCGTCTGGTCTGCCTTCACGGGTGGGTACGGCAGGCCGTTCTGGGTGAACACCACCTGCCCCTGTCGGCTCGGCGCGAGCACCGTGAGGACGATCTGGGCAAAGAACAGTGGCAGGTCCTCGGGGAGCACGCTGTCGAGGGTTGAGCCCAGTTCGACGCTGGTGACGCCACGTTTGAGGTTCCCGTTGAGGATCGCTCCGGCAGGGAGCACGGTCGCGAGCCGCAGTTCGCTCGACACCATGCCTCGTCGTTCGGTGAGGTCGAACATCTTGCGCTGCAAGAGCACGGGGGAGCGCTCCTCGATGGAGACGGCACGAACACGTATCCCCTGCACATAGAAGACTTGGATGATCTCGGTGGGCGTGGAGGGGATCGTGACCGAGGGATCCGTCGTGGTCGGTCCCGGAGGCGTCGTGGTGGTGGTGGTGGTCGTCGTCGTGGGCGGGATGGTTACTCTCAGCCCTGCAGGGAACTCGTTCGCGGGGATCTCCCGGAACTCGCCGGTGTCGGTGACGCCGCA
>Ga0114966_10004043_pt1 | contig 12660 bp, 10 predicted proteins | sample M_130207_XF_Meta_FD_87029 | JGI IMG/M metagenome (GOLD analysis project Ga0114966, IMG submission 87029) | Freshwater microbial communities from Lake Montjoie, Canada to study carbon cycling - M_130207_XF_MetaG | ecosystem: Environmental > Aquatic > Freshwater > Lake | place: Lake Montjoie...
GTACCGAGTATAACGCAGTACCGAGTATAACGCAGTACCGAGTATAACGCAGTACCGAGTATAACGCAGTACCGAGTATAACGCAGTACCGAGTATAACGCAGTAAGTTAACGCGATTTTTCCATAAAACGATATAAAATATAAATTCCGATTCCTGCCAAACTCACCAAATACAATTGAGCCAATGGATCCTCTGACATCACTGGACTAGCATCCCCTTCTTCAAGTTCAGGTAAAAAAGCCTCTTGACATTTACTCTTAGTAATTGGGTTTTTCTGTTTTGGAAAAGAACATGGGTCAATACTTTGAATATCGGCCAATGTCACATAATGCGTTTCAGAAGATTTATTATTTTTAGAATTTATAGTTTGCATCGTTATTTCTTGACAAGGTGGCGTAGAACCAGATAAAAATGCTCTAGTAATGGCAAATGGATTTAAAACATTTAAATTCCCCATAGCACCTGGTATTAATCCTTTTAATTCAGAAAAATTTACACCTAAACCAGATGAAATAAAGGGAATATTTCCTTGAGGCACATTATTAATATAAATATATCTATCAACTTGTTTGCAAGTAGAAGGGTCCTTCTTATTTTTACACTTATCTTTTGCTGCACATTTTGCTCCTGTTTTTAGAAAAAACTTATTTCCTAAAGCTCCACCAGTTGCAGACGCCTTACTTTCCCCTTGCACGAGTAATTCAACATATTGTATTAATCCGTCTATGTCTTTGGCCATTTGTTGAATCGTTCCTTTATCGCTCATACCGATTTGAGTAGGCGTTTTAATGTTTTTGTAATATGGATATGTAGGACCAAGTAACTTTTTTTCGACGCCTTGAGCATCAGTTAATACTTCTTGAAATATATTGGACATAGTAGTTAAAATATATATATATATTTATTTTTGTAAATGAATATATTATAATATAATAATAATATTCGATGGGTCATTATTTGCACCCAATCTTTTACACGTAAGGATGATATATGTTATGATGTGCCATCACTTGTCGTAGTGCCATCAGTTGTCGTAGCACCAGTAATCTCGGGTGCTGTTCCTCCCGTCATTTGAGTAGCGTATTGTTGTTGAGCACTGACTAACCCGTTGACTTGGTCTTGTAAAGTGGCCACATTACCGCTTAAATCTTGTACTTGTTGAAAAACACCTTGAATCGAATCGAATCTTTGTTTTAAATAGTCAATGTTTCCTGCATTTTGCTGAGCCAAAATAAGTGCATTATTTGGGTTATTCGTATCATATTGATTATAACTACTATTGTTTACACTGGAACTAGCATTTATATTATTTTTTAATCCTTCCATAACATGATTTGCTAAAATTATTTGATAACCAATTAATATAATAAAAAAAAGTATTAATATATTTATCAAGTGTGGCATTATTATTATAGTATAATATTATAGTTTTACAGTTTTATTTTCTTCTATAATAATATAAATGTCAACAGCCGTTACCCCATTAGGTATGAATTCAAAGCCAGCTTCTGGATATAATCATAGAAGCACTTATTCCAATAAACAATATATTTCATGGAAAGGAACCGGTATTAATAGTAATCCTGTAGGAATCGCATCAGGTCATATTCGTCCTTTAACAAACAATGACCCAGGAAACGTATTTCCAACTGGTTTTGGTTTACCGAGACCTATTAAACATTTTAGAAAAGGTAGAGTTATACCACCAACACCCATTGAGGCAAACGACCTCATTGGAAAAGACCCTAACAACAACAATATTACGCTAGATATCAACGAAGCGGCTTTAATTAATTACAATATTAATAGATTTGTCAAGTCTAGTAAAGGCACTTCTCTCGGTGGAGGTTTTGGAGGTTCCGGGTTGTTAAATGATATGCAAGATAAACCAGGCGCATTTACCGTTAAAATAAATCAACCCACCGAAGTAAACGGTGTCTCTTCAATGAACACGGATTGTAAGACTTGTGAAGGAGTTGGAATCGTAACCAGTTATTATCCAAATAAAACATATTTGACCGAAAATCCAGAACCCAACACCACCAATCCCACGTTGTGCTGCAATGAAGAATACAAAGCTAAAAGACGCGCCATTTACGCCAGCACGAACCTTAAAAAAAACTATTACACCAGCACCAAACAATATTTACAAAACAGATGCAAAACATATGACCAAAAAGCGTTTAATTTCTTATCCTATAGAACGAATTTGGATGCATCTGTATATAACGCAAATCCTTACTACATCTCTGTAGATGGCAACAATGGTCCGACCCCAGGTAGTCCTCTCGCCCTGGCAAATACTTATTTGGCCAATTGTCAGCCAAACGCGCAAATCTACGACGCCACTGAAAATGTACTCATTGAACAAATGTTAGCCATCATGGTTAACGCGGGTATTTTAACACAAACCGACGTCTATACATTTCAACATTTGGGCATTAATTCCATTAAAGGATTTTTTGACTGGTTAAATGGATTGCCTGTGGGAAAAAAACCCGCCGCGCTTAAAGTGTTTACCGATTTTATTAGTAATCCATACTGGGGAATGCCTCTCGCAGGACCATCCAATCAAACTGGGTGTCAATTGGTGGTCTATAAACCAAATAACTATCAATATGCAAAACAAGGAGCAGTGGATAGTTCGACTAGAAATCTGAAATTAAATGTGGATACCATTTCCACCAATGCGGCTTCTATTCAAAATTACAATAATACAGGTCCACAATTGGTAAGTGCCAACCAACTTTACGCGGGAGTTTCACCGAATATTTCAAATTTAACCAAAAATAAAGTACCTGGTTGCAATACACCAACCGTATTCCAATACCAAAACAAAAAGTTATGTTATTACAAAAGATTACCATCATATCAAGTTCCAGCTTCCCAACCAAGCCCTTATCGTTATTTCCCTGGCACCATCATTAGCTCAAATCATTTTTCACAGTCACCAAATACGTATAATACATCGTCTAGAACAATTTAGAGTATTGATTCACTGTAATTCAATTCATAATCAATTACAGAAATCATTTCAGACGCAATATCGTTATCTATTTCCATATCCATATCCATATCCAAATCAGACCGTATTTCTGCCCCCAAATCCAACAATTTAATTTCTTTATTCACTGGTAAAAATATGTTTATTTTTTCTGTAAATTTATTGCAAGGTATTTTATGTTTTTCACACCACGACACCGATTTATGAATGTTCGTTTTTTTGATGGTTTCTATTTTCTCTTCTTTATTTTTATTTTTTAATATATTTATTATTAAATCTAATGATTCTAATTGTTGCTGTCCAGATATGATATTCATATCGTCTATTTTTAACATATAATAATACGGTATTTCATAGTCCAATAAAGATACTATTTGTTTGCCTTCTAATTTTTTAATAAAAACAAACAACCGAATATAATTTAATTTGAAATTGGTGTTTTTTTCTCTAGTTTTGAAGTTTTTACAAACAATATATTTATCGAACGTTGTTATATTATTTGTATTTGGTTTTAAAACAAGCGTTCTTTCATATAATGATGATAATATATATAAAATATCTACCGCTGGTTTATGAAAGACTTCGCTTATTTTAATGATACAACTTCCTTTATTTGCTTGATTTCTTAATAAAACCATTAAAATTTCAATAAAAGAATATATATATTGGTTTATATCACTCTTTTTTGTTTCGAAAAATAAAAAATTATATTGTTCATCCCCTAGTAATTTAACGGTAGCGTCATTTATTTCATTGTAACATGTTATTTCATCTGTGTAATTTTCGCGCAACATTTCAAGACACTCTACCGTATCGCTATGATTATGCGTTACATGTAATGTTTTCATTGTTTGTAGTTTATATGATTCGAAAATATTCACTATGGAACATATTTCTAAAAAATCATAAAATAAATTTGTTTTTGGTTTGAGTTTACTCACTGAAAATTTTGAGCCTGGTACCTTTGAAAAAATATATTCATATGGATTTACGATTTTAATGAGGTCTTCGTAGGATAAATGATTGTCATTATCGTTTTCACAAATACTTTTAATTTGTTTATTTGATTCGTAATAATATTTTGATAGACTTTGTGAGATATAGGGTTCTAAATGCAACGACTTATGGATACTGTCTATAGGATTTACAATAACTGTATTATTAATTTTTGGTAATATATAATAATTCATAGATATACTATTATTATATACTAATAATTTTTATTTAAGTTTGTTACGAGTTTTATAGATATAGAGAACAATAAAAATATAGGCGGTTCACAAAATAATATTTATGCATCATCATCATCATCGTCTTCATCGCTTTCTATTACTATTTTTTTGGTGTTATTTGGTTTTGTATTGTTATTTGGTTTTGTATTGTTATTTGGTTTTGTATTGTTATTTGGTTTTGTATTGTTATTATTATCCGTTGCATTGGTCTCAACTGACGCTGCCAATAAAATCTTTTTACTTAATTTCCGCACTTTGGGTTTTAACTGTTTCACTTCTTCTACAGCAATATTCTGCGCATGTTTCGTATCTTCCGCGTTTCGCAAGGCGGCGGTTTCTTCATATTCGCCTAATTCTAATTCTACATTTTCGGTATTCACCGTTCTTATTTTTTTATAAACAAAATATCGATTCAAGAAGGAAATTTTTTTTTCCGGAACAGTCATATAAGGCGCTTGGTCGTATTCTTTGGCTTTAAATTTATTTTTGGAGATTTCATCCATCATGTGCAAGAACAATTCACTAAATAAGCCAGAACCCTCTGGAAGTCCCATATCTTTTGCCTCTTCGCGACTTATTATTTCAAAACCATAAGCACTCATTACACGATTCAAGTAATCAAAATTCACCAAATATTCTGATATGGTTTGATTGATAGACTCTTGATATACATCAATTCTATAACCAATAGAACTCGAATCGTCTTGAAATGTTTCTCCTCCATAACCCTTTGTAATTTCCCATATTTTTCTACCACCTTCCACCATTTTCACGGATTCGCCTGTCTTGGTCTTTTTAAGTTCATTAAATACTAATTTTCCATCATAACAAGTGCCGATAAAGTAGCCATTATGTTTAGTGCACTCGACAATATTTTTCATAAAACCTCTTAATGTGTCTGGGTTCTCAAAGAAATAATGAATCGCAAATTGACAAGACGATACATTAAATCCGTCCGCTCCTTTACCGTATTGTCTGGCTACCCCTTTGCCAGACAATTCGCCTTCCTTTGGGCCTCTGCCAAATACCGCCGAAGTAATTTGTTTCGCTTTATCGTTCAACATGGCGCTACCATCTTTAATATTAAACGCACTGTTTCCATTGACAAATAAAGCATAAGGTACATTTTTATTGGATTTCTTCATATTTAAGAATCTGGCACATGCGCCATCCAAACGATTTTCCAAGTTATCCTTCGAAATATCAATTCCAAAGACAAAGGCTAATTTTGCACGAATCCATTTAGGCAAGTCTCCTGCTTTACCACATGCAAAATCTATTAAAGTGTCGCCTTGTTTAGATGCACCCACAATGAGCGATTTTTTTACATACAAATTATGGAAATTCTTCATGGCTTCTGTTTTGAATTTTCCAGCTGGGGTGTTATAATATACATCTTCGCTCACTGTTATAGTGGGTATATTTAATCCAGTGCATAACATATCAACGTCAATTCTTCCGCTGGGATGAATCGATTTCCAGTTTTCATTACACACCTTATATGCATTGCCGTATTCTTTTTCACCGCGTCTCATTTTGGCGGTTTTATCGTGGCGCACCCGTAGTGGTATCCATTTCCAGCCGTCCTCTTTCTCCAAATCATATCGGAATTCAACAATGGTATTGTCTTCAAACACTTCATTTTCTTCGGAAAACATTTTTTTCCCACCAGAACCGTCCATGCGTAACATTATATTACATAAACCGGCATTCGGGTCATATGGTTCCGTAGGATAAAACCGTTTCGGTACATAATCGTTGTCTTGTTTGTCTTCGTAACGATGGCTAAATTCAGGAATGCGGTCATCAATGACATCTTGAAAAGGATTGATATATCCGTCTTTTGATTCTTTAAATCCGCAGCGAAGTTCAATCATTTTATATTCGTTATGTTGAACAGATGCATCATTGTTTAATCCGTCTTCAAAATACGATTTAATGGTATCCTGACCGTTGGCTCCTTTTATCGTAGTCACGAGGAAATCAATCGTATTGTATTGGGGTGGTTTCCATTTGAACGATTGCTCCCACGTAATTTTAGTTTTGGGTCCTGCTTTTCCAATGGAGTTGGCACCTACGCCATAAAACGCATGGGTAAATATCAATCCATCTGTTACATATTCGAATCTGTCTTGACGCACTTTTTGTAAAATTGTATTACATCCTTCAAAGATAGTTTGATTACTATTGTTTGGAAAGAATTCCTTTGCGGAAAATCGAATAGGAGACATAAATTCTTGAGCTGTCTTGTATTTTTCCATCATGTCTGTAACGGTTTTTTCGTCTTTTCTGCTGGTGTCCATGATGGACATTGGTTTCAAATTATATTCAATATATTTTAATACTTGGTATCTAGATTTGTATATATCTTTTTCGTTTTCCAACAACATAAACGTATACGAACGGATATCTTGATTTTTTACATAATAAATATCAAATGCCGCATACAAATTTATAAAATTGCCGTTTTTGTCATGGGCAATCAATTCGCCGTCCAATAGAGTATTGAAGCATTCTTTGTTTATTGTTTTTGCACCACTAAATATAACATCCATATTTGTATTGATAAGATAAATCTTGCCTTCCGCAGAAATAAACATTAAATGACGTTCGCCATCGGCCTTTTCAGTGACTACAAATTCTTTTCTAATGTTTGGCTCGTTTGAATTGCTGTCAAATGGCGCAATATTTTTTAACTGTAGAGTGATAGAGTTTGGACCTATGAAATTTTTACTCGAGACGAATTTCTTAGATTCATATTCATCTTTCCAAATCATTTTCATATAGGATTCGATTACTTGGTTTTGTTCTGGATAGGATATAGGATAATTCGTCCCTTGCAGTCCGCTTAATACATATTTAATGACTTTCCTTAAAGAGTCGACAATTACCGGCGGATTATGAAATGTAGTGGATGGCCCTATGCGTTTATTATTTATTTCAATTTCGATTTCATATCCTTCTTGGTTATTGAAAACATTGGATTCTTCCAGCGTATATACACGAATCATGGGTCCGCGATTTTCACGTCCATAACGGTCTGGATTGCGGTTGCCAAATTTGGTAATACTAATATCTACAATGAAGGGGTGTTCTGGGTGTTCAAAAGACACGCGATTTATAAAACGAAATTCTTTCTTCGATTTTCGCCAATTCTCTATAATAAAATTTTGGATTCCTTTTTTGACTTTTTCTTCTGTTTGATAAGACACGCGGAAATTAAATTCGTCGAAATCAACTGGACGCACTCTTTCTTTTCGTTCTGTATCACTAGCAATAAACCCTGGTTTTTTATGAATAAAATCAACGGATACTGGATTCGTCGCAAACAATGATTTTATATCGTTGCTTTTACAATATTCCTGAATATTATGTAATCCTTTTATTTCGGTTCTAACATCAGAAACCTTAAATCTACCAGTAGTGCTATCCAGAAACTCACATTGTATACGTAAATAATATTCCCCATTAGAGTCTCCTACAATTTTAAAACCAGATGATTTTAGTTTTTGAATAACATTATCATAATCATTGCGTGTCAAAGCTTTTATTCCTTTGGTGCCGAATTTAACTTCTAGTTCATGATTTATTCCTGAATAACTAAAGGGATTTGTATTATAAAATAATTTTACTAAATTACTGAATCTTTCTTGGGGTGTTTTCTTTTCCGTAACATTTTCAATAACCTCTTCTGGTTGAAACATTTCCGTTGGTGCTTCTCTAAATGATGATTGTGGATGAGGATTCTTTTCTTTGTTTTCGTCATTTGAACCATTGTTATTAAAATTTTTTTTAAATTCGTTATTCATATTCTGGGGTATCAGTTTATTATCTTTATTTACTATAGTATTGATAGTGCTCATTGGTATATAATTAATATATATATTTAAATTGTTATTCATTTTTTTTTATATGTATTCCTGCTGCGAATCCATAAAATTTACAAATAGATAAAAGTAAAATGTTATGAGTAAAATGTTATGAGTAAAATGTTATTTATTCGGAAAAGTACTTTCCGATATTTTGGAAATATACGGCTCCCTTATGGGTTAAACCAATAAGAATAGTACAAGCCATCATACTAGCAATAAAAATACCTAAAATGGCTCCCCCACTAAATTTTTGCCCTTTGAATCCTTCTTTAGCAACATTAATGTCTAAATACCCCGAAATATACATTATAACTAATATCAAAGTTATAAGCACAAGAATATTACAACATGTAATCATACCACTACTGCCGCGCATTATATATATAGTGTATATTTTTTTGTATTTTGGTATTTTGGTATTTTGGTATTTTGCTAAAAATATTGAACAATTGATTCATATAAATCGTTTTTTGTTTTATTTTTACCTGTATCTATATTTGTCGTAGTTATACCTAATTTATTGCAAATATTGATTAAGTCTTGCACTTTATACGCAGAAGTGGTTTTTATAGGTTTATCCACATTACTAATTTGATAATAACTAGTTTTAATAAAATTCAACGAATCGACACATGCCATTTCAAACCCATATTTATTATAATATTTCGACTGAGACGGTAATTCATGCACTATATACACAATATTACTGTCATTCACGAATAATTCATAATAGGTTTTTTTACTAACATAAATAATGTTTATGTTTTCAATTGCGCAAAGAGTCAGAAATGTTTTAGGATTCAAATTGTTATCGTTCGCTAAATTACTTTCTAAATTGGTAATCGTATCGAATTTGTACATTTTAACAATATCTTTGTTTTTTCTTATAGACTCGACGAAATCAATTTTAATCTGTTTCGCCACTAATGAATTTTTATTATTCATGGTCTCGTATTTGATATCGCCGTATTTAATAATGTAAAAACACCAAAATAAAGTATCTTGTTGATTCGGAATATATAAGGCAGGCTTTTTTGTTGGCGATTTCTCCTGGCGCGAATCTCTTACTTTTGGGGTTTCGTTTTTAATAGACGCTATTTTTGTTTTTATAGATTTTTGAATATTTTCATTATTTAACATATAATCTTGTAGCTCATCTAATACATCATTATATGATATCATCTTTACTTGCTACATAGTACACTAGCGCTATCTTTAATATCTTTTGATTCTTTTGTAAAATAGGTCGTTCTATACGCCTCCTTTTGTTTTTCGATATTACCAAGTGTCAACTCTTGTGTATTTACATATTTGATATAAGTGGTTAGCTCATCAATAATATATTTTGGTAATTCGGTTAAATTAATATGAACGCCATATTTGTTTTCATTTAATATTGCGTCTGAATGTTTACTAAGAATTCTAAGGACTTCGATTTGATTAAATTTATTCATATTTTCAATGGTTTCACGAATATAATTCAATTCGCTTACCGAAAAATCATTGGTTTCATTGGTGGAAATAACAGCCTCCATTATAATATAATTCATTTATTGTAATGTTTTTAAGTGTTTATTATTACTTAAAAGAATAACTTGTTAAATAATAAATATCATGGAAGATGGTATAGAAAATTATACGTCAAGTCTTGCCGAGAGACTGAACAAAATCTGTGAATCTAGTAATTGTCAAAATACAATATTGTATTTATATGTTCCAGAAAATAATACTCTTTTAAAAAATTGCATCATTACGGATAGTAAGGAAAAAATAATGGCTTTGTCGGAAAATATAAAAGGTCAAGTGATATGTTTTGTTAAAGACGAAACAACCAAGTTATACAAGTCAATTCAGATGCAGTAAGCTTGTAAGTAGTGATTTTTTTATATAGTAATAATTATTGTAATAAAAAAGAAATAATTATTGTAATAAAAAAGAAATCATTATTGTAATAAAAAAGAAATCATTATTGTAAAATGATATAATAACATTTCGCTAATTTGTTATTATATGAACATCTTGGTATTTGTTTTTAGCTTGTTTATTATTATTCGATTCAATCTGCGATAACTAATCTTCGATAACTAATCTTCGATAACTAATCTGGGTTTTGCGGCTGGTTTATACTCTTTCTCCTTGACTAATTCGCCTATAATTGAAATATATTTGTCATTGAGTTCGAATCTTTGTCCTATTACTCTTACATTAATTTTATCTCCTTCTTTTATTTCTGCAAAATAAGATACGGAATAATGATGGTCTTTTGCAACAAATACTACTATAGGTGACGGCACTTCTGTATCACTTTCGGCACGAATACCAGCTTTGGTTATATTTTTAGCAACACATGTAATCAACATACCTTCAATGGGAAAGCAAACATCGCATTCAAACACTACATCAAATAAAACATTATTTCCTTTTTGAATCATTCCACTTGAATATGAAATAATCTTTGATGAATTCGGTTTGATATATCCCTCTACAACACATTTTCCTTCAAAATTTGCCTTAATATTTTCCTCGATATTTTCTTTTAAATTTTTACCAATAGTAGTAATAGGCAATACTATTTTTCTAGTGAGTAAACATCTAGAATAAACAGACTGGAATCTTGTTTCTTTTCTTTTTTTTTGTTGTGTTTGTTTAGATACCGCTTCCATTATATATTATGCATATTATCTTTTAACTATTTTTGAATCAATTATTTTTATTTTTTGAAATACAATATTTTATGACTGGTTGTATTTATTCTAGTATAGGGAATAAATACTATCTTAGACAAAAACCGAATAAATTTTATACCATATTGCCATTTCAGGTGTTAAAAACCATTTTTTATCATTTTGCTTAATTGCATTAAAATATCTTAATATAAATTCTTGATAAACGCATAATTCAGTGTGACCAACCGCTTCACTCACGACATTTCCATCTGCGTCCTTTTTAACCTTTGTATTTTCATTGGCAAATTTAGCTTCACCTACAATAGCATTTATTTTTTGGATGGTTTTTTCTTTACCAGCTTCATCACACCGAGCACCGGTGTCACGTTTCGACTCCATATCTTTCGTTTTAAAAACAAAATACCGATTGTTTTTTTCGTATCCAATAAATCCAATGATTTTATTGTATTCGGCCAAATTCATTGTTAAATATTCTTTGGCCTCTTTGGTGGAAGCTATTTCGCGCTGGTCTTCTGGTTCGGCTTCTACCCATTTATTATTTTCATTTAATATCATAATTAGACGCTTACTTAAATTATACATAATAAACACCGTGAATTTTTTCGTGGTGATACTATTTGTTTCAAAATACTCCTTCACTAGCCACTCAATGCTTCCATGATTTAGTTTGGTCAACGAATATAGATAATTCATTAGGTCTAGTTTATCTTCAAACATGAGAATTTCTATCATATGTGCTACCAAAAATTTATTGAATAATTCGTCATTTTTGATTTCTGGATATTCTTGCGACATTTTTCGCATAACAATACCACAATGTTTATACCAATTATCGTCGCCTCTAGGTACCTTTGGCTCTTTTGCGAATTCACTCGTTATATCAAAATTCGTTTTCAATTCATCCATCACTTTTCTACCTGCATGAAATTCATCTTCGCCAATATGTTTATAAATATCTTTGTGTATCTTTCTTTTGTCGATATTTTTCGTAATAGTTTCTTTCACGACAAAATCAATCATATTGTGTTTGTAATCAATTGGAACCGACCTTTCAAAAATAGAAGCATTTTTATCTCTCAATTCTATTGGTTGAAACAAATAATAGTCGCCAATGTTTACGAGTCTGCCATTTCTTCCGTATTTATCCGTGATAAATTCATTTTCATCTTCGATTAATTGAGTTAACGCGGAATATATTTGCACATAAGGGTATTCCTTGGTTGTTTTAATGGATTTGAGTAATACATCTTTCTTATAGAAGAAACTTTCTTTCATGAGCATTCTTATACGTTGTAAAATTTTCTCGGAATTCATAATAATAAAACTCTCGTCATAAGTATCTTCATTTAGTTCGGATTCATCTATTTCTTTATTTGGTCGGCAATCATAATTGCAATTAGCCATATAATCACATGCTGGCGAAAATGGTGCATCCCCAATTTTAAAATCATGTAAAACAGCGCCATCTGATAATTCTTGGGTAATGGTTTCCTTAATCATATGTTTCATATTTTCATTCGTAAAATTGGTTTGTTCATGATTGATAATGCAGTCAATCGCGGTTTCTTTTAACACTCTGGTTACTTTGCCGATTTGCACCGCCTTGTATTCTGCCACGCGATATACATATAAATCCGCGGATTCTTCTTTGCCATCCCCTAGAATAGTTCCATACATAAAAATTTCAACGTTTCTTTTTTCAAACGGCAAGTCTTTATGAGAAAAATTGCGAACACCTCGACCGATAATTTGTTCAATGCGGTTCATATTGTACCATGGCTCTAGAATATGTATTTGACGAATAAATTTAAAATCTATACCTTCGGACCCTGCTTTCGAAATCAAAACTACTTTTACTTTATTA